>Ga0233383_1000036_pt1 | contig 61042 bp, 54 predicted proteins | sample ElkDunMinimDraft_14_FD_191542 | JGI IMG/M metagenome (GOLD analysis project Ga0233383, IMG submission 191542) | Fecal eukaryotic communites from dung pellets of Tule Elk in California, USA - Elk Dung G16 | ecosystem: Host-associated > Mammals > Digestive system > Large intestine > Fecal | place...
TCGCCACCATCGCGGAGAAGGAACAGGCGAAGCTGACCCGCATCCCCGACAACACCCGCATCCTGCCCTTCGTCCCACTCCACGCCCTCGCACCCACCTGCAGCGCCGTCATCCACCACGCCGGCGCGGGAACCGTCCCCACCGTCTCCCGGTACGGCGTTCCGCAGGTGAGTCTGCCGTTGGAGTACGACGAGCCGGCGTTGGCTGATCGACTGGCCGCGACCGGGGCTGCCCTCACCGTCAACGCCAACCACGCCAGCGGCCAGGTGGTTCGCGACGCCCTGCAGCGGCTCATCGGGGAGCCGTCCTTCGCGCAGGCCGCCGCCCGGCTGGGTGAGGAGATGAGGGCGGCGCCCAGCCCCGCTCGCCTCGTGCCGGTGCTGGAGGAGCTGACGGCCCGCCACCGCGCCACGGGCGGCTAGCAGGAAACCGGGTCCACCCCGGCGTGGCGGTGGACCCGGTGAGGCCGTACTCCCTCGGCCGGTCGGGTGACGCCATGTTTGGCCTCACCCGACCGGCCAGGCCTACGGAGTACGACGGTCGCAGTCAGCGATCACAGACGCGAGGCCGGAAACGCCCTGCTCATGCCTCGGGCAGGTGCGCAACCACGATGATCTTTCCTTCGCTCTGCTCGCGCTGGAGCATCCGGGTCCACCACGCCGTCACCTGCCGGTCGGTGAGATCCGAGTGCCCCACCGCCACGTCGACGATCCGCTGGAGCGCCGGAGGAAGGTCGTGCGTCCGGGCGTACTCGCGCAGCGCCAGGTAGGTCTTCAGGCCGGTGTACTTGACGTTCTCGGTGATGTCATTGATTTCGTCCACCACCAGTCCCGCGGTGGTCGCGAACGAGCGGTAGTCCTCGGCCGTCACCGGCGGGGCCGTACGCCACGAGTCGAACACCTCGACCAGTGTCTGGTCGTAGTAGGCACCGCGATTCTTCGCCGCGTCGCCGCGGACGACGAAGTCGGTCAGCACGACCCGGCCCCCGGGGCGCAGGACCCGGGCGACCTCCGTGAGCACCTGGGCCCGGTCCGGGATGTGAACGATCGACTCGATCGCCATCACGTGGTCGAAGGAGTTGTCCTCGAAGGGCAGCGCCATCATGTTGGCGTGCTGGAACCGTGCCCGGTCATGCAGGCCCTCGGCGCGGGCCCGCTCATTGGCGAGCCGCACGTCCTCGGTGCTGATCGAGATGCCGATCAGCTCGGCGCCGCTGGCCCGGGCCAGCCGCACGCCCGGCTTACCCGGGCCGCAACCCAGGTCCAGTACCCGGTCTCCCGGTTTGGCCGCCACCCGCTCGATGATCATGTCCGTGAGCCGGGCGCCGGCCTGCTCGAAGTCGCTGTCGTCGTCGGGCCCGGTCCAGTAGCCGTAGTGCATGTTGCCGCCCTGCACATGGGCGAGGACCTTGTTGATCTCGTTGTAGAAGTCTCCGACCGACTCAGGGCTCGGCATCTTGAAGTCGACAGTCATCTGCTCTCACCAATTCTGCTCGTCCTGGACATGAGCGTCGGTCAGGCAGTCGTCGACGCCTCGGGGGCCACCGGATCCGTGCCGCACTCGGCGATGAACGCGGCGAGATCCTCGAACGTGTCGCCCTTGAAGTGCTCCAGTCGCTCGAGCAGCTTCTTCCCGGTGATGTTCTCCAGCTCCAGGATGACCTGGACGAACGAGAAGGAGTCGAGGTCTCCCAGCGAGTTCGGCTCCGACATGTCCGGCTGGTCCGCGCAGATCGACTTCGCCGTTGCGACAACCGTCGGCAGCAGTTCCTCGGGTGTGGTGTTCATGTGGATGTCTCCATTCTGATCGGGTTTGACCGAGCTGTTTGCTCCATCACTCACTCCCGGCGTCGACCGCCGTTCGTCAGTTGGCCGCCGGCACCTCGGCCAGCAGGACAAGCAAGCCCTCGCTCGGGTTCTTGTCCTCGTACACGCTCAGCAGCCGCAGCATCCGCTCGCTCGGCCCGGTCTCGAGGATCCGGGCCAGCGTGGGAGGCAGTTCCTTTGAGCGCGCGTACTCAAACAGGGATCCGTAGGTGTGCAGGGTGGTGCGCTTCGTGTTCTCGGTGATGTCGAGCAGCTCCACGACGTCCAGACCGGCCTGCGCCGCGAAGCCCGGGTAGTCGTCGAAGCCCACGAGCGGCGCCTTGCGCCAGGCGCTCAGTACCTCCCGGATAGCCTTGAGTTCGCGATCGGTGTGCTCCACCTGGCCGCGGGTCACGAAGTCCGTTACGACGATCCGACCGCCGGGCCGCACGACCCGCGCGAACTCAGCCAGCGCCGCCGCCCGGTCGGGGATGTGCGGGATGGTCTCCAGCGCCATCAGGTGGTCGAAGGAATCGTCCGGGAAAGGCAGGTCGAGGGCGTTGCCGTACTCGAAGCGGACCTGCTCCTGCATTCCTTCGCCGGCCGCCCGTTCGGCGCTGGCCCGAACGTCCTCCGCGCTGATCGAGACACCGACCACCTGGGCGCCGGTGGCACGCGCGAGGTCGATCGCAGGTTTACCCGCACCGCATCCCACGTCGAGCACCCGGTCACCCGCGGTCGCGCCGAGCTTGCCGGCCATGATCTCCGTAAAGCGCTGGGAGGCGGTGGCGTAGTCACTGTCATCGTCCGGGCCGGTCCAGTAACCGTGGTGGAGCGTCCCGTCCCAGGCCTCGGCGAGCACCCGGTTGACCTCGTCGTAGAACGCCGCGACGGAATCCGGGGTCGGCTGCTCGAACTCGACGCTCACATGCCCACCCAGCCCTCGCCGTTGAGCAGCTCACCCGCCGTGCGGTCGAGCAGGGCGGTGGCTGCCCGCACCTCGGCCGCCATTGGCCGGTCCTCGTCGACGGGTGGGGAGATGCGGGCCAGCTCCGCCCACGGCCCCTCGTCGCCGGGCTCGTGGCCGAGGGTGGCACCGAGCTGGGCGACCGTCAGACCGAGCGAGCCGATCGTGAGCCAGCCCAGTTCCAGCGCGTCGCTCACCCCGTTGGCACTGTTGAGCGCCATCGGCACGTGGTCCTGGTTCCAACCGTTGGTGGGCAGAGTGGTCAGCGACGCCGGGTAGACCAGCTGCCGGATACGCGCCACGAAGGACGTCGAGCTGATCTGCACACCGGCGACCCCGCAGCCACGGCCGGCGCGCGGCGTCAGCATCGGTGGCAGGCCACCGTTGGTGGTGGGGCTCAAGACCAGCCCGATCTGCCGCTCCGCGAGGTAGGCGGCCATGTGCAGGGCGAGGCCGATCTGCTCGTTGGCAAATCCCACCGGCATGGCGTGGAAGTTGCCGCCGTGCAGCACATCACCTTCGTGCACGATCGGGTTGTCGGTGCAGCCGTCCGCCTCCCGCTCGAGGAGGTCGCCCGCGAACCGGAGCTGGTCGAGGACGGCACCGAGGACCTGCGGGCCGCAGCGCAGGCTGTACGGCTCCTGCAGAGGACGGTCGCCGCCGCGGGTGGCGTCGGGGCGCATCTCGCGGCGGATCCACTCGGCGGTGATGTGCTGGCCGTACTGGCGGCGCGCGATCGCATGTCCGGCGTGGAAGTGCTCGGGGTTGGCCTCCAGCAGATGGGCGACCCGTCCGGTGAGCATCGCGCCGGCGCGTACCAGACGCAGCGCGGACTGGTGGTTGGTGATCCCGACCGCGAGACCGACACCCGTGCCGTTGACGAAGGCGAGCGCCTCGCGGACCGGCCAGGTGATCGGCTCGACGCCCAGGTCGGCGAGCGTCTTCGTCGCGGGCTGGGTCCGCCAGCCGCCGGCTGCGTCGCGGACCCAGGTCTCCCCGTAGCCGGTGTGCGCCAGAGCGGCGTGGGCCAGCGGCTGCAGATCGCCACTCGCGCTGACCGTGCCGTCACGCGGAATCGCCGGCGTGAAGCCGCGGTTCCACAGGTCGGCCAGGATCCGCCAGAAGTCCGGCGACACTGCGGAACGGCCCTTGCGGATGCTGTTGAGGCGCAGCCACAGGACCAGGCGGCACATCTCAGGGCTGAGCAACCTGCCCTGGGCGGTGCCGAGGTGGGAGATCAGGGAGTTGCCCTGCTCCAGCTCGGATTCGGCCTGGTAGTCCACGAACGGACCGAATCCGCGGGTCAGCCCGTAGATCGGTTCGTCGGCCGCCAGCTTCTTGTTCACAGCCGCGGTGCTCACCTCCAACGCGGCGAGGTCGGCCTCATTGAGAGGTTCGATCTCTGCGTCCCAGGACGCACGCCGGACGATGTCGGAAAGCCTGAGTGCGGCGCGCTCGGGCTGTGACGCGCTTTCGTGCATGCCTACGCCTCGATTGACTCGTTTGAAACGGTATGGGTCGGGGGGAGCTTGCCGCCTCACCCCGGGATAGTCCACCAACGTCCGCCGGAAGGGTCTCGCCGGCGGGACATGCATCGGTCAACGCTCGGTGACCGGCGCTTTCAACGGTTCCCACCAACTGCGGTTTTCCCGGTACCAGGCAACCGTCTCGGCCAAGCCCTGGTCGAACTCCACCGTCGGCGCGTAACCCAGTTCGTCGCGGGCCTTGTCGACGCTGAGCGAATAGCGGCGGTCGTGGCCCGGTCGGTCGGTCACCTGCCGCACCATGTCCCAGCTCGCGCCACACGCCTTGAGCAGCCGCTCGGTGAGCTCGATGTTGGTCAGCTCGGTGCCACCGCCGATGTGGTAGATCTCGCCGCTACGGCCCTTGTCGAGCGCCAACTGAATGCCGGCGCAGTGGTCGGCGACGTGCAACCAGTCGCGCACGTTTCCGCCATCGCCGTAGAGCGGCACCGGCTTTCCATCGAGGAGGTTGGTGACGAACAACGGAATGAGCTTCTCGGGAAACTGATACGGCCCGTAGTTGTTCGAGCACCTGGTCACGGTGACGTCGAGGCCGTACGTACGGTGGTAGGAGAGGGCCAGCAGGTCCGAGGACGCCTTGCTGGCCGCGTACGGGGAGTTGGGCGCCAACGGCCAGCCCTCGGTCCACGAACCCGACTCGATCGAGCCGTACACCTCGTCGGTGGAGACGTGCAGGAAGCGCGGAGTCCCGTGCCGCCTGGCCGCCTCAAGCAGGTTCATGGTGCCCAGGACGTTGGTGTTGACGAATCTCGCCGGACCCCGGATCGCCCGGTCTACATGCGACTCCGCGGCGAAGTGCACAATTGCATCCTGACCGGCGACCATTTGGTCGACGATGTCGGGGTCGCAGATGTCACCGACCACGAACGTCAGGTCGCGATCGGCGACGGGCGTGAGGTTGGCACGGTTGCCGGCATAGGTGAGCGCGTCGAGCACCGTGACCGATGCTCTGGCGCCTCCGGGGAGATCGCCGGATAGCAGGGCGCGGACGTAGTGGGAGCCGATGAATCCGGCGGCCCCGGTTACTAGGACCTTCACGCGGCGCACCATAGGTCATCCGGCTCCGGCACAGGTCTCCATCACAGCGGCCGCTCGGCGACGAGCGCCTCGAGGGACCCCACGACCTCGGCCGGCGACGGCATGGCCCGGTACTCGTCGCGCAGCTCCGCGGCCCGCCGGCGGAACGACGAATCGGTCAACAGCCGCTGCACGGCGGCTCGTACGGCCGCCGCGTCGTCCCGGGCCGGGTCGACGACGAGCCCGGCGCCGTGTGCGGCGAGCCGGGAACCCAGAGCGTGACTGTCGAAGTCTCCCGGCGGGGGCAGCACGAGCTGCGGCACGCCGTACAGCGAAGACGTGGCACCGGACCCGGTCCCGCCATGGTGGATGATCGCGGAGCAGGTGGCCGCGAGCGCGTCCAGCGGTACGTGGCTCACCAACCGCATGTTGGACGGCACCCGGACCTGCCGGGCACGCTCCTGGTCCGGCATTGTGGTGACAACCTCCACGTCGAGGTCGGCGAGTGCGTCGAAGACGCCCTGCGACCCGACGGCCAGCCCGTCGAGCGACTCGTCGCTGAACCCCATCGTGACCGCCACCCGCGGTCGATCGGGTGCGGCGCGCAACCACTGGGGCACCTCCGCGCCGCCACCGAAAGGCGCGAAGCGCATGGGCAGGCAGGGGAGCTCGGATTCCAGCCGCAGCGACGCCGGGAACTGATCGATGGTCAGGCTCCCGGTCGTCAGATCCTCGGAGTAGGCCACATGGTGCTGGCGCGCGTACGCGGAGAGCCAGTCGCCCATCGGGTCAGCCTGGTCCGACGAGGGCTGCTCCGCCATTCGTCGCAGGTACTGCGCCCGGGAGACCCCAAAGTCCTCGTAGCCGACGAGCATCCGCGCGTGGGCGGCTCCGCACGATTTCGCGGCGACCCCGCCGGCGTGCACCGACGCCTCCCAGAGCACCAGGTCCGGCTGCCACAGCCGGGCGTACGCGACGAGATCGCGGAACAGGGAGAAGTTGACCACCCGGTAGTACTGCCCAACCATGTACTCCATGCCCTCGCGCAGGTCTCCCCAGGGGACCGTACCTGCCGGCTCGGGCAGATTGGCCACGTAGTCGGGTTCGTCCTCGGCGGGAGGGCCGTCGTAGCTGTCCGCGCCCAATCCGAAGGTGACCGGCCGGCCGACCGGCACGGCTGTCAGTCCCGCTCGCACCACCTCGTCGGCGAAATCCGGATGACACGCCACCCGCACCTCGTGACCCGCTGCCCGCAGCGCCCACGCCAATGGCGCCATCAGCAGGAAATGGGTCTTGTAGGGACCGGTGACGCACAGCACCCGCACGATGTGCTCCTTTCCGAACGGCACTCGTGCGGCACGGTCTACCGGCTGACGGGGCGGGAGTCCATCCGGCCCGCCGGGTGCGCTGCACAGTCGGGCGGTCCGGCTCGGACGGTGTCCCCCGCCGTCCGCTTCGGTAAAGTCGGCTGCCGGCACGGTCCGCCACCGTCCATTTCGAATGGAGCGTTGTGTGATGAGCAGTGAAGTCGGTGGCACGAACGACACGACCGGGCACGGGCCGGCGAAGCTCGGTCCGTCAACGGGTGACCTGGTCTCACTCTTCGTCTTCGCGCCGATCGTGTGCATCGCCGTGGGCCTGGCGCTGCCCTGGGTTGCCCGGTGGGTCGCCGACCTGCCCTGGGCCCCGTTCCAGGGCCCGCTGAAACTCATCGCGTCGATGGAAGTCAGGTGGGGACTGGCGCTCGGAATCGTTGCGGGTCTCGGTATCGGTCTCGCTCTCGCGATCGCGACCATCCGCGACGCTCTGCGGGTGACCGTCACCGCGAGCGAGGTGACAGTCGAAAAGGACGGCAAGCTGCGGCGTCTCGCCCGGCCGGAGGTCAGCGCGGTCTTCCTCGACGACAAGCGTCTTGTGATCGTCGACCGGACCGCACGTGAGTTCGTCCGCGACGAGGTCGACGCCAAACCACACCGGATCGAGCAGGCATTCCGACAGCACGAATACCCCTGGCGGGAGGAGGACCCCTTCGCGGACGCCTTCCAACGCTGGGTCCCCGGCACCCCCGAGCTTTCCGAGCCCGTCAACGCGGTCTTCGCTGCCCGGGAGAAGTCCCTGCGTGAAAAGGACACCGAAGACGCCGACGACCTGCGCGCGGAGCTGCTCAAAAAGGGCTACGTGGTACGGGATCAGAAAGCCCGGCAGTACTGGCGGCCGCTGGGGTGACGGCCTGGGCCGCCGGCGGGTTCCCCACCGGCGGCGCCACGATGATCCGGACAGCCGGTCACCGCACGACCGGACCACCATCTACCGCGGTGCCGGCGGCGCTCCGGGCGCGCGCCTCGATCTCCTGGCACACCTGGTAATCGGGAAGTAGACCGGCGGCCCGCATCTGCGCAATGGTGGGGGCGGCCCGATCCCGGTCGGAGAGCAGCGCCTCGTACCCTTCGGGCAACGGAAGTCCGAGCGCGGGATCGCAGACATTCACGGCGAGTTCCTCGCTCGACCGGTACGGCTCGGACAGCAGGTACGACACGACGGTGCCTTCCTCCAGCGCGACGAAGGCGTGACCGACCCCGACCGGCAGGTACATCGACCGGAAGGTCTGCGGATCGATGATCACGCTGTCCCAGCGCCCGAAGGTGGGCGAGCCCAGCCGCAGGTCCACAACGATGTCGAGGGCCCGGCCCCGGACACAGCACGTGTACTTCGCCGACCCTGGCGGGGTCAGCCGATAGTGCACCCCACGTACCACGTTCCGCCGTGACTCGCTGAAGCTCGTCTGCGCAACGGAGAACAGCGGACCGCCCACCGCATCCTCGAACGGGCCCTGCTGGTGTGGTGACACGAACCATCCGCGATCGTCCCGGTGAATCGTGGGAGTGAACACGTACGCGCCCTCTACGGCAAGCTGTCGCACATGCATACCGGGACTCCTTCGCTGCGCAGGACCGTGGTAGTGCTCAGCACAGGCTGCGCAGACATGTCAGGAGGCTACGCGCCTCGACATTGAGATAGTGGCCGTGGCGCAGCAGGTCGGTGAGCTGACGCACGGTCATCCAGCAGAAGTTGTCGTCCACCTCCACCGGCACGTCTTCGTCGATTTCGACGATGCGGTAGCGGGTCAGCGCCTGATGGAAACGGCCCCCCTCCTCGGAGAGTACGGTGTCGTACCGGACGGTGCCGACCTCACCGTGGACCACCGCGCGCAACACCGGTTCGGCGAGGCCGGCCGGGTCCTCACCCGGCTGCAACTGGACGGTTGGGCCCATCTCCACGAGATCGACCAGACCGTACTCGGGCCGGGCCTGGACCAGCAGGTGCAGGACCCCTCGGACCACACGGACAACGAAGAGCGCGTCGCCCTGGCCCCGAGGCGACAGCAGCGGCTGGGTCCACCGCTTGACCTCCCGAGTGCCGGCCTCGACCTGCACGGCGATGATCCGGAAGTGCCGGCGTTCCTCGTCGAATATCTCATCGGCTGTCCGCCGCCACGCGGGCACGAGGTCCAGCGGCACCAGGCGCGCCGACCAGTCACAACGGGTCTTCGCCTCGATGAACCAGCTGAGGATCTCGCCGAAGGCGTTGAGTGCCGCGGCACGGCCATCAACGCTCTCGCAGTGGTAGGAGCGTGCCAGCGCGCTGGCGAACGACCCGTCGCCGGCCGGGCCGGCCTTGTCCGGCGCCCAGAACGGCAGGCACGACAGCACCGTACGGGCATCCATGTTGACCAGGTTGTCGACCCGCATGAGGGCGCCCACCTCGGCCAGGGTCAGCCACCGGAAGTCCTCGTGCACCTCGACGTCATCGGTGGCCAGGACGACCATGTTGCGGTTGCGCTTACGCCAGAACCAGGCACCTTGCTCGGACTGGAGTACGTCCACGAGAAGTTCACCGCGGCGGCGGCCGACGAAGTAGTCGAGGTACCGGGTACGCGCGCCGCGGTGCACCTGGGTGTAGTTGCTACGGGTGGCCTGGACCGTCGGGGACAACTGCAGGGTGTTGACGTTGCCCGGCTCCATTTTCGCCTGCATGAGGCAGTGCAGGACGCCGTCGAACTCCTTGACGATGATGCCCAGGATGCCGATCTCGGGCTGGTTGATGATCGGCTGGGCCCAGTCGTCCACACCATGTACGCGCGTCTGGACGCCGTCGATCGAGAAGAACCGCCCCGACTCGTGCGCGAGGTTTCCGGTCTCCGGGTCGAAGCGCCAGCCTTGCATCTCCGCGAACGGAATCCGGTTCACCGAGAAGCGGCCGGCGGCCTCCCGCTCCGCCCACCACTTGGTGAAATCGGCGGTGGCCGGCGCATCGATGACGTCGGCCGCCGCACGCCCCCGGTCAGACCTTGGTGAGTACATCGCGGATCGCATCGATCACCCTGTCCTGCTCGGCGTCCGTCAGTGATGGGTACATCGGCAGGGAGAAGATCTGCTCGGCGACGCGCTCGGTCACCGGCAACGAGCCCTTCGCGTACCCGAGATGGGCGAAGCCGGACTGGGTGTGCACCGGCCACGGGTAGCTGATGTTGAGCGCGATGTCGTAGGCCTTGAGCGCCTCGATGATCTCGTCGCGCCGGGGGTGCCGCACGACATAGACGTAATAGACGTGGTCGTTGCCGGGCGCGACCTGGGGCAGCACCAGCTCGGTGTCGCCCAGCCCCTCGGCGTAACGTGCGGCGATTTCACGTCGCCGCTCGATGTACCGGTCCAGCCGGGTGAGCTTGCGACGCAGGATTTCGGCCTGCAGCTCGTCGAGCCGGCTGTTGTAGCCGGGCGTCGCGACAACGTAGTAGGTGCTCTCCATGCCGTAGTACCGCAGGCGACGCAGGTTGGCGTCGACATCCCGGTCGTTGGTTATGGTCGCCCCGCCATCGCCGTAGGCACCGAGAACTTTCGTCGGGTAGAACGAAAACGCCGCGACGTCGCCCATCGATCCCGCGATTCGCCCTCCCTGGCGCGCGCCGTGTGACTGCGCGCAGTCCTCCAGAATCGGCAGTCCCTGCCGATCGGCCACCTCGCGCACCTTCACCATGTCGACGCACTGCCCGTACAGGTGGACCGGCAGCAGGCACCTGGTGCGGTCGGTAACCGCTGCCTCGATCTGCGTCACGTCCATCAGATAGGTGTCCGGGTCGACGTCGACGAAGACCGGCGTGGCGCCGACCGCGTCGATCGCGATCACCGTAGGGGCCGCCGTATTGGAGACGGTGATGACCTCGTCGCCGGCACCGATACCCAGCGCCCGCAGCCCGAGGACGATGGCGTTCGTGCCGTTGTCCACGCCGACGCAGTGCGGCACGTCGTGGTAGGCCGCGAACTCCTGCTCGAATGCGCTCACGCTCGGGCCCAGGACCAACTTGCCCGAGCTGAACACCTTTTCCACCGCGTCGTGGATGTCCGCGCGCTCCTCGGCGTACTCGTTCAGGTAGCCCCATACGAACTGCGTCACTGCTCTGCCTCCGAAGTCTGGACGGGTGTCACTCAGACGATTTCCTCGACCCACCCGATGCCCTCTGTGTCCCATACCGAGCGGTGGACGGCAAAAACGTGCATGTCCCATAGGCGGCCCTGGAAGTAGGCGTGGTCCGGCAGCACCGCCTGGTACCTGACCAATGCCGCACGATCTTCGCCGAAGCCGACACTGCCCACGTCGGGCACGTGCGAGTACAGGTAGACCTTGTGCAGCCGCCACATCGAAAAGGCGAAGTTCACCGTCAGTACGACAGCGTCGCCGTGCACGTCGGCCGTACCCTCCGGCTCCAGGTGGACGGCCACCCGCGCATGCCCGGCGGCATCCAACTCGCGTACCTCGGTAAAGCCGATTACCTCTTCACTGCCCTGCCTCATGACGAGGAAGCGCGCCACCACCCCTTGGAGCTGCGTCTCGATGAACACGTCGAGGGTGGGCAGCGCCGTGCGGCCGACGGCGAGCAGGATCTCGTACAGCCTTCGCCCGTGTTCAGCCGTCGCCGGCCGAAGCACGATCTGCTTGCTCTCAACGTAAGGGAACAGCACGTCGCCACCTCCTGGGTTGGCCACCCGATGCCGCGTCCGGACGGTTCGTACGTGCGTCAGCAATGTGGACATCCCGATATCGGGATCGGCGCCTGCGTCGCGCTCCTCCGTTGTCACCGTCCCGCCGGCGAGACGAGCGGCGAGCTAGGCGGGAAGCTAGCCACGGCGCGCGGCCGCGTCAACACCCTGATCCCGGTGCGGCGTTGGCGACTTGGCGTGTTGCGCTGGCAGAGTTGCGGTTCATTGCTGATCGATAATCATCGTCGTCACGGTCCGGCCCGAGAGGAAGCAAATGCCTGACACCAAGATCGAGTGGGCAGCTCGTGCGCGCGGCGTCTGGAAGACGTACGGCACCGGCGACACGGAGCTTTCCGCACTGCGCGGCGTCGACCTCGACCTCACCCGGGGGCAGTTCACCGCGATCATGGGACCGTCCGGATCAGGCAAGTCGACCCTGATGCACCTGCTGGCCGGCCTCGACACACTGACCCGTGGTGACGTGTGGATCGGCGAGACCCAGGTGAACGGGCTGGGTGACCGGGAACTGACCCGGTTGCGCCGGGACCGGATCGGCTTCATCTTCCAGCAGTTCAATCTGCTTCCGACCCTCAGCGCGAAGGAGAACATCCTGCTGCCGCTCGCGATAGCCGGCCGCAAGCCCGATGAGCAGTGGTACGACACGGTGATCGACGCGGTTGGGCTGCGTCCTCGGCTGGACCACCGTCCCACGCAGCTCTCGGGGGGCCAGCAGCAGCGGGTCGCCTGCGCCCGGGCTCTGCTGCCCCGGCCTGAGGTGGTCTTCGCCGACGAGCCGACCGGCAATCTCGATTCCCGCTCCGGGGCCGAGGTCCTGGCGTTCCTGCAGCGCAGTGTGCGCACCTTCGGCCAGACGATCGTGATGGTCACCCACGACCCGGTCGCCGCCTCCTACGCCGATCGCGTGATCTTCCTTGCCGACGGCCAGATCGTGGACGAGCTACTCGACCCGACCGCCGAGCGGGTCCTCGACCGGCTCAAGCGCATCGAGCCGTCGGCGGACGCCGCCTCGGCCGAACCCGCCGCCGCTGACGGATCGGGCGTGCGCTGATGTTCAGGGCGACGCTGAAGAGTTTGCTCTCCCGCAAGCTCCGGCTGGTCCTGTCAGGGCTGGCGATCGTGCTGGGGGTCATGTTCGTATCCGGCAGCTTCGTGGTGAGCGACGCGGTATCGCGCACCTTCGACGAGGTGGCCGGCGCCTCCTACCGGAACGTCGATGTGGTGGTGAGCGGGCCGGAGACTGCCGTCGGCGATACCGCACCGGTGCCGGAGGCCGTGCTGGAGCAGCTGCGGGGGATGCCGCAGCTTGCCGCCGTCGCTGGAGAGATCTCAGTTGACGGCGCCCGCGCCATCGACAACCGCACCGGGCGGGTGGTGACGGTCTTCGCCGCCCAGCAGGGCGGCAACTGGGTCGAAGGGCAGGGCGGAGTCGAGCTGCGCGAGGGCCGCGGGCCCACAGCGGACGACGAAGTAGCCATCAACGCTGAGCTCGCACGGCTGGGCGCGTTCAAGGTGGGCGACCGAATCGGCGTGCTCACGCGGGAACCGCGCCGGGACTTCACCGTGGTCGGGGTATTCGGATACGGCGCCAACCGCGACTCGCTCGCCGGCGAGACCCGGGTGTCGTTCACTACGCCGGTCGCCCAGCAGTTGATGATGGGCAGCCCCGGCATGTTCACCAGCGTGAAAGGCAGCGCCGCGCCGGGGGTATCACCCGATGACCTGCGCGACGCGGTCGCCGCCCTCCTCGGCGACAGCCTGCAGACCCGGACCGGTGAGCAGGCCGCCGCCGCCGAGTCGCACCAGCTGCGCGAGCAGTTGTCGGTCTTCACCTACATCCTGCTGGGCTTCGCCGGTGTGGCGCTGTTCGTAGGATCGTTCCTGGTGCTGAACACCTTCTCGATCATCGTCGCGCAACGGGTTCGCGAGTTGGCGCTGCTCCGGGCGATCGGCGCCAGCCGTGAACAGGTGATCGGTTCGGTCGTCCTGGAGGCTGCGTTGATCGGGCTGGTGGCGTCGGTCGTCGGCCTGGGGCTGGGCCTCGCGGTCGGTGCCGCGCTCGCCGCCGCCGTCGGGGTCTCGGCAGGGTTCGTCCTGCCGGCGCCTGCCCTGTTCGCCGCGTTCGGCGTTGGCATCGGTGTCACCGTCGGCGCGGCGCTGGTACCGGCCGTGCGTGCCGCCCGGGTCGCGCCCATCGCGGCGCTGCGCGAGGCCGCCACGCCGGACCGGCCGCTGACCCGCCTGACCGTCCTCGGCTTGAGCTTTCTGATCCCCGGCGCAGCGGCGCTCACGTTCGCGCTGATGAAGGGCTCCGGCGGCACGATGCTGTTGCTGTTGCTGGCCGGCGTGCTGCTCGCCTTCATCGGGATCACGCTGCTGACCCCCGTACTCGCCCGCCCGGCGGTGTCCGTGCTCGGCAAGCTTTTCGCCTGGTCGATGCCCGGAGAGCTGGGACGGCGCAACACCAGCCGCAACCCGCGCCGGACCGCTGTCACCGCTGGCGCACTCATGGTCGCCGTCATGCTGGTGACCGGGGCAAGCACCGTCTTCAGCTCGCTCGCCGCGACGATGAAGAAGGAAATCGGCAATGACCTCGGGGCCGACGTGGTGATCGCCGGTGAGCAGCTCGGCACCATTCCGCCCAACTTCGACCCGAAGGTGCTCGACGAGGCCCGCGAGCTGCCGGCGGTCGCCGGGGCAGTGGGCTTCTGGTACGAGTCGGTGGAGATCGAGGACGGGGCCGTGCAGGTCACCGCCATCGACGATTTCCCGGCGTGGCAGCGGATGGTCGGCCTAAAGGTCCTCGAGGGCAACCCCGACGGGCCGGCAAGCCGACAACTGGCAGTCGACGACCGGACCGCCGAGCGGCAGCAATTGTCGATCGGGGACCGCATCGACCTCAGACTGTCGCGCGACGACAAGGCCCACTCCTACGAAGTGGTCAGCATCTACCAGCGACATGATCTGCTGGAGGGCCCTCTGCTCAGCGCCCAGGACGCCCCCGGCTTCGGCCTTCCCAACCCGGTCGAGGGATTCCTCGACCTGAGAGCCGATGCCGATGTCGCCGAGGTGCGCGGACAGGTCGAAGGCCTGCTCGCCGACAGCCCGGAGGTCGTCGTGCAGGACCGCTCGAGTTACTCGGCCCAGCAGACCAAGGAGTACGACGACGCCCTGATCTACATCCAGGTCCTGCTCGTCATGGCGATGATCGTCGCGGTGCTCGGTGTGATCAACACGCTGGTGCTCTCGGTGATCGAGCGCACGCGTGAGCTCGGTCTGCTGCGCGCGATAGGGCTCGGTCGCGCAGCGACGATGCGGATGATCACCGTCGAAGCGGTGGTCATCTCGATGTTCGGGGCATTGCTCGGCGTGGCGGTCGGCGCCGGCCTCGGAGCCGCTGTGGTGCACGCCCTGCGCGACGAGGGCTTCTCCGAACTGACCATTCCATGGGGACTGATGTTCAACTACGTGGTGGCCGCGGCGTTCGTCGGTACGGTGGCGGCGGTCATCCCCGCCCTCCGAGCGGCCCGGCTCAACGTCCTCGCCGCGATCGCGCACGAGTGAGAGGCGTCATGGGCGAGGGGGAACCGATCCTCTTGCGTACCCCGCAACACCGGGTGGAGCGCCGCGCCGTCGCCTGGTGGCGGCTACGCGCCCTCCTGCTGGCTCTGGTCGCGACCGGAGGAGTGGGGGCCGTCTACGGCTTGGTGCCGTCGGCCCGCGGGTGGCTCGGGCCGCTGCTGGTGGTGGTCGCCGTGCTCAGCATCGCCCAGCTGCTGATCATGCCGCGGTGGCGCTACGCGGTGCACCGCTGGGAGACCAGTGACCAGGCGGTCTTTGTGGCTACCGGTTGGGTCGTACGGTACTGGCGGGTGGCCCCGATCTCCCGGATCCAGACCGTCGACACGAAGCGTGGCCCGCTCGAACAGATGCTGGGACTGGCCACCGTGGCAGTCACCACTGCGTCGGCCCGCGGCACCGTCTACATCGTCGGACTCGACGAGGAGGTGGCCCGCCGGACCGCCGAGGAGCTGAGCACGATCACCCAGGCCACGCCCGGGGACGCGACGTGACCGCCGCGCCGCGCGAGGAGGAACCCTGGCTGCGGCTCGACCCACGGATGATCCTGGTCAGCCTGGTCATGATCGTGCTGTCGCTCCTGCCGTTGTCCGTGGCGGTCTGGGGGTTCGGAGTACGGCTCTCACCGCTGGCCGCCGCGCCCGCCGTGGTCGCGACCTCGCTGGGGCTCCTCGGCGCGTTGCGCGACGCCCTCACCTGGATCAAGACGCGGTACCGGGTCACCGACGAGTGTGTGGAGCGCCGCACCGGGCTGCTGGTGCGTCACTACCGACGAATCCCGCGGGACCGCATCCGCAGCGTCGACGTCACCGCGAAACTGCAGCACCGTGTGGCCGGGCTCCGGGTCGTCACAATCGGGGCGGGGCAACAGGCGACCTCCGGTGACGCGCTCAAACTCGACGCGCTGTCCCGGAACGTGACCGAACGGTTGCGTCGGGAGCTGCTCGGCGGCGGAACAACCGACGCGGATCAGGCCACTGCCGACGAGACGGTTATCGCAACGATCCGCTGGTCCTGGCTCTTCTACAACGTCGTGAACGGCTGGGCGTTCGTTGTCGCGGCCGGGATGTTCTGGGTCGCGTACTGGGCCGCCGAAACGTTCGGGATCAACCTGCTCACCCTTGTGGGCGAGCGGTTCGACTGGCGCAGCATGGGTGCCGCGCCGGCCCTGGCCATAGCGGTTGGCGTGGTGTTCGTCTTCGGCGTCGCCATGCTGGCACTGCTCTTCGTCACGGAGTACTGGGGGTTCCGGCTCAGCCGCGTGCCAGGGCCGCACGGCACACTGCTGCGCACCACCAAGGGGCTGACCAACACACGTCAGGTCGACCGCGACGACCGCCGGCTGCGGGGCGCACAGATCAGCGAACCTGTCCTGTGGCGCTGGGCCGGAATGGCCGACACGGAGGTCATCGCCACCGGGCTCAAGATGCTCAGCGCCGACTCAGCTGCCGCCATCCTCCCCCGCGGCCCGATCAGCGTGGCCCGACGGGTGGTGGCCACTGTGCTCGGCCTCGACCCGAGCCCGCTCACGGCACCGTTGCAGCGCCACCCGGGGGGCGCCCTACGCCGCCGGATCTGGTGGGCGCTGTTGTTCACGGCGGCCTGCGCAGGTGGCCTGTGGTGGCTCTCGGCCACGGTCTCCTGGCTGCCCGGGTGGTGGCCCCTCATCGTGGCGGGCGTGCTGCTGGCCGCCATGGCCGCCGCGGTGGTGGCCTACCGCGCACTCGGACACGGCCTGGTCGACGGCTACCTGGTGGTACGAGCTGGACTGACCAATCGGACGACCGCCGCCCTGCAGACCCGCTCGGTGGTCGGCTGGACGTTCCGGCAGTCGCTCTTCCAACGACGGCTCGGTCTGGTCACGCTCACCGCGACGACCGCTGCGGGCAGCGGCGCCTACCTGGCTCGCGACCTCGACGCGGCCGCCGCCGTCACGCTCGCCGACCGTGCCGTACCGGGCCTGCTGGCACCATTCATCGCCCGGCCCGACGGTGGTGACGAGCCCGTGTCGCCGCCGGCCGCCCGCCCACCCGCCGCCGCACCGGCGCCACCTCCGCCGCTGGTCGAGCCGCGAACGACGCCGGCCCCGGCCCCGGCCGGGTCGACGCCGGACGTACGCACCGAGGAGTCGGCCGCCGCGCTGGGCGAGGACCCCGACCCGGTCGGCGTCCTCGCGCTTGGCCTGCCCGGAACGGCGCAGGAGGCCGGTCCGCAGTTGCTGGCCGTGAGCGACCTGCACGTGGGGCGCCCCGGAAACCGGCGGATCGTCGAAGAAATGCGGCCGACCACCGAGGACGACTGGCTCGTCATCGCCGGTGACGTCGGCGAGCTCTTCTCCGAAGTCGATTGGGCGCTCGGCACGCTGCGCGCGCGGTTCAACCGGGTGCTGTGGACACCCGGCAACCACGAGCTGTGGACGCATCCGCATGACCCCGTAGGCCTGCGAGGCGAGGAGCGGTACGAAGCCCTGGTCCAGATGTGCCGGTCACTGGATGTGGCCACGCCCGAGGACCCGTACCCGGTGTTCGACGGGGTCGGTGGGCCGGTGACCGTTGCACCGCTCTTCCTCCTGTACGACTACACGTTTCTGCCGCCGGACACCTCGACCAAGGCGCAGGCCCTCGTCCGGGCCTACCGTTCAGCCGCTGTGTGCGCCGACGAGTTCCTGCTGCATTCCGACCCGTACCCATCTCTGGAGGCCTGGTGCGAACAGCGACTGGCATCGACAGTCGAGCGGCTGTCGAGCCGGGCCGCGCCGCACCTTCCCACCGTCCTGGTGAACCACTTTCCCCTGGCACGGCAGGCCACGGACGGACTGCCCGACCCGCTGGACGCACTCTGGTACGGCACGACCCGGACGGCCGACTGGCACGTACGGTTCAACGCCTCCCACGTGGTGCACGGAGAGCTGTACCTTCCTCGGTTGTTGTCCAACTCGGCGGCCCGTGACCCCGAGCAGGCGATCGGCCGGCCGGCCGACGCCCACCGGCCGCCCTCTCCGCTGCGGAAGGTGCTCACCGCTGCGCCCGAGAGCAGCCAGACCGCCGCATATCTCCCGTCCCAGCTCGACACGTTCACCTGAGGGGCTACCAACTGTGCGGATACTTTTCGTCACCTATCCGGAAAAGCCGGTTTTCCAGTATCTGGTGACCATGGGATGGGCGCTCCGGACAGCCGGGCACGAGGTCAGGTTCGCGAGCCAGGGCAACTTCGTGGACGTCATCACCGCCGCGGGCCTGACCGCGGTGCCGACTGGCAGCAATCCGCAACCATGGCGGGTCACCCATCTCTCCGCGGCGCAGCGCCGGATCGAGCGAGCCGGCCTGCCCGCCCCCTACGACGCGGCGGCGGCACCCGAGAGGGCGACATGGCCGTACCTGCGTGACGGGTACGCCGATCACGTGGTCGGGCGGTACGTCATGGAGAGCCTTCCCATGATCGATGAACTGGTGCAGTTCGCCTGCGCCTGGTCCCCGGACCTGGTGATCTGGGAGCCGAACTGCATGGCCGGTCCCATCGCTGCGAAGGTGTCGGGATGCGCTCACGCCCGGCTGCTCTTCGGCCTCGACATCTTCGGGGCCACCCGGGAGTTGTTCCATCGGCTGCGTGCGCAGCAGCCGCCCGACGACCAGCTGGACGCCCTTGGCAACTGGTTCGGCAAACAGCTCGCTCCGTACGGAATGGAGCCCAGCGACGACATGGCAACCGGGAACTTCACCATCGACCAGTTTCCGGCCTCGCTGCAGCTCACCACTGGTCTGCACCAGGTGCGCACGCGGTACGTGCCGTTCGGCGGACGGGCCGTCGTACCCTCCTGGTTGCGGACGCCGCCGCAGCGACCTCGCATCGGGTTCACGATGGGTTTTTCGGCCACCGAGCACTTCGACGGCTACCCCATCGACGTGGGTGACGCACTGCGTGAGCTGGCCGAGCTGGACGTGGAGGTCGTGGCGACCGTCGCCACCTCGGAACAGCATCGGCTGGGGCCGCTGCCGGACACCGTGCGGGTGGTGCCCTCCGTGCCCCTGCACGCTCTCGCGAGCACCTGCACGGCGATGGTGCACCACGCGGGCGCTGCGACCATGGCGACGGTCTCCCTGTCCGGGATTCCGCAACTGGCGGTGCACCACCACTTTGACCAGCCCGAGTTCGGGCGGCTGCTCGAGGCGCACGGCGCCGGGCTGGCGTTGGACTCCTCCGAGGCCACCGGGGCCGCAGTACGGGACCGCGTCAGCCGCCTGCTGACCGAGCCCGCCTTCCGGGCGCGCGCCGCCGACCTGCGCGCCGAAATGCAGGCACTGCCCAGCCCCAACGAGGTGGTTGACGAGCTCGTCGATCTGGCCGAGGCACTCCGGCCGGAGCAGCCCTGAGTTCTGCGACGACCCGACCGGACCGCGATCCGCATCTCGGTTGGTGGTCCCGCCGGCCGGGCAGACAGGCGACCGAGCGACGTTGCGGCTGACCCGCGACGTCATGCTCAATCCCGGCTTCCTGGGGTGGCCGGCCGGGTCGGTGGGGACACGGCCGGCCGCACGGGTCACTTGACCTGGTAGGTCGGGCGCAGGACGGCTCGGGCCAGGGTGTGGAAGGTCAGGTTGAAGCCGACCTGCGCGGGCGGAGTGTCCGGGGTCAGGTCGAGCTTGTCGGTGTCGAGGGCGTGCACCGCGAAGAGGTACCGGTGCGGACGGTCACCGGCCGGCGGGGCCGCGCCGCCGTACCCGGCGTCGCCGTAGTCGTTGCGGACGCTGAACGCGCCGCTCACCCCGGCGTCGGCGGCGCTGCCCGCGCCGGACGCCAGCTCGGTCACCTCCACCGGTACGTTCACCAGCGCCCAGTGCCAGAAACCGCTGGCCGTGGGGGCGTCCGGGTCGAAGCAGGTGACCACGAAACCGCGGGTCTCGGCGGGGAAGCCGGACCAGGACAGCTGCGGCGACCGGTTCTCGCCACCCACACCCGGGTGGGCGAACGCGGCGTCCATCGGCTCACCGTCGGCGATGTCCGAACTGGTCAGCGTGAACGATCCGACGGCGGGGAGCAGCTCGTACGGGTCCGGCGGGATCGGGCGGTCCAGGTTCATCGGGTTCCTTCCCGGCAGTGGTGGGTTCGCTCTCCTCTTTCTACCCGTACGCGGGCCGATCTTCGCCCCGAAGACGGGCCGCGCGCGCGGGCTGCGCCCGGCGGCCGTGAAGCAACAGCCGTGACGGCGGTCGATCGATAGGGTGGTGGGCCTTCGAGATCCCCCGGTCCCACAGGGAGCAGTTGATGCATCACCCCGCACGGACGCCGCTCGCGACGGCGCTTGACGGATGCCAGCCACGGACCGCGGCGGAGACTGCCGACGTACGGCGAATCCGGGACCTGGTCTCGGGTGGCGACCCGTGGTCGCGGGAGCTGCCACTGCACGTCACCGCGTCGGCGCTGGTGGTGCATCCACCGACGCGGCGGGTGCTGCTGCGCTGGCATGCCCGCATGCGCGCCTGGTTGCAGATCGGCGGGCACGGCGACCCCGGCGAGCAGGACCCGGTGCAGGTGGTGCTCCGGGAGGGCGCCGAGGAGACCGGCCTCGACGACCTGATCTGCTGGCCGGACGCGACCCTGCGTCAGGTGGTGGTCCTGCCGGTGCCGGCCGGCCGCACCGAACCGGCCCACGAGCACGCCGACCTGCGGTTCCTGCTCGCCACCGGCACCCCGGAACTGGCCCGTCCCGAGAAGCCGGGCGCCGAACTGCGCTGGCTGACCCTGCCCGAGGCGGACGCACTCGTCACCGAGCCGAACCTGCGTGATTTCCTCGCCCGGGTGGGGGAGCTCTTCGAGGAGCAGGAGCTCAGTCGGTCGGCATGATCGGTTCGCCGCTCGTGATGGTGGGCTGCGGCTCCTCGGGCAGGTGCTGCTCCTGAGGTGCTCCCGGATCCTGCGACGGGGTCGGGGACGGGGACGGGCTCGAGGTCGGCGCCGGCGACGACCCGCCTGGCTCCTCGGCTGCAGGACCGGTGCAGGCCGCAACGGCGAGGAGCGGAAGCAGGGCGGTGAGCGCGGTCCTCGTACGCGATCTCACGGATCCTCCTCGGGTGCGGTCCAGGTTCATGGGGTCCTTCCCCGGCAGTGTTCCGGCCGGGCTCCTCTTTGTACCCGCACACCGGCCGGTTTTTCGCCCTCGTCGATGCGAGCCTCAGGCTCTGCCGCGCCTGGCGCGGCGTTGGAAGCGCCAGAGTGCCAAGGCACTGCGGTTGCGGTAGGCGGCGACACCGCCCACCAGGAGGGTCCCGAGGACCGTCCAGAACCAGAACCGCGGGCCGACGCCGAGGGGCGGGTCCGCCGTACGCGTCTGGCCGCTGCGGACCACGGAGTCGGCGACGTCGATCGCGACAACGTCGCGCGGGGCCGTGAGCAGCGTGGCGGGCTGCTCCGTCCCACTGTGCAGGGCCAGCACCTCGACGGTGCCGACGTTGCCGTACGCCAGCCGCTCGTCCATGGCGAGCGGCACGTCGAACGCACGCGCGCCGGGCGCGGGCCGGTAGGCAACGACCCGGGCCGAGCCGTCGGTCGCCCACCCGAGCAGGCGGATCGCCGTCACACCGGTGACGGCGGGCAGATCCAGCGCGCCGAGGTCCCGGCCGGTGCCGGGGTCGACCTGGCGCAGGCTCCAGCGGTCGCCGTCCCGGCGGGTCACGGTCAGCGTCCGTCCGTCAGGGCTCCAGGCACCCTTCCCCGCCAGTTCGGTCTCCGGTTCGAGGGCGAAGGACGCGACCTGCCGCCCGTCCAGGCCGGTGACCGTGACCGTCCGTCCGGTCTGGATGGCCACCCGCGCGCCGTCCGGGGCGAACGCGACCGGGATGCTGCGCTCCTCGTCGCCGTCCAAGAGCGTGATCCGACGGTTGTCGTCGAGCCGGACCAGGGTCAGCACCTGCAGATAGTTGCTGCCCTGCGGGTCGACGCGGACGGTGTCGCGGACGACCAGTGCCTGCCCATCCGGTGACCAGCCCGCGGGCTCGGCCATAACCGTGTCCGGGACCCCGCCGGTCACCGTACGGCTGGCACCGGTGACCAAATCGATGACCTTCACGTCGGCATCCCAGAACGCGCCCGGGCCGAAGGCGATCTGCCGGCCGTCCGGGGAGAGGAGAGTGTCCTCGCCGGCCTGGTCTTCGATGCCGCCCTTGATGATCCGGTAGCGGTCGTCGGCACCGACGACAGCGATGACGCTCCCCTCGTCGCCGTACGTCAGGCGCGGCGCCTGCCCGGTGAAGATCACCGAGGCGGGGCCGAGGCGGGGCCAGTCGCCGGCGCGCAGGCTGCCGAAGGGCGGCAGGCCGACCCGGTCAGGCAGCGCGGCTTCGGCCTCGATGGAAGCCGGGCCAACAAAATCGGTCCCGGCCGGGGGCAGGAACAGCCCGGCCGTCACGACCAGCGCCAGCCCGGCGGCCGCCCCGAGCGCCGTACGGCGGCGGGAGCGGCGGGCGGTGGCGAGCGCCCGCTTGTAGACCGGGTACGCGGGAACGTCGGCAGCCGCGGTGTGGAGCGACTCGCGCAGTCGGGCGGTCATCGCAGGCTCCTCTGCTCCGTACGGTCGACCAGGTCGGGGGCGACGGCACGCAGCCGGCGGATCGCGTCGTGTCCGTGCCGTTTGACCGTGCCGACCGAGCAGCCCAGCACCTCGGCGGCTTCCGCCTCGGTGAGGTCCTCGTAGAAGCGCAGCACGATCACGGCACGCTGACGCGGGCTGAGCCGACTCAACGCAGCCGACATGGTCAGCCGCAGGGCGGTCGCGTCTGAGTGGTCGCCGCCGGGCTGGTCGGTGGGCTCGGACTCCAGCCGCTCGGCGACCCGGCGCCGCCGCCACCAGGAGACCTGCTGGTGGTACATGACCCGCCGGACGTACGCCTCCGGGTCACCGTCGCGGATGCGCAGCCAGTGCCGGTACGTCTTCGCCAGCGCGCTCTGCAGCAGGTCCTCGGCGAGCTGGTGATCGCCGGTGAGCAGAAAGGCCCTCCGTGACAGCGCCGGTGAACGGTGCACCACGAAATCGTGGAAGGAATCCGTCATGCCCACCCCCTCGAGGAGGGAAACGCCTCGGGCCACCACAAGGGTTGAGGGTGGAGGGAAACGTACGGCGGAGGGCGTGGGATTCGAACCCACGAAGAGGATCGCTCCTCTTACCGGTTTTCAAGACCAGCGCCATCGGCCACTAGGCGAGCCCTCCCGGAGCGCGAAACCACCGGCTTCGCGACCGTGCCTAGTGTGCCACGGCACGCAGAGTGACGCGGGGGCCGTACCGGTGGGCGGAATCCGGCCATTGGACCCGGATCGCGGCCGTCGGGCACCGCACCCGACCGCGCTCCGCCGCAGGAACCGCAGCGCACTGGCACCGCAACCCGCCTTGGACGGGATCACGGCTGCCGGGCACGACACGGGGCGGGTGGGGTATGACTGTTGCCATGCGCGCGATCACGATCACTGAAGCCGGCGGACCCGACGTACTCACCTGGGCGGAGGTCCCCGACCCGGAGCCCGGCCCCGGCGAGGTGCTGATCGACGTGGCGGCGAGCGCGGTGAACCGCGCCGACCTGCTGCAGCGGCAGGGTTACTACCCGCCGCCGAAGGGCGCGTCGCCGTACCCGGGGCTGGAGTGCTCGGGCGTGATCAGCGCCCTCGGGCCGGACGTGACAGGCTGGCAGGTCGGTGACGAGGTCTGCGCGCTGCTCACCGGTGGCGGGTACGCCGAGAAGGTCGCCGTCCCCGCCGGGCAGCTCCTGCCGGTGCCGGACGGCGTCGACCTGGTCGACGCGGCCGGGTTGCCGGAGGTGGCCTGCACGGTCTGGTCGAACGTACGGCAGCTGGCCCGGCTCGACGCGGGGCAGACGCTGCTGGTGCACGGCGGCGGCAGCGGCATCGGCACCCTCGCCATCCAGTACGGCACGGCGATCGGCGCGCAGGTGCTGGCCACCGCCCGGGCCGCCAAGCACGAGCGGCTGCGGGAGCTGGGGGCGGCGGCCACCATCGACTACAGCAGGGAGGACTTCGTCGCCGCCGTACGCGAGCAGACCGGCGGGCGCGGCGCCGACGTCATCCTCGACATCATCGGCGGCAGGTACCTCGCGCAGAACGTGGACGCGCTCGCCGACGGCGGCCGACTGGTGATCATCGGCATGCAGGGTGGGCGCAAGGCCGAGCTGGACATCGCCAAGCTCCTCGCCAAGCGCGGTTCGGTCGCCGCCACCGCGCTGCGGTCACGCCCCGCCGACCAGAAGGCCGCGATCGTGCGCGGCGTACGCGACGAGGTGTGGCCGTTGGTCGCCGCCGGAAAGATCCGGCCGGTCATCGACCGGCGGCTGCCGATGACCGATGCCGCCGAAGCGCACCGGCTGGTCGACTCGAACGCGCACCTCGGCAAGGTCCTCCTCGTCACCGGCTGACGAGGACCGCACGGCTGACGAGGACCGCACCGGCGCCCGCCGGCCGACCGGCAACGGTCAGGCCGGCGGCGCGGGCGGGAGCATCAGCCGCGCCCCCGGCCCCTGCGCGCCGAGTACGTCACCCGGGTTATAGAGCTTGCAGCGCTGCAGCGACAGGCAGCCGCAGCCGATGCAGCCGTCCAGGTCGTCGCGGAGCTTCGTCAGCAGGCGGATCCGCTCGTCGAGCCGGCTGCGCCAGGCCGCCGAGAGCCGCTCCCAGTCCTTGGCGCTCGGCGTACGGGAATCGGGGAGTTCGTCGAGGGCGGCGCGGATCTCCTCCAGGGAGACGCCGACCTGCTGGGCGACGCGGATGAACGCCACCCGGCGCAGTTCGGCGCGTTCGTAGCGGCGCTGGTTGCCGCTGGTGCGGCCGGCCCGGATCAGGCCGAGCCGTTCGTAGTAGCGCAGCGCGGAGGCTGCAACGCCGCTGCGCGCGGCTAGCTCCCCGATCGTCATCGACTCCTGCATCCCAGTCCTCGATCATCTGCTTGAGGTGAAGTCAACTTTAAGTTGCAGGCTAGCGGCATGACGATGACCGCCGCTGGCCCGGCACCGGCCGCAGTGCTGCCGCGCCCTTCCACGCTCGACGTACTCCAGGTCCTCTACCAGCGCATTCTGCGCGTCGACCCCGAACATCCCGACGCCCCCGAGCGGGACCGGTTCCTCCTCTCGAAGGGGCACGCCCCCTCGGCGTACTACCGGGTGCTCGCCGAGCGCGGCTTCTTCCCCGCGCACTGGCTCGACACCATCGGCGCCGCCGGCAGCCGCCTCGGTGACCACCCCGACCGGCGACTCGTACCCGGCGTGGAGATCGGTTCCGGCTCGCTGGGCCACGGCCTCGGCCTCGGCGTCGGCACCGCCCTGGGCCTGCGCGCCCAGGGTCTGCTCACCCCCCGGGTGTACGTCCTGCTCGGCGACGCCGAACTCGACGAAGGCTCCAACCACGAGGCGATCGCCTACGCCGGGGCGACCCTGCTCGGCAGCGTCACCGCCGTCGTCATCGACAACCAGTCCGCCACCCACGGCTGGCCCGGCGGGATCGCGAGCCGCTTCACCGTGCACGGCTGGAGCGCCGAAACCGTCGACGGCCGTGATCACGAGGCGCTGGAGACGGCGCTGCGCCGTACCGAAATCCACCGGCCGCACGTCGTCGTCGCGGTCGTCGAACCCAAGGAATGACCATGCGGGACACCTTCATCAGCACCGCCACCGACCTGCTCGCCGAGGAGCCGCGCAGCGCCGTGGTCCTCGCCGACATCTCCGCCGCCGCCTTCGACCCGGCCGCCGGGCAGCACCCCGACCGGGTGATCAACGTCGGAATCCGGGAGCAGTTGATGATCGGCGTCGCCGGCGGGCTCGCCCTCACCGGGATGCGGCCCATCGTGCACAGCTACGCGCCGTTCCTGGTGGACCGGGCGTACGAGCAGATCAAGCTCGACCTCGACCACCAGGACGTCGGCGCGGTCCTGGTCAGCGTCGGCGCCTCCTACGACCGGCCGGAATCGGGGCGCACCCACATGTCCCCGCAGGACGTGGCGCTCATCGACACCCTGGAGAACTGGACCATCCGCGTCCCCGGCCACGCCCACGAGGTCACCCCGGCCCTGCGGGCTGCGGTACGCGCCGACAACCGGGTCTATCTGCGGCTCTCCACCATCAGCAACGCCTGGCCGCAGCGCGACGCCGGCGACCTGCGGCTGCTGCGCGGCGACCACACACCCCGGCCGCTGGTGATCGCGGTCGGGCCGGTCCTCGACGACGTGCTGGCCGCCGTCGCCGACCTGGACGTCAACGTCGCCTACACCAACCGGCCGCGCCCCTTCGACATCGCCGGGCTGCGGGCGCTGGCCGACAGCGAGGTGATCCTGGTGGAGCCGTACCTGGCGGGGACCTCCAGCCGGGTCGTCGGCGAGGCGCTCGCCGACCGGCCGCACCGGCTGCTGGCGCTGGGCGTGGGCCGGACGGATCTGCGGCGCTACGGCACGGCGGCCGACCACGCCCGCGGGCACGGGCTGGACGCGGCCGGGCTGCGCGCCTCGATCACCGGGTTCCTCGGGCGCTGAACGGCTTCGGTCCGGCGGGCTCGGGGCCGCCGGACCAGCCGGTCCGACCAGCCGCTCAGCCGGAGCGGGCAGTCGGGCGGACGCCCGATGTCAGGAGGCGGCGACCTTGGGGCTGCGGCGCACCCGCTCGCGGCCGAGGATGAAGATCGCCTCGACACCGTCCTTCCAAGTGATCTTCTTGCCCTCCTCGCGGCCGCGGGCCCGGTAGCTGATCGGCACCTCGAAGGGGCGGATCTTGCGGCGCAGCAGCTTGCCGGTCACCTCGGCCTCCATGCCGAAACCGCGCGAGTGCACGTCGAGCGAGCGGTAGAGCTCCACCGGCAGCAGCTTGAAGCAGGTCTCCAGGTCGCCGATGTAGGAGTTGAAGAGTACGTTCGCCGCCGTTGTCACGGCCTTGTTCCCCATCACGTACCAGAAGCTGTACGCGCTGTGACTGCCGAAGGTCCGGTTGCCGTAGACGACCGTGGCGTGCCCGTCGAGCACCGGGGTGAGCAGCTTCGGGATGTCCTGCGGGTCGTACTCCAGGTCGGCGTCAAGGATGACCATGTACTCGCCGTGCGCGCTGTCGACCGCCGTCTTGATGGCGGCGCCCTTGCCGGCGTTGCGCGGATGCGTGATCACCCGGATGCGCGGATCGTCGGCGGCGGCGAGGATCGAGCCGGTGTTGTCCCGGCTGCCGTCATCGACCACGACAAGTTCGATTTCACACGGATAGTCCACCGCGAGTGCCTGCTTCAGGGCATCCGCAACGCGTTCTTCCTCGTTGTAGACCGGCATGAGGATCGAGAGCTTCACGGAAATCTCCACGGTGGCTACGTTAAGTCGGGCATAGCCTAGCTTGCAGCAGAACGGCAGGGGTCGTGTGAACGGCCAGAATGGCGCGCGCGCCCCGCTGTCCCTCATGGTGTAACTTCCCGCCATGCCGGTAGCCGGTCTGCTTCTCCTTCTCTGTCTCGCCATCGCCTTCTGCGGGCTGACATACGCCGTACGGCCGGCAGGACCGGAAGTGGTGGCGCCCGGGCGGCTCGCGGTGGTGCGGGCGGCGCTGATGACGGCGGTTTTCGCGGTACTCACCGTCGAGGGACTCGGCGCGATCGGCCGGCTCAGCCTGGTTCCCGTCGCCGCGGCCTGGCTGGTCTTCGTCGTCGCGGCGCTCGCCGCCGCCGCGCTGCGCCACCGCCGCGCCCCCTGGCGGCCGCGGCTGCGACCGCGGCACTGGTGGCGCGAGGCGGGCCTGGCGGAGCGGCTGCTGGCCGGCACGGTTGGCGGACTGCTCCTGCTGGAGCTGCTGGTGGCCCTGCTGGCCGAACCGAACAACTTCGACTCGCAGACCTACCACCTGCCGAAGGTCGAACACTGGGTCGCCCAGGGCAGCCTGGAGCTCTGGCCCACCGCCATCCACCGGCAGGTGACGATCCCGCCGGGCGCGGAGTACCTGCTGCTGCACCTGCGGCTGCTCACCGGCGGCGACGGGCTCTACCACCTGATCCAGTGGGGTGCCGGGCTCGGCGCGGTACTGCTGGTCAGCCGGATCACCGCCCAGCTCGGCGGCGGCCGGCGCGCGCAGCTGCTCAGCGCGTTCGTGCTCGCCTGCACCCCGATGGTGGTGCTGCAGGCCACCAGCACCCAGACCGACCTGGTCGTCGCCGCCTGGGTCGGTGTCGTGGCGACCCTGGTCCTCGACGGCCTGCGCCGCCCGCCGAGCGCGACGATGGTCCTCGGCCTCGGCGCCGCCACCGGGCTCACCGCGCTCACCAAGACCAGCGGCCTGCTCGGCGTCGGACCGATGCTGCTCTTCTGGGGCGTGGTCCAGCTGCGGACGGCGCTCGCCGGTGACCACCGGGCGGTCAAGGCCGCCAGGGTGATGGGCGCCTCGGTGCTGGTGCTCGCCGCCGCCGCGGTGGTAACCGGGCCGTTCATGGCCCGGATGACCGTCGAATTCGACCACCCGCTCGGCCCGCCGCGGCTGCGGGAGTCAATCCCGATGCAGCGCCACGACCCGGCGTCCATCCTGGTCAACGGCGTACGGATCGCCCACACCGCACTGGACGTGCCGGTGCCGCCGCTGACCGCCGCCACCGCCGCCGGCATCGTCGCCTTCGCCGGGGCGATCGGCGTCGACCCGCAGGACCGGGCCATCACCTTCGGCAAGGAGACCTTCCCGGTGCCGGCCTGGTATCCGGACGAGGACCGGGCTGCCTTCCCGATCACCGGCACACTGGCGCTGATCGCCCTCGCCCTGGCGCTGATCCGCCCCGCCCGGCTCATCACCGCCGACCGCCGCAACGAACTGCGCGGGTACGCCCTGGCGGTGCTCGCCTCCGGAATCCTGCACATCGTGATGATCAAGTGGCAGACCTGGGGAAACCGGCTGCTGCTCTACGCCCTGGTGCTCGCGGTGCCGCTGGTGGGGCTCTGGCTGGACACGCTGCTGCGCCGGCGGGCCGCAAGCGGACGGCGGCCCGTCGCCACCGTGGTGATCAGCGCGGTGCTGGCGGTCGCCGCGGTCGCGGGGCTGCTCTCGGTCGTCTACGGCTACCCGCGCCGGCTCGTCGGCGCGGAGTCGGTGCTGACCAACGACGACTGGGAGACCCGCTTCATCCGCCGTCCGCAGTGGGCCGACGAGTACCGGTGGGCCGCCGACGCCGTACGCGACTCCGGTGCGCGCCGCATCGGCCTGGTGCAGCTCAACGACGACTGGGAGTATCCCTGGTGGCTGCTGCTGCGCGACCCGGACGGCGGCTCACCGCAGATCGTGTCGCTCCGTTCGACGCTGCCGGAACGCCCGGCCGCCGACCCGGCCACGGTCGACGCCATCGTCTGCGCCGGCGCCCGGCGTGAGTGCGAACGGCTGACCCCGGCCGGCTGGCGGCTGGAGCACCGCGACCACGTCGGCTACGCCCTCCCACCCGGCTGACCCCGGCGCGCGACCAGCCGAGAGCCGGGCGATCAGCCGAGAGCCGGGCGATCAGCCGAGAGCCGGGCGATCAGCCGAGAGCCGGGCGGTAGGTGCCGGGGCGGTCGGCGGCCGGACGGCGCGCCGCCGCACCACCCGGGTGCGCCGTGCGGGACCGGCGGTTTGCGGTGCCGCGCGCGGCGCCCAGCACCGGCTCGGCGCGGAAGGCGCGGGCGAAGAGGCCGTCCATCCGCCACACCTGCTCCGGCGTGCGGGTCCGGATCAGGAACCGCTCCCGTACGCCGTCGACGGCGGTGGCGGCGAGTTCGATGGTGCTCAGCCGCGGGTCCGGGTTCCAGGTGATGTCGCTGAGCTGCCGCAGTTCGGTGTTCAGGTGCAGGCGCAGCCGGTGCGTCAGCCGCGTCTGATGGGTCACCACCAGCCGGCGCGCGGTCAGCAGCAGCAGGTGGTCGGCGGAGCCGCTGCGCGCCGGAAGCGCGCAGCGGGCAACCAGCAGGGAGGTGTCCGCCGGTCCGACGCAGCGGCGGAAGACGGGCATGTGCCGGGAGAGCGTGGGTACCGCCACCCCGGCGTCGACGGCCGCGGGAAGGAACGTACGGGAGAACACGTCCATACACTGTGCAACGACAGGTTACGGACAGTGACGCGGCATCAGTGGGTGTGAATTACAGAAGTTCCACGATGGTCGCGTTGGCCATGCCGCCGCCCTCACACATGGTCTGCAGGCCGTAGCGGATGTCGTTGTCCCGCATGTGCTGGAGCATGGTGGTCATGATCCGGGCGCCGGAACCGCCGAGCGGGTGGCCGAGCGCGATCGCCCCGCCGCGCGGGTTGAGCCGCTCCGGGTCCGCCCCGGTCTCCTGCAGCCAGGCGAGCACCACCGGCGCGAACGCCTCGTTGACCTCGTAGACGCCGATGTCCTCGATGCCCAGCCCGGCGCGGCGCAGCGCCTTGGCGGTGGCGGGGATCGGCGCGGTGAGCATCATGACCGGATCGTCGGCGGCGACGACCGCGGTGTGCACCCGGGCCAGCGGCCGCAGGCCGTGGCTGATCGCCCACTCGGCGGTGCTGACCGCGAGCGCGGCGGCGCCGTCGGAGATCTGCGACGCGGAGCCGGCCGTCACCACGCCGTCGGCGGCGAACGGGGTCTTGAGCCCGGCGAGCTTCTCCAGGCTCGTCTCGCGGCGGATGCCCTCGTCGGCGGCGAAGAGGCTGCCGTCGGCGAGCCGGACCGGGGCGATCTCGGCGGCGAAGAGACCGGCGTCCTGGGCGGCGGCGGCCTTGGCGTGACTGGCGAGGGCGAACTCGTCGAGAGCCGTACGGGACAGGCCCCACTTCTCGGCGATCAGCTCGGCGCCGACGCCCTGGTTGAACGGGACCGGCTCCTCCTCGGCGAAGCCGCGCACCCCGCGGTACCGCTCGCGCACGAGCGTGCCGTAGGGAATGCCGCCGGTGGCGCTGGAGCCCATCGGCACCCGGGTCATCGACTCGACGCCACCGGCGATCACCAGGTCGGCCTGGCCGGCGCTGACCGCGGCGGCGGCGAAGTGCAGGGCCTGCTGGCTGGAGCCGCACTGGCGGTCCAGGGTGGTGCCGGGCACCGACTCGGGCCAGCCGGCGGCGAGGACCGCGTTGCGGGCGATGTTCCAGGACTGCTCGCCGACCTGCGACACGCAACCCCAGATGACGTCGTCGACCAGGGCGGGGTCGAACCCGCTCCGCTCGGCCAGGGCACGCAGCGCGTGCGCCGAGAGATCCACCGGATGCACCTCGGCGAGGCTGCCCTTCCGGCGTCCGACCGGCGTGCGTACCGCCCCGACGATGACCGCGTCCCGCATGTTTACTCCCCGGTAACTTGCCTGTCTGCGATCCTACGTCGCGTTTCCGGGTGGGTCCGGGGTGCGGGCACCAGGTGAGACGACACCGGCCCACGGGTGGCACCAGGTGGGACGCTCAGCCGACGAGCAGCGCGACCGTACGGGCCACCACCAGGGCGAGCAGCAGCACGACGATCGCCCCGATCCCGACCGACTGCACCAGGGTGCGCCGGGTCCGCGGGGCGTACGCCAGGACCAGGGCCAGCGCGCCACCGGTCACCATGCCGCCGAGGTGCCCGGCGATCGAGATGCTCGGCACGGTGAAGGTGAAGATCAGGTTGATCACCAGGATGGGGATGACCGCGGAGGTGTCCCGGCCCAGCCGGCGCATGATGACGAAGAGCGCAGCGAAGAGACCGAAGATGGCCGTCGACGCACCGGCGCTGGTGGTGTTCTCCGCGCTGAGCCAGTACGCAGCCACGTTGCCGCCGAGCCCGGCGACCAGGTAGAGCGCGGCGAACCGCAGCGGCCCGAGCGCCGTCTCCAGCGAGCGGCCCAGCACCCAGAGCGCCCACATGTTCAGCAGCAGATGCAGCACGCCGTAGTGCAGGAACATCGCGGTGACCAGGCGGTAGTACTCGCCGTCGGCCACACCGTGCAGCGCGCCGTCGTAGATCGCGTACGGCAGCACCGAACCCCAGAGGGTGAGCGGCGTCTGGCCGCCCATCAACCCGCCCAGGCCGCCACCGGCGATGCCCCCACCCCCGGCCGAGGCGATGGAGAGGAGCATCATCAGCACGTTCAGCCCGATGAGCGTCTTGGTGACGTAGCCGGCCCGGCCGGCGGCACCGCCACCGAAGGCGGTGCGCGCCGGCCGCTGGGTCCGCAGCCCTTCGGCGACGCACTCCGGGCACTGGTGCCCGACGGCGGCGTCGCGCATGCAGTCCGGACAGATCGGCCGGTCACAGCGGGTGCAGCGGACGTACGTCTCCCGGCCGGGGTGGCGGTAGCAGACCGGAACGGTCTGCGGTGACTCACTCACGCGTCCACCTCACAGCGGTGGACGGGCCGGCCCGGGCGCTCAGTCATGCGAGCAAAGGTACCTTGCCGCGCTCAGGACTCCTGGCGCTCGATCGTGACGCGCTCGATCACCACGTCCTCGCGCGGCCGGTCGTTCGGGCCGGTCGGGGTGGCGGCGATGGAGTCGACGACCTTGACCGAGTCCTGGTCGGCGACCTGACCGAAGATGGTGTGACGGTTGTTCAGGTGCGGAGTCGGCTCCACGGTGATGAAGAACTGCGAACCGTTGGTGCCCGGCCCGGCGTTCGCCATCGCCAGCAGGTACGGGCGGTCGAAGCGCAGCTCGGGGTGGAACTCGTCGCCGAACTTGAAGCCCGGGCCGCCGCGGCCGGTGCCGGTCGGGTCACCCATCTGGACCATGAAGCCGGCGATCACCCGGTGCGAAATGGTGTTGTCGTAGTAGGGGCCGCTACCCGGCTGACCCGTACGCGGGTCGGTGTACTCCTTGGTCCCTTCGGCGAGTTCGACGAAGTTGCGCACGGTCTTCGGGGCGTGATCCGGGAAGAGCTGAAGCCGGATCGGGCCATGGTTGGTGTGCAGAGTGGCGTAAATGGTCTCGGCCACGGGTACTCCTTAATCGGTGGTCAGTATCCATGCGGATCCTCCCATGTGCCCGATCTGGCCATGCGGAGGTGTCCGACGGTGGAGGATGACGAAGGTAACAGCAGCCAGGAGGTGGAACCGTGTTTGCAAGCCTGCGGCGCAAGTCGCACAGCCAGCTCGCCAAGGTCGAATGGAATGAGGGCCTCGGTCATCTGCGGCACGCGGCGACGCATGCGGCGAAGGGTCTGGAGACCTCGGTCCGGCCGCAGTTCGACGCCGCTCGCCGCCAGGTGGCTCCGGCCGCCTCGAAGGTGCGCAGCAGCGCTGCCACGGGATGGGCATCGACCCTCGCCACGGTCGCACCTCTGGCCGCCGCCGCCTCGGCGGGGACCGGGACGGCGTTGGAGAAGGTGAAGGGAAAGAACCTGCCCATGGCACGCAAGCAGAAGAAGCAGAAGGCCCGTCGCCGTGCGCTGACCACCGGCATGCTCGCCGCGGGCGCGGTGGCCGGCGTGGCCGGCGCCCTGGCGCTGCGCCGCCGGCGTGAGCAGCAGCTCATGTGGGAGGCGTACGAGCCGGCCGAGACCAGCGGCCCCCACGACGACGTGGAGACCGTGGTGGTCGCGACGTCGAACGAGCCCGCGGTGACCCTGGAGACGGCCGAGGAGGCCGACCGCGGCGTCGGCGCGAGCGCGCTGCGCAACGGCCGCCTTTGAGCGGCCCGGCGGCCGGGAGGCCGCGACGCGACACCGGCGGTGCGGCGGCCCAGGTCGCCGCGCCGCCGCGTCCGCTTCAGAGCCAGCCGTTGCGGCGGAACAAGCGGTAGAGCCCCAGCGAGCTGGCGAGCATCACCAGCAGCACCATCGGATAGCTGTACGGCCAGGCCAGCTCCGGCATGAACTCGAAGTTCATCCCGTAGACCCCGGCGATCGCCGTCCAGACCGCGGCGATGGCCGCCCAGGCCGCGATCTTGCGCATGTCGTTGTTCTGTTCGACGCTGACCTGCGCCAGCCGCGCCTGCAGGATCGAGTTGAGCAGGTCGTCGTAGGAGTTGACCTGCTCGACGGTGCGGGTCAGGTGGTCCTGCACGTCGCGGAAGTAGCGCTGCACCTCGGTCGGCACATCCTGGTTGATCTGCGCGGTGAGCGTCATCAGCGGCCGTTGCAGCGGCGCCACCGCCCGCTTGAACTCCACCAGTTCCCGCTTCATCTGGTAGATCCGCTGGATGCGGCCACTGCCCTGGCGCCCGAAGACCTCCGACTCCAGGCTGTCGAGGTCGTCCTCGATCTGGTCGGCGACCTCCAGGTAGCGGTCGACCACCCGGTCGGTGACGGCGTACGCCACCGCCCACGGCCCCTGGGCCAGCAGTTCCCGGCGGGTCTCCAGCTCCGCGCGCACCGGGGAGAGGTGCCAGGCGTCACCGTGCCGGACGGTGATCACGAACTGCGGCCCGATGAAGAGCATCACCTGGCCGGTCTGCACCACCTCGGAGTTCTCGGTGAGCTCACCGTGCTCGACGTAGCGGGCGGTGCGCAGCACCAGGAAGCTGACATCGCCGAAGTGTTCGAGTTTGGGGCGCTGCCGCGCCTTGACGGCGTCCTCGACGGCGAGTTCGTGCAGCCCGTACGCCTCGGCGATGCGGGTCATCTCGGCCAGCCCCGGCTCGTGCAGCCCGACCCAGACGAAGCCCTGCTCGTGCGCGCGCGCCGCCGCCAGCGCCTCGACGTAGTCGGTGCTCTCCGGCTGCCGTACGCCCTCCAGGTAGACGGCGCAGTCGATGACGGCGCTGCGCGGGCCGGCGATGTCGTGGCCATCGGCTTCGGGCTGGCGGATCCGGCTGATCGCGCGGACCGCCGTCCACGGCCGGGTACGGCCCGCGCCGGTCGCCAGTCGTCCACGGTCGGTCTGTCCGGCCATGCCCACCTCCCTCGCCATCGATCTGCGAGCAGGTTACGCCGCACGGGGCGCATCGGCCGGATCGCACGACGCGGGTGGGGCGACTTGCACCCCACCCGCGTCGTGCGCCACCGAACATGCCGGGAAGCCCGGCGAAGCTCAGGGGCGGATCGACTCCATCGCGTCGGCGATGCGCCGCACACCCTCGTCGATCTGGTCCACCGTCACCGCCGAGAAGGCCAGGCGCAGCGAGTGCTCGCCACCGGCGGTGACGAAGTCGCTGCCCTTGACCACGGCCACGCCCCGCTCGGCCGCCGCCGGGGCCAGCTTCTCCACCGACACCCACTCCGGCAGGTCCACCCAGAGGAAGTAGCCGCCGTCGGGCTCGACGAAGCTCGCCTGCGGGATGTGCCGGCGCAGCGACTCGGCCAGCACCCGGGCGCGCTCGCCGAGCGCCGTGCAGACCGTGGCGATCGACCGGTCGAGGTCGCCGTTGACGCAGAACTGGTGCACGATCGCCTGCGCGACCATGCCGGGCGAGATGTAGAGGTTCGTCGCCCGCTTGGCGATGTCGGCGATCAGGTCCCGCGGCCCCACCAGGTAGCCGACCCGGACGCCCGGGCAGACGGTCTTGGTGAAGCTGGAGGCGTGCACCACCACGCCGGCGGTGTCCAGCGACAGCATCGACGGCAGCGCCGAGCCGCGGAAGCGGATGTCGGCGTACGGGTCGTCCTCGAAGATCGTGAAGCCGTACTCGGCGGCCAGGTCCAGCAGCTCGCGGCGCTTGGCCTCCGACAGCGTCACGCCCGCCGGGTTCTGGTAGTTCGGGATGATGTGGGCGAGCTTGGGGCGTACCCCGCTCTCGAGCAGCTTGCGCAGCTCGGCGGTGTCCACCCCGTCGGACTGCACGGTCACCGCATGCACCTCGGCGCCCTGGCTGCGCAGGTTCAGCAGCGTCCGGTCGTAGGTCGGGCGCTCCACCACCACGGCGTCGCCGGGCTGCACCAGGTGGTCGAAGAGGAAAGCGTCGGCCTGCAGCGACCCGTTGGTGATCAGCACCTGCTCCGGGGTCACCCCGTGCTTGTCGGCGATCCACTGGCGCAGCGGCAGGTAACCGACCGAGGTGCCGTACGCGGTCACCCCCGCCGGGTCGGCGTCGAAGGCGCGTACGGCGGCCGCCTTGAGCCCTTCGATGTCGACGATGTCCAGCGACGGGGCCCCGCGGGCGAACGAGATCAGCTGCTCGGCACTCATGGCAGCAGAGTATTCCCTGGGCCGGGTGGATCCATGGCCATCCGGGGTGTTTTCAGCATGCGGACGCGTCACACCTGCGCCTCGGCGCCCTGCTCGGACGCGGTCCGGCCGATCGGCACCCGCTGCTGCGCCCAGACCCGCATGATGTCGCGCACCGAGATGACACCGAGCACCTCGCCCTCCTCGATCACCACCAGGTGCCGGAAGCCACCGCGGGCCATCGCCGCCGCCGCGTCGGTCAGCGTCCAGTCCGGGCCGGCGTAGACGACGTCCCAGGTCAGGTGCGCCGCGGTGCGTTCGGTGTCGCAGTCCAGACCGGCGCCGATGGCGTACAGCACATCCCGCTCGGTCATGATCCCGATGCCCTGGGAGTCGGGATCGACGACCACCGCCGAGCCGATCCGGCGCTCGGACATCATCTGGGCCGCCTGCCGCAGCGTGTGCTCCGGCCCGACCACCAGCACCTCACTGGACATCGCATCGCGTACCTGCACGGGTCATCACCCCTTCCTGGAACGAATCGGTACCGACATGGTGCGAGACGCATCGATGTCCGGACAAGCCCCCCGGCCCGGCAGGTTCCGCCTGGCGGCCCCGGCGCGCGGCGGTCTCGATATCCTCCAGCGGGAACCCCGTGCCACCAAGGAGGATGTCGTCGATGATCGGTATGGTGCTCGCTGCCGGAGCGGGGCGCCGGCTGCGCCCGTACACGGACACGCTGCCGAAGGCCCTGGTGCCGGTGGACGGTGAGACGACGATCCTGGACATCGCGCTGCGCAACCTGGCCGCGGTGGGTCTCACCGAGGTGGTCGTGGTCGTCGGGTACGCCGCCGAGGCGGTCCGCGCCCGCCAGGCCGAACTGGAGCAGCGGCACGGCGTGACGCTGACCCTGGTCTTCAACGACAAGGCCGAGGAGTGGAACAACGCCTACTCGCTCTGGCTGGCCCGCGAGTACTTCGACCGCGGCGTGCTGCTGCTCAACGGTGACACCGTGCACCCCGTCGACGTGGAGCGGATCCTCCTGGCCGAGCAGGGCCCGGGCGTCCTGCTCGCCGTCGACACGGTCAAGAAGCTCGCCGAGGAGGAGATGAAGACCGTCTTCGACGACGCCGGCCGGCTCACCCGCATCACCAAGCTGATGGACCCGGCGCAGGCGTACGGCGAGTACATCGGCGCCACCCTGATCGCGCCGCACGTCGCCGCGGACCTGGCCGACGCGCTCGAGAAGACCTGGCGGCGCGACCCGAACCTCTACTACGAGGACGGCTACCAGGAGTTCGCCGAGGCCGGCGGCGAGGTACGCGCGGCGGCGATCGGCGACCTCCCCTGGGTCGAGGTCGACAACCACGACGACCTGGTCCGGGCGCGGGAGATCGCGTGCCGTTACTAGCCCGCACCATCATGACCCCGCTCGCCATCGACGTGCGGCGGGGCGCGGTGGCCGACCTGGCCGCCATCCTCGCCGACGGACGGATCTCCGCCGGCGGTGACGTGGCGGTGGTGGTCGGCCCGGGGCAGGCCGAGAAGATCGTCGAGCTGATCCGGCCGACGCTGCGCTCGGCCGACATCTTCACCGTCACCGGCGGCACCCTCGAGGCCGCCGACGACCTGGGGAGCAAGCTGCGGGCCCGCTCGTACGACGCGGTGGTCGGCATCGGCGGCGGCAAGACCATCGACGTCGCCAAGTACGCGGCAACCCGCCGCGGCCTGCCGATGGTGTCGGTGGCGACCAGCCTCGCCAACGACGGCATCGCCTCCCCGGTCGCCAGCCTCATCACCGGCGGCATCAAGGGCTCGTACGGCGTGCACATCCCGATCGCGGTCATCGTCGACCTGGACTTCGTGGAGAGCGGACCGGACCGGTACAACCGGGGCGGCATCGGCGACGTGGTGAGCAACATCAGTGCCCTCGCCGACTGGGAGCTGGCCCGCGAGGTCCGCGGCGAGCCGGTCGACGGGCTGGCCGCCTCGCTGTCCCGGATGGCGGCCGAGGCGCTGATCTGCCACCCCGGGGACATGAGCGACGACGCCTTCGTCACGGTCCTCGCCGAAGGGCTGATCTCCAGCGGCCTGGCGATGGCGGTCTGCGGCACCAGCCGCCCCTCCAGCGGCGGCTGCCACGAGATCATGCACGCCATCGACGCGATCTTCCCGGGCACCGCCTCGCACGGGGAGCTCGCCGGCCTCGGCGCGCTCTTCTGCACGTTCCTGCGCGGGGACACCGTCCGGCTGCGGCAGATGTCGGCCTGTCTGGCCCGGCACGACCTGCCCCGGCTCCCCTCCGACGTGGGGCTCAGCGACGAGCAGTTCGTCGAGGCGGTGCAGTTCGCTCCGACCACCCGGCCGGACCGGTACACCATTCTGGAGCATCTGGCGATGTCGCCCGCGCAGACGCGGCAGCGGCTGGCAGACTACGCCGGTGCGATCAGCGACCTTGACTGAATCCGGCCGCCCGACGGTCACCGACTTCTACCGCACCAACCGGGGCGGTGGGCTCTTCAGCGAGTCGATCAGCCAGTGGCTCGGGGCGGTCTTCGCCGCCGGGGCCGCCCGGCTGCGGCTGCGCCCCACCGCGCTGACCCTGGCGAACCTGGTGCTCGGGCTCGCCACCTCGGTGATCGTGGTGGCGTTCGCCGGGCCGGTTGCCGACGGGGACGTACCGGCCTGGGTCATCGGGCTGGTGGCGCTGGTCGGCTGGCAGGTGGCGTACTCGCTGGACTGTGCCGACGGTCAGCTGGCGCGGGTGACCGGGCAGGGCAGCGCGGCGGGCGCCCGGGTGGACATCCTCTGCGACGTGGCCGCGCAGATCGCGCTGGTCACGGCGATCGGGGCGGTGGCCGTGGCGCAGCGCCCGCAGACCCCGGTCTGGCTGGTGGCGGTCTTCGCCGGCACCTGGATGGTCAACCTGGTGACCTCGGTGATGCAGGCCGGCCCGAACGCCGCGAGCATGGTCACCTCGACGTCGTTGCCGGTGCGACTGGTGAAGCTGGTCCGCGACTACGGCGCGGTGATCTTCGTGGCGGCGCTGGTGCTGCTCTTCGCCCCCGCCCTGGCGGTCTGGGTGATGGTCGCCTTCTCGGTTGTCAACGGCGGCTTCCTGCTGGCCAGCATCGCCTTCTCCGCCCGCACCTCCCTGCACTGACCCCCCCCACACCCACCCCCCCACACCCCGCCGCCGTTGATCATGGCGTTATGACCACTCGCCTCGGCGTGTCGTGGACATAACGCCATGATCACGCGCGGAAGGGGCGGGGGCGGGGGCGGGGCAGGTCAGCGGAGGGGTGTGAGGGATGTGTAGATGTCGAGGAGTTGGCTGGTGACCACGTCGGGGTGGAAGATGCGTTCGTAGCGGGCGCGGGCCGCCCCGGCGAGGGCGGCGGCGCCGGCCCGGGCGACCGGGAGCGCGGCGGCCATCGCCGCCGGGTCCGGCGGCACCACCCAGCCGGCGGCGCCGGCCGGGTCGTCGGCGCCGATCAGGTACGGGATGCCGCCGAGTGCGGTGCCGAGCACCGGCCGGCCGCTGGCGAGCGCCTCGATGATCACAGTCGGCAGCACGTCGTGCCAGGTCGAGGCGGCGATGATCACGGCGCTGGCGTCGATGGCGGCGCGTACCCCGGCCGGGTCCAGCGGCCCGAGGAACTCCACGTCGCCGCGTTGCGCGGCCGCCTCCTCCACCAGCGGGCGCAGCTCGCCGTCGCCGCCGATGCGCAGCCGGCCCAGCGCGCCGTCGGGGTGCCGCTGCCAGGCGTCCAGCAGCAGGCCGAGCCCCTTCTCCGGGGAGAGCCGGCCGAGGAAGAGGAACCCGTCGCCGAGCGGCTCGGGCGCGCCGGGGTCGGGAATGGCGTTCGGCTTGACCACGATCCGGTCGTCGGGGATGCCGTAGTCGCGCAGGTGGTCGGCGACAGCCGAGGTGAGCGCGATGTAGCGGTCGACCGAGCGCCAGGTGCCCCGGTGCACGGCGAGGGTGGTCGCCATCAGGGCGCTCTGCAGCCGCGAGTCGCGGTAACAGGCGTGCCGGATCGCCGGCACCCCGAGCACCTTGCCCCGGCAGTCCTGACAGATGCCGCCGTCACGGAAGTAGAGACCGGAGGAACAGACCTGCCGGTAGTTGTGCACCGTCTGCACCACCGGCACGCCGTGCTTGTGCGCGGTCCGTACCACCCACGGCGAGAGCAGCGGGTACGGGTTGTGCAGGTGCAGCACGTCCGGCCGCTGCTCGATGATCAACCGTTCCAGGTCGCGCTGCGCCCCCGGGGCGTAGATCGGCGAGATCGGCAGCAGCGCCTTCGCCCCCACCGACATGGCGGTGATGTCGTCGGAGTTGCGCAGGAACGGCAGCACCTCCACCCCGGCGGCGCTCAGCTGGGCGATCTCGACATCGACGATGCGGTTCTCACCGGAAGGCTGGGCCTGCCGGTACCGGTTGTGCGCCACCACGACTCTCACGCCTGCAGAGGCTACCTTTGGTGAATGCCGGAACTACCGGAGGTCGAAGCGCTCGCGGTCTACCTGCGCGAGCGCGCTGCCGGGCGGCGTGTCGACCGGATCGAGGTCGCCGCGATCAACGCCCTGAAGACGTACGACCCGCCGCCGTCGGCCGCGGCGGGGCGCGCCGTGACCGGGGCGTCGCGGCACGGCAAGCACCTCGACGTGGAGCTGGACGGGCTGCACCTGGTGGTGCACCTGGCCCGGGCCGGCTGGCTGCACTACCGCGAGCGATTCACCTCGTCGGCGCCGCTCAAGCCCGGCAAGGGGCCGATCGCCCTGCGGGTACGCCTCGACGACGGCTCCGGCTTCGACCTGACCGAGGCCGGCACCCAGAAGAAACTCGCGATCCACCTGGTGGGCGATCCGGCCCAGGTCCCGGGGGTGGCGAAGCTCGGGCCGGATGCGCTCGACGTGGACGCCGCGACCTTCGCCGACCGGCTGCGCGCCCGCCGCGGACAGGTCAAGGGGGTGCTCACCGATCAGCAGGTGCTGGCCGGCATCGGCAACGCCTACTCCGACGAGATCCTGCATGCGGCGCGGCTCTCCCCGTTCGCCCGCACCGACCGGCTCACCGAGGAGCAGCTCGCCGCCCTGTACGCCGCGACCCGCCGGGTGCTCACCGACGCGGTGACCCGCTCGGTGGGGCAGCGGGCCGCCGAACTCAAGGGGGAGAAGCGGTCAGGACTGGTCGTGCACGGCCGTACCGGGCTGCCCTGCCCGGTCTGCGGCGAGAGTGTGCGCGAAGTCTCCTTCGCCGACAGCAGCCTGCAGTACTGCCCCGGTTGTCAGACCGGCGGCAAGCCGCTGGCGGATCGCCGCCTCTCGAAGTTGATACGCTGAGTAACCATATCGCTGCATTGGGCCAAAGCGGCCATCCGGGGCGGAAGCGCCCGACACAGGAGACTGGCCGCCGGGTAATCCATCGGTATAGTGGCTCGGTCCCCGGTTTCAGGAGTGAAACCGGCCGGATCCCGACCGGAGCGAGAGGGCGTACTGTCCTCGGGTCCCGCTGGTGCCGGGACCCGCATGGAAGACTTGTTCGGGTTGCGGCCCTCACCCCCAGTGAGCGGAACGTGTCATGCGGGAGGACGTAGGTGAGGTGACAACTAGCCTCCAGCGCCCCGGAACCAACAGAGGCCGGAGCCAAACCGTGCGGCATGTCGACAGCTTCGAGATCCAGCCGCCGTCGTCAGCCACCAGCGGTGTGCCCCGTTCGGTCTGGGCCCGTGCCCGCCGGCGGGTGTCCCGCTGGCACCGGCCGTACATCGTCGTTCTGCTCTTCCTCGACTTCGCCGCCGCGGCGCTCGGCAGCTGGATCGCCATCTCGCTCTTCGACCAGGCGGCCTCGGGCTTCTACGACGTCAAGGAGGACCCGGCCTTCTTCCACACGGTGGCGTACCTGCTGCTGCCGCTGGGCTGGGTGCTGATCCTCTGGAGCAACCGCGCCTACGACCGACGCTACCTGGGGCTGGGGCCCGACGAGTTCAAACGGGTGATCCGCGCCTCGGTGACGGTCGCGGCGAGCGTCTCCTTCCTCGCCTTCGCCACCGTCACCCAGCTCTCCCGGTACACCGTCGGCACCGCCCTGGTCGGGACCACGCTGCTGATCCTGATCGGGCGGATGTTCGCCCGGCTCGTCCTGCACTCGATGCGCCGGCGCAGCGGGTACGCCGCCCACCGGATGGTGCTGGTCGGCACGCTGCCGGAGACGCTGGAGGTCTACAACACCGTCACCCGCCACCCCTCCGCCGGCCTGATCCCGGTCGCCATCGCGCTGACCGACGGCTACTCGGCCGCGCGCGGGATCGAGACGCCCGTGCCGGTCTACGCCGGGCACGACGTGCTGACGCTGGTCCGCGAGGTCGGCGGCGACACCATCGCGGTCTGCGGCTCGGCCAGCGCCGAACCGGGTGAGCTGCGCCGGCTCGCCTGGCAGCTCGAAGGCAGTGGCGTGGACCTGGTGGTGGCCCCGCAACTGACCGACATCGCCGGCCCCCGGGTGCACATCCGCCCCATCGAAGGGCTGCCGCTGCTGCACGTGGAAGAGCCGACGCTCTCCGGTCCGGCGCTGCTGATGAAGAACCTGATGGACCGGGTCGGGGCCGGCCTGGGGCTGCTGCTGCTCGCACCGCTCTTCGCGGCGATCGCCATCGCCATCCGGATCTCCGACCCCGGGCCGGTCTTCTTCCGGCAGAAGCGGGTCGGGCACGAGGGGCACACGTTCCGGGTCTGGAAGTTCCGGACCATGTACGTCGACGCCGAGGAACGGCTCGCCGGACTGGTGGACCAGAACGAGAGCGACGGCATGCTCTTCAAGATCAAGGAAGATCCGCGGGTCTTCCCGGTCGGCCGGTTCCTGCGCGCCACCTCGCTCGACGAGCTCCCCCAGCTGATCAACGTGCTCCTCGGCGAGATGTCGCTGGTCGGGCCCCGTCCGCTGCCGGCCGACGACGGCGACTTCCTCGGCGACGTCCGCCGCCGGCTGCTGGTCCGCCCCGGCATGACCGGGCTCTGGCAGGTCTCCGGACGCTCCGACCTCTCCTGGGACGAGGCGGTCCGGCTCGACCTCTACTACGTCGACAACTGGTCGCTCGCCTACGACCTGAGCATTCTCTGGCGCACCGTCGGGGTCGTCCTGGCCCGCAAGGGCGCCTACTGAGCAGCGGTTTCGGTTTCGGCACCCGCGCTGAGCACCGTTTTGCGGGTGCGGTTTCGGCGCCCGCGAAGACCCCTGTCGGGACAGCTCGCGCGGGCAGGGCTTGGCGGGGCCGCACGCAGCGACGATGATCGGTGCGTGGCGGGCAACGGATCGTCGGTCGTCGCGGTAACCGCGCTGGTGACGGCGCTCGCCGCCGCGCTCTGGGCGGTACTGCGGCTGCGCGGCCGGCGCGGAATCGCCACCGCCGGACAGCGGGCCGCCTACGAGGTCCTGCACACCGCCGGGCTCGCCATGGAGCCGCTGCGCACCGGCCTGACCCCCGCCACGGCCGGCAAGGCCGCCCGGCACCTGCGGGCACTCACCGGCGCCGCCGGGCTGGCCGTCCTCGGCCGCGAGGAGCTGCTGGCCCTGGACGGCAACGGCGCACACCACGCCGCACAGCTGCGTACCGCCGCCGACCGGGTCATCCGCACCGGCCGCTCCACCGTGCTCGGCCTGGCCGAGCTGCGCTGCGACCGCGTCGACTGCCTGGTCCGCGGGGCCGTGCTCGCGCCGCTGGCCGGACCGGACGGCGCCCCGGCCGGGGCGCTCGCCGCCATCACCGAGCAGGTCCCGGCGCCCGGACTTGTGCAGGCCACCCTGGAGACCGCCCACTGGGCCGGGGCGCAGCTCGCGCTCGCCGAACTCGACTCCTCCCGGGAACGGCTGGCCCGCGCCGAGGTCCGGGCGCTGAGAGCGCAGATCAGCCCGCACTTCATCTACAACGCGCTCACCGCGATCGCCTCGTTCGTGCGGACCGACCCCGAACGGGCCCGGGACCTGATCCTGGAGTTCGCCGAGTTCACCCGCTACTCGTTCCGGGCCCACGGCGAGTTCACCACGCTCGCCGAGGAGTTGCGCTCCATCGACCGCTACCTGACCATCGAGCGGGCCCGGTTCGGCGACCGCCTCCAGGTGCGGTTGCAGATCGCCCCCGAGGTGCTGCCGGTGAGCCTGCCGTTCCTCTGCCTGCAGCCGCTGGTCGAGAACGCCGTACGGCACGGGTTGTCCCGCAAGCCGGGGGTCGGCACGGTGAGCATCTCGGCGCGCGACGAGGGCGCCGAGTGCCGGCTGACCGTCGAGGACGACGGGGTCGGCATGGATCCGGCCACGCTGGCCAGCGGCGTAGCCGGGGTCCGGGCCGGCGACGCCGAGCGGGAGGAGTACGCCCAGCACGTGGGACTCTCCAATGTCGACGAGCGGCTACGGTCGGTCTTCGGTGACCAGTTCGGGCTGGTGGTCGAGACCGGGATCGGATCGGGGACGAAGGTGAGCATGCGGATTCCGAAGTTCCACCCGCACGTACGGGCCGGCGCATGACCGCCGGCGGACCGTTTCTGCGGGTACTCGCCGTCGACGACGAGCCGCCGGCGCTCGACGAGCTCGCGTACCACCTGCGGGCCGATCCCCGGGTGGCCCGGTTGCACACCGCGTCGGACGCCACCGAGGCGCTGCGGCTGCTGCGCGACGGCGACGTCGACGTCGTCTTCCTCGACATCCGGATGCCCGGCCTGGACGGGATGGAGCTGGCCCGGGTGCTGCGGCGCTTCGCCCGGCCGCCGGCCATCGTCTTCGTCACCGCCTATGACGACGGCGCCGCCGACGCCTTCGACCTGGGGGCCACCGACTACGTCCGCAAACCGGTCCGCGCCGAACGGCTCGCCGAGTCGCTGCGCCGGGTGCTGGGTTCCCGGGTGGTGCCCGGTCATCCGGGCGCGGCGGTGCACACCGAACCGGACCCGGCGATCCCGGTGGAGCTGGCCGGGAGCACCCGGATGCTGCCCCGTTCGGCGGTGCGCTGGGTGGAGGCGCAGGGGGACTACGCCCGGCTGCACACCGCGGACGGCTCCCATCTGGTGCGGGTCTCGCTCGCCACGCTCGCCGAGCAGTGGGGGGACGCGGGGTTCGTCCGCATCCACCGCTCCTACCTGGTCCAGCTGCGGCTGATCACCGAACTGCGGCTGGTGAACGCCGGCTATGTCGTCTTCGTCGACGAGACGGAGCTGCCGGTGAGCCGCCGGCACACCCGGGAGCTCAAGGACCGGCTGGTCCGCGCCGCCAAGCAGGACTGGAACCGCTGACCGTCGGGTGCCCCTCGGCGGCCCTGCCACTGACGTTCGCCACGCCCCGTCACCGAACCGGCGTCCACACGTTATCCACAGCGGTGAACTCCCCTGGCGACGCTCGCCAGGCCGGCCCGCCATCGCCACGAAATCGTACGAATCGACGGCTAACTGGGGCCCTGTAACGCCGAGCGCCGTCACCGAGCCCGTCGGGGCGGGCCAGGAAGGCAGATCGCAGGCAACTCCGGCCGCTGATTGTCCACAGGTTGTCCACAGCCTGACGGCGAGATGCGGCGCGGCGCTCAGCCGCTGCGGTAGAAGCGCTTCGCACCGGGATGCAACGGCACCGGATCGGTGTCGGCGGCACTGGCCCGGTCGAAGTTGCGCCCCTCCGGATGGACCTCGCCGAGCTCCGCCTGGTACATGAAAATCAGCCGGGTCAGCGATTCGACCAGGTCGTCCGGCAGCTCCGGGGAGACCAGGATCAGGTTCGCCACCGCCACCGTCGGCACGTCCCGCGCCGTGCCGTACGCGCTGCGCGGCAGCTCCGCCGCCGAGTAGACCGGACCGAAGCGCTGGTTGAGCCGCTCGGTGAGGTCGGCGATCGGCAGGAAGGTGACAGTGTCGCCCGCGGCGGCGAAGAGATCGGTGATACCCGGGGTGGGCAGGCCGCCGGACCAGAACAGGGCGTCCACCTCGCCGGCCCGCATCCGCTTGACCGTCTCCGGCAGGGAGAGCCGCAGCCGGGTGATGCCGGCGTCCGGGTCGATCCCGGCGACGGTGAGCAACCGGCCGGCGATCACGTCGGTGCCGGAGTTCGCCGATCCGGTGGAGACGCGCTTGCCGCGCAGGTCGGCGAAGGAGCGGATGCCGGCCGCCTTGCGCACGATCACGTGCGTGTAGTTGCGGTAGATGCGGGCGATCGCCTGTACCCGCTGTGGGCGTCCGGTGAAGGAGGCCCGCCCCTCGTATCCGTCGGCCGCGGTGTCGGCGAGGCTGAAGCCGATGTCCATGTCGCCATTGGCGATCCGTACGACGTTGTCGCCGGAGGCCCCGGTCGGTTCGGCGCGCGCCTGGTAGCCGTCGAGATGACGGGTGATGATGTCGGCGAGCCCGCCGCCGAGCTGGTAGTAGACACCCGTCGTGTTGCCGGTGCCCAGGTAGATCTGTCCACCGTGCCACCGTTCGACGGCCTCGTCCTTGCCGCTGTCGGCGCAGCCTGCCGTCAGCAGCAGGGCCACGACCAGGGCCAGGGCGCTCCCGCGTCGCACCCGCCTCATCGCCGCGCCGCCGGCTCCAGCGCCTCCGCCACGCGCTGCACCAGCATCGCCGTCTCGTACCCGACCTGCCCCAGGTCGCAGCCGGGAGCAGCGAGCACCCCGAGCAGCGCCCGGTCGCCGACCGACATCACCAGCATCACTCCACCGTCCATGTCGATGATCTGTTGCCGTACCCGCCCGGCCGACATCAGCCGGGCCGCGCCGATCGTCAGGCTCGCCAGGCCGCTGATCACCGCGGAGAGCTGGTCGGCCTGGTCGTGCGAGAGGTGGGCCGAGGAGGCGAGCCGCAGCCCGTCGCCGGAGAGCGCCACGGCGTGCGCGACATCCGGCACCTGATCGGCGAAGCTGGTGAGCAGCCAGTCCAGGCGGCCTTGCAACTGCTGATTCATTCCGATCTCTCCCGTTGGTTCGGCGGTGGATCACGGCGTAGGGCGGCGGAGACACCTGCGGCGAGCGCGGAGAGCCGGCTGCGTACCAGCTCCGGGTCGAGCGGATCGACGCGGGACGTGGCGGCCGGCGCCGGCTCGGGTGCGAGCTGCTCGCCACGGTTGCGCCGGGGCAGCACCGGCCGCTGCCCGGCAACCGCGGGGGCGGTGGCGCCCCGCACCGAGGTCGGCCAGGCGGGCAGGCTGGCGGCAGCCGGGGAGCGGCCGCTGGTGACCGCCCCGCCGCCCGCGGCGGCAAGGGCGGCCGGGGGTGTGCCGACCGGCCGCACGATGATGGCGCGCTCGGCCGCCGGGCGGATCGAATCCAGCGGGGCGAGCGCCTCGGCGGGCACCCCCACGTACGCGATGACACCCGCGCCGGTCGACTCCAGCTCCACCTGGAAACCGTTGCGGGCGGCGAGGTGGGCCACCACGTGCAGGCCCATGTGCCCGGCTGACCGGCTGGAGAGGCCGGCCGGCGCCGCGAGCAGACTGTTGATCTCGGAGAGGCGTTCGGGTCCGATCCCGATGCCCTGGTCGCAGACCCGGATCAGCAACGCGCCGTCGGAGACCCGGGCCTGCACCTGCACTGCCGCAGTCGGCGGTGAGAAGCTCGTCGCATTCTCCAGTAGTTCGGCCAGCAGGTGCACCAGGCTGCCGACGACCCGGCCGCTGACCGCCACGTCCGGCAGCTCCACGGCGACCCGGTCGAAGTTCTCGATCTCGGAGGCCGCCGCGGCGACCACTTCGGAGAGGTGGTGGCCGCCGGGCTGGCTGCGTGCCGGGTCGGCCCCGGCGAGCACCAGCAGGTTGTCGCCGTTGCGCCGCATCCGGGCGGCGAGATGGTCGAGGGCGAAGAGCCGGGCCAGCGCCTGCGGGTCCGTCTCGGCCCGCTCGTACTCGTCGAGCAGGCGCAGCTGCCGGGTGACCAGGGTGCGGATGCGGCGGGCCAGTGCCTCGGCGGTCTCCCGCAGGTCCAGCCGCAGCTCCGCCTGGCGCACGGCCAGGTCGACCGCCACCTGCTGCACCGAGGCGAACGCCTGGGCCAGCTGGGCGATCTCGTCGCGCCCCTGCGCGATCCGGGCCGTCGTGGCGGCCGCGGTGTCCTCGCCGGTGGTGGCACGTCCGCCACTCACGGCGGCGATGCGCTCGGGCAGTTCGGTGTCGGCGACGGTGAGCGCCGCCGACTGGAGCAGGTTCAACCGCCGGCTGATCCGCAGGGCGAGCAGCACTGCGGCGCCGAGGGCGGTCAGCGCGACCAGGGCGCTGCCCAGCCCCGTGAGCCACGCCTGTCGCGCGGCCTGGCCGGCCTGTTCGGCCGCGAGCCGGTCGAGGCGTTCGGAGAGTTCGAGGCCGAGCCGGTGATAGCCGCGGATCGTGCCGCTCTGGGCGACGTACCAGGCGTCGGCGTCCCCGGCGTCGACCCGCCGTCCCGGGTCGACCGCGAGAATCGCGTCGCTCATCCGCTCCGCTGTTCCCAGGTCCGGACCGGTCAGCAACTCGGACGCGAAGCGCCGCCCGTCGGCGCTGGCGATCTGGGCGAACTCGGCCTGCCGCTGGTCCTGCGCGCCGCGCAGCCGCGCCAGCGCAGTCAGCTCCGCGGTGGTCGCCCTTCCCCGCACGAGCACCCCGCCGACGAGGTCCCGCTCCAGGGCGGCCAGGTGCTCCCGGGCCGCACCGACGGCCACCTCCCGGGCCGCACCGGCCAGGTCGGCGTCGCGCAGCTGAGCCGGCAGCGCGTCGGCCACGGCCAGCAGCGCCTCAGCGACGTCCCGGTAGGCCGTGTCGGAGAATCCGCTGGCGGAGCTGCCGGTCGCCGTCTTGCGAGCGAGACCGAGGCGGCCCAGTTCGACGTCGGCAGCCTCGAGGACCGCGGTCAGCTCGGGAACCTCCTTGCCGGCGGCCAGCCGCGCCTCGCGGTAGCGCACGAGTTCCTGGTCCACCCGCTCACGCTGGGCGGTGACCAGCTGGCGGCCCGCGGTGCCGCCCCGGGCCCGCAGCGCGGCCGTCTCGGCGTACTCCCGTTCCAGCTCGTGCACCAGCCGCACGGTCGCGGTCGCCGTGCCGGCGAGCACCCGGGCACGGCCGGCGTCGCCGGCGGTGCCGACCGCGCGGGAAGTCTGCACCGCGCCGAGTAGCAGCAGACCGGCCGTCGCCACCACGATCGGAACGATCAGCTGGGTCCGTACCGACCGCAGCCACGCCGCGGATCGCGTGTGCCGGCCTGCCCCGATGATGGGCACCCGAGCCTCCAAAGCTTCGATTGATGGCGCCGGGCGGGCCGGCGAGGGTGTCCCGCCGGCCCGTACGGTTGCCGGGTCAGCCGGCGTTCAGGTCGTCGAGCGCCTTGCGGGCGCCCCGGTGCACTGCCACGGGGTCGGTCTTGTCGGCGGTCTCCAGGCTGATCCCACCGGCGGCGGCGTTCGCCTTGGCCAGCTCGTCCTTCTTCTCGAAGAGGGCCTTGGTGACCGCGCAGGCGACGTTGGCGTCGAGGTTCTCGCGCACCAGCAGCACGTTCGGGACCACGATGGTGGCAACGTCGGCCGGGGTGCCGTAGACGTCCTTGCCGATCGTGCCGGTCTGGTACGCCGTGTTGATCTCGTTCATCTTAGGCAGCAGCGGCGTGATGTCGATGAACTTGACCTTGTCACCCTGGGTGGTGAACAGGTCGGTGACACCACCGGTCGGGATGCCGCCGGACCAGAAGAAGCCGTCGATCGTGCCGTCCTTCATCCCGTCGACGGTCTTGGTGAGGTCCAGCCGCTGGGCCTTGATGTCGGCGGCCGGGTCCAGGCCTGCCGCCTGCAGCAGCCGGTTGGCGATCACCTCGGTGCCGGACTTCGGCGAGCCCGTGGAGATGCGCTTGCCCTTCATATCGGCCACCGACTCGATGCCGGCGTCGGCACGCACGATGACCTGCGTGTAGTTGTCGTAGATGCGGGCCAGCGCCTGCACCGGCTGCGGGCTGCCGAACGAGCCCTTGCCCTGCGCCGCGTCCGTGGCGGTGTCGAAGAGCGAGAAGGCGATGTCGTACTTGCCGGCCACCAGCTGCTCGATGTTCTGCACCGAGGCGCCGGTCTCCGCGGCGGTCGCCGTGACCTTGCCGCCGGTGGCGCCCGGCAGCTGGGTGGCGAGCGCGTTGCCGACGACGTAGTAGACGCCGGTGGCGTTGCCGGTGGCGATGCCGAGGCGGGTATCGGCGGTCACCTCGCAGGTGACCTCGGTGGACGTGTCGTCGGTGGCGACGTTGTCCTGCCGGCCGCCGCAGCCGGCGAGTGCCGTCCCCAGCAGCGTCAGCATTCCCACTCCGGCGACGAGCCGTACGTTACCTGGCCTCACTTGGTTCCTCCCTCTACAACTGCCGGTTTCCCGGCAGGCAGCGGACCGGACTCTCCGGCCACGCGATGCCGAATCAGACAGGTGACGACCACGGCCGCGGCCAGGGTGAGGCCGACGGTGACCGGCAGCGGCTCCAGCCACAGCAGGACGACGCCGGCCAGCGCCAGCAGCGTCCGGGGCAGGGCACCGATCGGCCCGGCGCCGAGCAGCCAGCCGCCGGCGGCCGCGGCGAGCACGGCGACACTGACCGCCGAGACAAGCCCGGCGAAGAGGATCTGCCCGGGGCCGCCGATGCCGAGCAGCCCCAGCCCGGCGGGGGTGACCACGAAGGCGATCGGGGCCAGGTAGGCCGGGAGGGCGTAGCGCATGGTCTGCCACATCGTCGGCACCACCCGGCCGCCGGTGACGGCGGCGGCGGCGACCGCCGCGAGCGCGGTCGGCGGCGATGCCTCCGAGAGCACAGCGAAGTAGAAGACGAACATCGCGGCGGCCGGCGCCGCCACCCCCAGGTCAAGCAGCGCCGGGCCGACGATCACCCAGCCGATGACGAAGGAGGCGGTCACCGGCACGGCGAGCCCGAGCAGGATCAGAGCGAACGCGGCGAGCAGCGCGGTGAGCGCGATGACCACCGCGGGGTGGTCCGAGACGGCGGCGGCGGCGTCGATCAGCAGCGCGGCGGTCTGCGGTCCCAGCCCGGTCTTGGTGGTGGTGGCGGTGATGATGCCCGCGGCCGCGCAGACCGCCGCGACACCGAGGACCCCGCGGGTGCCGGCGGCGAGCGCCTCCACCAGCCGCGTCGGCGTCAGCCGGTAGCGCCGGTCCAGGAAGGAGAGCAGCGCCGCCAGCAGGGTCGCGTAGACCACCGCCCGGAACGGGGTCTGCCCCAGCGCCAGGAAGAGCACGATGACCAGCAGCGAGCTGAAGTGGTAACCGAAGCGCAGCAGCAGCCGCCACGGTGAGGCCGCCTCGACGGCGACCGCGCGGGCACCGAAGCGCCGGGAGTCGATCTCCACCGAGAGCAGGATGCCGAGGTAGTAGAGGAGCGTCGGCACCAGCGCCCAGCCGAGCACCGCCAGATAGGAGACCCCGAGGTACTCGGCGATGATGAAGGCCGCCGCGCCCAGCGTCGGCGGGGAGAGGATCGCGCCGACACCCGCGGCGGCGAGCATGCCGCCGGCGCGTTCGGCCGGGTAGCCGGCCTGGCGCAGGATCGGCCAGGTCACCGCGCCGATGCTGACCGTGGTCGCCGCGCCCGACCCGGAGACGGTGCCGAGCAGGAACCCGGAGGCGACCGCGGTCCGTCCGGCACCCGACCGGGACCGGCGGAAGGCCGCCACCGACAACTCCACGAAGAACCGGCCCGCGCCGGAGAGGTCCAGCACCGCGCCGTAGATGGTGAAGAGCACGATGTACGTCGCGGCGACGTCCAGCGGCGTGCCGTAGAAGCCGCTGTCGGAGTTGTAGAAGGCGTCGATGAGCTGCTCGAAGTCGAGACCGGAGTGGGCCACGTCCCAGTTCTGCGGCAGCATGCCGCCGTAGTAGCCGTAGCCGAGGAAGACCAGGCAGACCACGGGCAGCACCCAGCCGGTGGTGCGCCGGCAGACCTCGAGCAGGAGCAGCAGCAGGATCGTGCCCATCGCCACGTCAAGCGGCGCCAGCAGTCCCTGCCGGTCGAGGAAGGCGGTGTACCCGCCGCCGCCGGAGCCGAGCGTCACCGGCAGCACCGGGTAGAGGCAGACCACCAGGGCGAACGCCGCGAAGACCCAGTCCAGCACCGACGGCCGGTTGGCACGAGCCTCGGCCGGCGGCCGGGTCAGCCGGGCGGGCAGGAGCCGGTGCAGCCACCCGGGGGCGGCCAGCCCCGCCGGGTACGCCAGGAACGCCAGCGGCAGCACTCCCGCCAGGAAGAAGATCAGGTAGTACTTGCTGCCCTGCGAGAGCGGGTCGAAGACCTGCCAGAGGGCGAGCAGGGCGACAGCCGTCGCCAACCCCGTGACCAGCAGGCCCAGCGGGCCGGTCAGCACCCGGCCGGGCTTCTCCTCCTCGAACTGCGCGGCGAGTTCCTGACTCTCGCGGACGGCGGCGTCGACGGTCTCGCCGCTGATCCGGTGCACGCCGCTGGTCGCCGCGGGCGGGTCTCCGGCGTCGGTGGAGGGGGCGGGCGGGTCCGCGAGGAGATCGCCGCCCGGGCGGACGGCATCACCCTCGGCAGTCTCGCCGCTGCGCTTGGTCGATGGCACGGTTTCGCACAATACGCGGAAGATCGAAATAGGGAAGGCCCTACATATAGGTATTTAACAATGACCAGGTGAGAAGGGGGGACGTCCACGAGCATTCCCCGTGCCAGGCCGCCGCCACCCTCCACATCGCCACACCCGGGCACTGGACAGTGACGCCCGCCACACCCGAGACTGGCGGGGTGGCCGCCCACAGCGATCCGCCAGACCGCACCGAGGCGCTGCCACCGCGTACCCGGGTGGTGCTCGCCGAAGCCGGCCGCGGTGCCGCCCGCGCGCAGGCCCGCACGGAGCTGACCCAGCAGACCCGCGTCGGGGAGGCGCTGGTGCGCGGCCTGGTCCGCGCCCAGCTCACGCTCGCCCTGCGGCTGTCGCTGGTGGTGGCGATCGGCCTCGGCGGGCTGCCGCTGCTCTTCACCGCCGCCCCGGCCGTCGGCCGGGCGCAGCTGCTCGGGATCCACCTGCCGTGGCTGCTGCTCGGCGTCGGCGCCTTCCCGTTCCTGGTCGCCGTCGGCTGGGCGTACGTGCACCTCGCCCAGCGCAACGAGCAGGACTTCACCGACCTGGTCGCGCGACCGGAACGTTAGATGCCCAACCAGTACGTTGTCCCGGCGATCGTGGCCGTCACCCTGCTGACCGTCGCCATCGGCTTCTACGGACTGAAGCTGGCCCGGACCACCTCGGACTTCCTGGTCGCCTCCCGTACGGTCAGCCCCACCTGGAACGCGGCGGCGATCGGCGGGGAGTACCTCTCCGCGGCGTCCTTTCTCGGCATCGCCGGCCTGATCCTGCGTGACGGCGTCGACATGCTCTGGTACCCGGTCGGGTTCGCCGCCGGCTACCTGGCGCTGCTGCTCTTCGTCGCCGCGCCGCTGCGCCGCTCCGGCGCGTTCACCCTCCCCGACTTCTGCGAGGTCCGGCTCGGTTCGCGGCGGCTGCGTGCCCTGGCCACCGTCTTCGTCATCTTCATCGGCTGGTTCTATCTGGTGCCGCAACTGCAGGGGGCGGGGCTGACGCTGCAGACGGTGACCGGGGCGGCGTACCCGGTCGGGGCCCTGGTGGTGGCCGGGGTGGTCATCGCGAACGTGGCGCTCGGCGGGATGCGGGCGATCACCCTGGTCCAGGCGTTCCAGTACTGGCTGAAGCTGACCGCGCTGGCCGTACCGGCGATCTTCCTGGCGCTGCAGTGGCAGGCCGACGCCCGCCCGCCGGTGACCCCGCTCGACGGACCGGTCTTCCGGACCGAGACCACAGTCGTGGTCTCCGACGCCGCGACCCTCACCCTCCCCGACGGCCGAACCCGGGAGGTACGGCCCGGCGACGAACTCTCCTTCGCCGCGGGTGACCCGGTGCCCGGGGTCTCCGGGGCGGCGACCGACGCGGCCGGCTGGCTGCTGCCGAACGGCGCCGGTGACGGCGACGGGGCGCTCTTCGGCACGTACTCGCTGATCCTGGCGACGTTCCTCGGCACGATGGGGCTGCCGCACGTACTCGTGCGCTTCTACACCAACCCCGACGGCGCGGCGGCCCGCCGGACCACGCTGGTGGTGCTCGCCCTCGTCGGCGCCTTCTATCTGCTCCCCACCGTCTACGGGGTGCTGGGGCGGATCTACACGCCGCAGCTGCTGGTCACCGGCCAGACCGACGCGGTGGTGGTGCTGCTGCCCGGGGCGGCCCTCGGCGACGGCACCACCGGCCGGCTGCTCACCGCACTGGTTTCGGCCGGCGCCTTCGCCGCCTTCCTCTCCACCTCGTCCGGGCTGCTCACCAGCGTCGCCGGGGTGATCTCCACCGATGTCCTCGGCGACGGCTCGGTGCGGAGTTTCCGGCTCGCCACGGTGATCGCCGGCGTGGTGCCGGCCGTCCTGGCCCTGAACGTCTCCGGGCTGGACATCTCGCAGGTGGTGGGGCTGGCGTTCGCGGTCGCCGCCTCCAGTTTCTGCCCGCTGCTGGTGCTCGGCATCTGGTGGCGCGGGCTGACCGACCTGGGGGCCGCCGCCGGCGTGCTGGCCGGCGGCGGCGCCGCGGTCGGCGCGGTCCTGGTGACGGTGCTCGGGCCGCCGCTGACCGGCTGGCCGGCCGCGCTCACCGCGCAACCGGCCGCCTGGACGGTGCCGCTGGCCTTCACCGTGATGATCGCGGTGTCGCTGGCCACCCGCCGCCGCGTCCCGGTCGACGTCGGCTCGACAATGCTGCGCCTGCACGCCCCCGACGCCCTGCGCCTGCCCGGCAAGGCAACGGTGTGAGCAGCCGGCCGGCGACTATCCGGCGCCGGCCGCAGCCGGTGACGATCAGCGCCGGACGACGCGTGACCGGGTGGACCCGCGGCTGATGTCCTGAGGTCCGTCGCGGGGATGAGAACAAGATCGTCCCCTCGCCTGAGCTGCGCCGACGCCCCACCGGATACGGTCGTAGGCATGACTGGTGAGCACCCCGCCCTGACGCTCCGGGGTCTGGCGAAAAGCTTCGACGGCAAGGTCGCCGTCGGCGGCGTCGACCTGGACGTGCCGGCCGGATCCTTCTACGGGCTACTCGGCCCCAACGGCGCCGGCAAGACCACCACGCTGTCGATGGCGGTCGGGTTGCTGCGGCCCGACATGGGCCAGGCGGTCGTGCTCGGGCACGACGTCTGGGCCGACCCGGTGCAGGCGAAGCGGCTCTTCGGGGTGATGCCCGACGGCGTACGGCTCTTCGACCGGCTCAGCGGCGCGGAGCTGCTGGCGTACCAGGGGCTGTTGCGCGGGATGGACCCGGCGGAGGTGGACCGGCGGGCGGCGGAGCTGCTGGACGTGCTCGCGCTCGGCGACGCCGGGCGGACCCTGGTGGTGGACTACTCGGCCGGGATGAAGAAGAAGATCGGGCTGGCCTGCGCGCTGCTGCACGGGCCGCGGCTGCTGGTGCTCGACGAGCCCTTCGAGGCGGTCGATCCGGTCTCGGCCGCGCTGATCCGCGACATCCTGCTCCGCTACGTCGCCGGCGGCGGCACCGTGGTCTTCTCCAGCCACGTGATGGAGGTGGTGGAGCGGATCTGCACCCACGTGGCGATCCTGGCCCAGGGCCGCATCCAGCGCTTCGGCACCCTCGACGAGGTGCGCGGGCAGCGGCGGCTGGAGGAGGTCTTCGTCGAGGTGGTCGGCGGACGGACGGCGACCGGCGAGGAGCTGTCGTGGCTCTCCCGGTGAGCACCCCGGTCGCCCCGACGACGGCGACCGCACCCCGGCCGGTCTCGGCACGGCACTTCGCCCGGTTGAAGCTGCGGGTGATGGCGAACGGCTTCCGCGGGCAGACCGCGAAGGTCGTCCTCTTCGTGCTGGGTCTCATCGGCGGGCTCTGGTTCGCCGCCATGGGCTTCTTCCTGCTGCTCGCCACCGGCGCCACCGACAACCCGAACGTGTCCGTGATCGGCGCCGGGCTGGGCGGCGCCGTGATCGTGCTCGGCTGGGTGCTGCTGCCGCTGGTCTTCTTCGGGGTGGACGAGACCCTCGACCCGGCCCGGTTCGCGCTCCTGCCGCTGACCCGCCGCACCCTGGTGACCGGCCTGCTCACCGCCGCCCTGATCGGGGCGCCGGCGCTGGCGACGCTCCTCGCCACCGGTGGCCTGGTGGTCGCCGCCGGGCTGCTCGGCGGGGTCGGCGCGGCGCTCGTCGCGGCGGTCGGGGTGGTCGGTGGGGTGCTGCTCTGCGTGGCGGCCAGCCGCGCGGTGACCAGTGCCTTCGCCGGCATGCTCCGCTCCCGGCGGGTCCGGGACCTGGCCGCGGTGCTGCTGGCCGTGCTCGCGGCGCTGCTCGCTCCGCTGCAGTTGCTGCTGATGCGCGGCGCCGAGGGCGCCGACTGGGACCGGGTCGCCGACGTCGCCCGGATCGTCTCCTGGACCCCGTTCGGGGCGCCCTACACCGCCGGGCTGGAGGTCGCGCAGGGCCGCTGGTGGGCGGCGCTGCTCAAGCTCGCCGTCACCGCCGTCACCATCGCGGTGCTGCTGGTCTGGTGGAGCCGGACGATGGAGTCGGCGATGGTCGGCACCGCCTCGGCCGGCCCGGCCGCGAAGCCGGCGTCGGCGGGCAGCTCCGCGGTCGGCGCTCTCTTCCCCCGGCTGCTCGCCCGGCTGCCCCGCAACCGGTTCGGCGCGCTGGTCGCCCGGGAAGCCCGGTACTGGTGGCGGGACGCCCGCCGCCGCTCCGGGCTGATCACCCTCGCGGTGATCGGCGTCTTCGTCCCGGTGATGATCAACCTCGGCGGCACGTCGGGGATGAACGACGCGCTGAGCGGATCGGATGTCGAGGTCTCACCGCTGCTCTTCAGCCTCTCCATGGTCTTCGTCGGCACGATGGCGGCACTGAACCTGGCGAACCAGTTCGGCTACGACGGCAGCGCGTACGCGGCGAACGTCATCGCCGGGGTGCCGGGGCAGACCGAACTGCGGGCCCGGTTCGTCGCCTACTCGCTCTACATGGTGCCGCTGCTGGTTCTCATCGCACTGCTGCTGCCCTTCGTGCTCGGTGAGCCGGCCTGGGCCGGGGTCGCCGCCGGAACCCTGCTCGCCTCGTACGGCGCCGGCCTGGGGGTCAACGCGCTGGTCTCGGTGATCGGGGCGTACGACCTGCCGGAGACGAGCAACCCGTTCGCGATGAACACCGGCGCGGGAATGACCCGCAGCCTGCTGAGCATCGTGGCGCTGCTCGCCTCGGTGGTCGCCACCGTGCCGCTGCTGCTGGCGAATGTCCTGCTCCCCGGCTTCTGGCTCTGGCTGGCCCTGCCGGCCGGGCTGGCGTACGGCGTCGGGGGTGCGCTGCTCGGCGCGTACATCGCCGGTGACCGGCTGGACCGGCGGATGCCGGAGTTGCTGCACGCCGTGACGCCCCGGCGCTAGCGGGCCACAATGTTTCACGTGAATCAAGAGCCGGGCGCCCAGATCCATCACACCGATCCCTTCGCGACGCCGCAGCAGGAGCGCTCCCCGGCCCGCCGACTGCGCGGGCGGCTCGCCGCCCCGGTGACGCTCTGGACCGCACCCGGCCCGGCCGGGCTGACCGTCTCGTCCACCCTGGTCGCCCAGGGTGAGCCGGACCGGTTGCTCGGCCTGGTCGACCCGGAGTCGGACTTCTTCGACGCCGCGGTCACGGCCGGTTGCTTCGCGGTGAGCGTGCTCGGCCCGCCCCACCGGCAGCTCGCCGACCGGTTCGCCGGGCTCTTCCCCTCGCCCGGCGGCCTCTTCGCCCTCGACGAGTGGACCGAGACCGCGTACGGGCCGGTGCCCGCCGACGCGAGCGCCTGGGCGGCCTGCCGCCTCGACTCGGTACGCGAGTTCGGCTGGTCGCAGCTCGTCGAGGCGACCATCATCGACGCCACAGTCGGGGAGCGCTCCGTCCCGCTGCTGCACCACCGCGGCCGTTACCGGGAACTGCCCGACTGAGTCCTGGCCGGCCCGGCCGCGACCCCCGGCCCGCCCTCATCCCGCTCCCGACACCACCGCTGCGCCGAACGGCGGGGCGCCGTCAGTGGGCGCAGCCAGGACGCCGTTCGGCGCAGCTGCCGCCCGAGGGCGCGATCACCCGTTCCGGCCCGGCCCGGTGGCTCCATACCGTGCGCCCACCTCCCAGATGAAGGTGGTGATTCACGCATGTCCACGGATACCCCCGCCCCGACCGAGTCGGTCGCGCAGCGGTACGTCGCCGCCCAGCGCTCGGACGACTTCGTCCAGCTGCGCCGTACCCTGCGCCGGTTCGTCTTCCCGATGACCGCGGCGTTCTTCGGCTGGTACGCCCTCTACGTGATCCTGTCGGCGTACGCGCGCGACTTCATGGCCACGAAGCTGATCGGCAATATCAACGTGGCCCTGATCTTCGGGCTGCTGCAGTTCGTCTCCACCTTCCTGATCGCCTGGGTCTACGCCCGTTACGCCGGGCGCAGGATCGACCCGCTCGCGGACCGGGTCCGCGCCGACATGGGGGAGGTGACCCATGAGCACGGTCCGCGCGGCTGAGGCCACGGCGGTGCTCGCGGCCGAGGCCGGGAACGCCAACACCGCCCGTACGCTGACGATCGTCCTCTTCGTCCTGCTGGTCGTTGTCACCCTCGGGCTGACCATCTGGGCCAGCCGGCAGACCAAGACGGCGACGGACTTCTACGCCGGCGGGCGTTCCTTCTCCGGCTTCCAGAACGGCATGGCGATCGGCGGCGACTACATGTCGGCCGCCTCGTTCCTCGGCATCGCCGGCATCATCGCCCTCTACGGTTACGACGGCTTCCTCTACTCGATCGGCTTCCTGGTCGCCTGGCTGGTGGCGCTGCTGCTGGTGGCGGAGCTGCTGCGCAACTCGGGCCGCTACACGATGGCCGACGTGCTGGCGTTCCGGATGCGGCAGCGTCCGGTGCGGACAGCGGCGGCGGTCTCCACCATCACCGTTTCGATCTTCTATCTGCTGGCGCAGATGGTGGGGGCGGGCGCGCTGGTGGCGCTCCTGCTCGGCATCAAGCCCGACACCACATTCCTCGGCATGAGCGCCCACACCGCCAAGGTCGCCACGATCATCCTGGTCGGCGCCCTGATGATCATCTACGTCACGGTCGGCGGGATGAAGGGCACCACCTACGTGCAGATCATCAAGGCGGCGCTGCTGATGGGCGGCACGCTGGTGATGACGCTGCTCGTGCTGGCGCACTACGACTTCAACCTCTCGGCGCTGCTCGGCGACGCCGCCGGCGCCTCCGGCAAGGGCGACGCCTTCCTCGAGCCGGGGCTGCGGTACGGAGTCGAGGTCGCCGGCAACGCTCAGCAGACCTTCTACAACAAGATGGACCTGCTCTCCCTCGGTGTCGCGCTGGTGCTCGGCACCGCCGGGCTGCCGCACATCCTGATCCGCTTCTACACGGTCCCCACGGCGAAGGCCGCCCGCAAGAGCGTGCTCTGGGCGATCGGCATCATCGGCACCTTCTACCTCTTCACCCTGGCGCTGGGCTTCGGCGCGGCGGCGCTGGTCGGACGGGAGGCGATCGTCGCCCAGGACTTGGCGGGCAACACCGCCGCCCCGCAACTGGCCGAGGCGCTCGGCTTCGACTTCTTCGGCGGGGAGATCGGCGGGGCCGCGATGCTGGCGATCATCGCCGCGGTCGCCTTCGCCACCATCCTCGCCGTGGTCGCCGGGCTGACCCTGGCGTCGTCGTCGAGCCTGGCGCACGACTTCTACGCCAACGTGGTCAAGAAGGGCCAGGCCTCGGAGCGGCAGGAGGTCCGGGTGGCCCGGATCTCGGCGTTCGGCATCGGCGCGATCGCGATCGTGTTGTCGATCTTCGCGCAGAGCCTGAACGTGGCGTTCCTGGTCGCGCTCGCCTTCGCGGTCGCCGCCTCGGGCAACCTGCCGGCGATCCTCTACAGCCTCTTCTGGAGGCGGTTCAACACCAGCGGCGCGGTCTGGGCCATCTACGGCGGCCTGATCGCCGCGGTCGGCCTGGTCTTCTTCTCCCCGGTCGTCTCCGGGGCGCCGACGTCCATGTTCCCGGACTCGGACTGGCAGTGGTTCCCGCTGTCGAACCCCGGTCTGATCTCGATCCCGGTCGGCTTCCTCTGCGGCTGGATCGGCACGGTCATCTCCAAGGAGAACGACGCCGACAAGTACGCCGAGCTGGAAGTTCGCTCCCTGACCGGCGCCGGAGCGCACTGAGCGGGAACTCCTCGCGCGCGGCGTCACCGCGGGCCCCCGTCGGCGTACCGCCGATCGGGGGCCCGCGGCCGTCGTGCCGCCGGTCCCGGACTCCCGCTTCGGTACGCTGACGGCATGAACGTCACCCCGCGATTCGGTCCCGATCACCGCGTGCTGGTCTCCGGCGGCGCCGGCTTCGTCCCCTCACACCTGGTGGACTCACTGATCGGACGCGGCTGCACCGTCGTGGTGGTCGACAACTTCGTCACCGGCTCGAAGGAGAACGTCGCCCACCTCGTCGACAACCCCCGCTTCACGCTGGTGGAGGCCGACGTCGCCGAAGGGCTGCCGGTCCACCACCCGGCCCTCGCCGAGCGCTTCGACGCCGTCCTGCACATGGCCTCCCCGGCCAGCCCCACCGACTTCGCCGTGCTGCCGATCGAGATCCTGCGGGTCGGTTCGCTCGGCACGCTCCACCTGCTCGACCGGGCACTGGCCGACAACGCCCGCTTCCTGATGGCCTCGACCTCCGAGGCGTACGGCGATCCGCTGGTGCACCCGCAGCCGGAGAGCTACTGGGGCAACGTCAACCCGATCGGCATCCGCAGCGTCTACGACGAGTCGAAGCGCTTCTCCGAGGCGGCGACGATGGCGTACCAGCGCCACCGTGGCCTCGACGCCGCCATCGTGCGGATCTTCAACACCTACGGCCCGCGGATGCGCCCCGACGACGGACGGGCCATCCCGACCTTCATCAGCCAGGCGCTGCGCGGCGAGCCGCTGACCGTGCACGGCACCGGCACCCAGACCCGCTCGATCTGCTACGTCGACGACCTGGTCCGCGGCATCCTGGCGCTGCTCGACTCCGGCGAGACCGGACCGGTCAAC
>Ga0233383_1000045_pt1 | contig 53167 bp, 47 predicted proteins | sample ElkDunMinimDraft_14_FD_191542 | JGI IMG/M metagenome (GOLD analysis project Ga0233383, IMG submission 191542) | Fecal eukaryotic communites from dung pellets of Tule Elk in California, USA - Elk Dung G16 | ecosystem: Host-associated > Mammals > Digestive system > Large intestine > Fecal | place...
CAGGACCGACGGCTCGAGCGAGCGGCCGTCGTAGTTCGGCGTGAAGTCGACGGTCTCCTCTTCGATGTCGCGGACCATCTCCATGGCGATCGGCGCCATGCGGCACTCGGTGTACCGCATCGCCGCGGCGTCGTCGTCGCCCGGCGAGCCGAAGTTGCCCTGCCCCGCGACCATCGGGTAGCGGAGCACCCAGGTCTGGGCCAGGCGGACGAGCGTGTCGTAGATCGCGGTGTCGCCGTGCGGGTGGTACTGACCCATCACGTCACCGACGATGCGCGAGCACTTGCTGAAGCCGCGGTCGGGGCGGTAGCCACCGTCGTACATGGCGTAGAGGACGCGGCGGTGGACCGGCTTGAGCCCGTCGCGCACGTCCGGGAGAGCACGCGCGACGATGACGCTCATCGCGTAGTCGATGTACGACCGCTGCATCTCCGTCTGCAGCTCGACGCGTTCGATGCGCTCAGGCGGCATGGGGGTCTCGGTCACGAGAGTGTTCCTTCGTACGAGTCAGTCAGAGGGCTGTGGGGCCTGCGGGAGGTGCCGTCAGACATCGACGCTCTGTCAGATGTCAAGGCTCTGTCAGATATCAAGGAAGCGGACGTCCTTGGCGTTGCGCTGGATGAACGCGCGGCGCTGCTCGACGTCCTCGCCCATGAGCACGGTGAAGATCTCGTCGGCGTTGGCCGCGTCGTCGAGCGTGACCTGACGCAGGATCCGCTGCGCCGGGTCCATCGTGGTCTCCCAGAGCTCGTGGTCGTTCATCTCGCCGAGACCCTTGTAGCGCTGGACCGGCGCCTCCTTGGGGAGCCGCTTGCCGGCCTCCTTGCCGGCCTCGAGCAGGACGTCGCGCTCGCGGTCGGAGTAGGCGAGCTCGTGCGGCCCGTTGCTCCACTTGATCTTGTAGAGCGGCGGCTGCGCGAGGTAGACGTAGCCTCCGTCGATCAGCGGCTTCATGAACCGGAACAACAACGTCAGCAGCAGCGTCGAGATGTGCTGGCCGTCGACGTCGGCGTCGGCCATGAGCACGATCTTGTGGTAGCGCAGCTTGTCGATGTCGAAGTCGTCGGTGACACCGGTGCCGAGCGCGGAGATGATCGCCTGGACCTCGGCGTTCTGGAGGATCTTGTCGATCCGCGCCTTCTCGACGTTGAGGATCTTGCCGCGCAGCGGGAGGATCGCCTGGATGCGGGGGTCGCGCCCGCCCTTGGCCGAACCACCGGCGGAGTTGCCCTCCACGATGAAGACCTCGCACTCCTCGGGGCTGCGCGAGGAGCAGTCGGTGAGCTTGCCGGGGAGCCCGGCGCCGCCGAGCAGACCCTTGCGGTTGCGGGCGAGGTCGCGCGCGCGACGAGCCGCCATCCGCGCCGTCGCCGCGTCGATGCTCTTGCGGACGATGATCTTGCCCTCGGCCGGGTTCTGCTCGAACCACGCGCCGAGGTGGTCGTTGGTGACGGTCTGGACGTACGACCGCGCCTCGGTGTTGCCGAGCTTGGTCTTGGTCTGTCCCTCGAACTGCGGCTCGGCGAGCTTGATCGAGATGATCGCCGTGAGGCCCTCGCGGACGTCGTCGCCGGAGAGGCGGTCTTCCTTCTTCTTGATGAGGCCCTGCTCCTCGGCGAACTTGTTGACCGTGTAGGTCAGCGCCGAGCGGAAGCCCTCCTCGTGGGTGCCGCCCTCGTGGGTGTTGATCGTGTTGGCGAACGTGTGGACCGACTCGGAGAACGAGACGTTCCACTGCATCGCGACCTCCAGGCTCAGGCCAGCCTCGGGGTTCTCGGCCTCGAACGCGATGACGTCGCGGTTGAGCGGGCTGCGGGTGCCTGTGTTGATGTGCTGGACGTAGTCGATCAGGCCGTCCTCGTACTTGAAGCGACGCTCCATCGCGCCCTCTTCCGTGCCACCCGTCGCGCTGTCGGCGGCCGCGATGTCGTGGGCCGCCTCCGCGCTCTGGAGTGCCTCGGCGACCTCGCCGGCGGCGGGACGCTCGTCGCGCACCCGGATCTCGAGACCCTTGTTGAGGAAGGCCATCTCACGGAACCGCGTCGCGAGGGTCTCGAACGAGTACGTCGTGCTCTCGAAGATCTCGTCGCTCGCGTAGAACGTGATCGTCGTGCCGGTGGCGTCGGTGGCCTCGCCCTGCTCGAGCGGACCGTCGGGGACGCCGTACGTGAAGGACTGGCGCCAGACGTAGCCCTCGCGGGCGACCTCGGCGTACAGCTTGACGGACAGCGCGTTGACCACCGAGACGCCGACGCCGTGGAGGCCGCCCGACACCTTGTAGCCGCTGCCGCCGAACTTGCCGCCGGCGTGCAGCGACGTCAGGACCAGCGTCAGCGTCGGGATCTTCTCGACGGGGTGGTTCTTGACGGGGATGCCTCGCCCGTTGTCGACGACCTTGATGCCGCCGTCGGCGAGGAGAGTGACCTCGATCGTGTCGCAGTGGCCCGCGAGGGCCTCGTCGACGGAGTTGTCGACGACCTCGTACACGAGGTGGTGCAGACCGCGCTCGCCCGTGGAGCCGATGTACATGCCGGGACGCTTACGGACAGCCTCGAGGCCCTCGAGGACCTGGATGTCTGCGGCGTCGTAGGACGAGGATCCCGTGTCTGCCGGGCGGGTCTCAGGGGTGGGGATCGACTCGCTCACAGGTGGATGGCCTCCGTTGTCGTCGAGAACTCGCAGGCGTCCCGACCTGCACGGTCGCCGGGGCGGCGAGGACAGCCGGGACGCAACTGATCCATTGTAGCCGGTAGAACGCTGCACACGAGCCCACATCGCCCACGCGCAGGGGAGCTTCGAGGCTCCGACGGCTCTGAGAGGGCTCAGGTGCCGCCTGTGACCGATCAGGACCCCGCTGATGATGCCCCGTATGTGCCTCGCACCCGCTCGAACGCCTGTACAGCGCCCCGTGGCGTGGTCGGTCGGGACGGTGTCGATCGTTGTTGCGCGATGAGGCAAGGTGGAGCCCATGGCATCTCCGACGGTGGCGCGCGCACCGTCCGCGGGGCAGAAGCCCCACCGCGGACGGACCCTGGTGTCTGCGCTCGGCCTCTTCGTGCTGTCGTTCGCCGCGCTCGTGATGATGGTGTCGTACCTGATCGACAACCCGCGCGGTCAGCGGATCGACCAGCAGGCGATGGAGGCGGTGTACGCGCGCCGCGACGCCCTCGACCAGCTCCTCTCCGTCCTCGGCTACCTCTCGATCGGCACGATGGCGATCGCGATGCTCGTCCTGGTGGCCATGGCGGTGCTGCGCCAGCGGTTCGCCGCGGCTCTCGCCGCCGTCATCGTGGTCGCCGGCGCCAACGTGACCACGCAGGTCCTCAAGCGCGGCATCCTCGATCGCCCCGACCACGGATACGGCTGGCACGTCAACAGCCTTCCCAGCGGCCACACCACGGCGGCCATCTCGCTGGTCATCGCCGGCCTCCTGGTCGCACCCGCCGCCCTGCGCGGCCTCGTCGTCCTCCTCGGCTCCGCCGCGGTCGTCCTCACCGGCGTCTCGACCGTCGTGGCCGGGTGGCACCGGCCGTCCGACGTGGTCGCCGCGCTGGCGGTCGGGCTGCTCTGGGGATCGGGTGCCGTGTTCCTGCTCGCCATCCGCCGTAGCGGCCCACCGACCGGCGGCTTCGTCCCGTCCGTGGGGTGGGGTCTGCTCGGTGCCACCGCCGCAGGCTTACTCCTGCTGTTCATCGGCGTGCGCCCGTACGGAGGGTGGTCGGGGGTCGGACCCGCTGCGGGCGTCATGGTGGTCATCGGCCTCGCCGTCACCCTCGTCGTGGCGGTCTTCGACCGGATCTCGTCGGTCTTCGCGCGCTGACGCGCCGCCCACCGCTCACCCGTACGTGTCGCGCGGACCGCGGCCCTGGACGCGCCACGACCCCTTGGCCCAGGTCGGACCCTGCGGTCCGCGGACGTTGATCCGGGTCACCGTGCCGTCACCGAGGCGCTCGTTGAGCTTCGCCACCACGTTCGGCGCGAGCATCCGCAGCTGCGTCGCCCACGCGGTCGAGTCCGCGCGCACCCACAGCTGCTTGTCGTCGTAACGGTCTGGGCGGCAGTGCTCGGCGATCTCCGCTCCGACGATCTCCGCCCACCGACCGAAGAGCCCGTGCACGGCGACCTCCGTGTCCCAGCCGTGCTCGGTGACAAGACGGTCGAGGGTCGACTCGAGAGTCTGGGGGTCGCGGTCGTCGGGGTGCGCGCCGCTCGCCCCGGGGATCGTGCGGCGGCGCCGGCGGCGGCTCATCGCCGCGCGCGAGCGTGGCGGTGCAGCGGGGCCGACCGAGCGGTACGCCCGGGCGATGCTGCGTGCGAGCTCGATGCCGTCGCTCTGGTGGTCAGCGACCGGATCTGCAGGGGTCGACGGCTCGGCGGGGTCGAAAGGCTCGGTCGGGCCCGCCGGTTCGGGTGCTGCACCGGATCGATCCGCTGGATCCTCAGCCATCGGCCTTCTCCTCGTTCATCGTGACCTCGCCCGACGCCACGTCGTAGCGCCGGCCGCGCAACCCCTCCGGCACGTCCTCGGCGACGGCGGCGGTCACGAGCACCTGCTCCGCCCCGGACACCCTGTCCGCGAGGTGGGAGCGACGGTCCCGGTCGAGCTCGGCGAACACGTCGTCGAGGATCAGGATCGGGTCGTCCCCGTCGGCGCGCAAGAGGTCGTACGATGCGAGGCGGAGCGCCAGCGCGTACGACCACGACTCTCCGTGACTCGCGTACCCCTTGGCCGGCATGCTGCCGAGCGACAGCACGACGTCGTCACGGTGCGGGCCCACCAGGCTGATCCCGCGGTCGAGCTCGTCGCGTCGACGAAGGACGAGCTCGTCGGCCATCGCCTCGCGAAGCACCTCGCGGTCGCGGCTGTCGGGGAGCACGAACGACGCCTTGTACGTGGCCACCGCTTTGGTCCGTTCCGCGGCGGCTGAGGCGGCGACGGCTCGGTACGCCTCCCCGAGATAGGGCTCGAGGGAGTCGAGCAGGGCCAGCCGTGCTGCGAGCAGCTCGCCCCCGTACGCCGCGAGCTGACCGTCCCACACGTCGAGCGTGTCGAGATTCGTCCCGCGACCCGAGTGCCGGGCCGACTTCAGCAAGGAGTTGCGTTGTCGCAGCGCGCGGTCGTAGTCGGCTCGCACCCCGGCGAAGCGGGGCGACCGCAGGACCAGCAGCGCGTCGAGGAAGTGCCGGCGATCGCTCGGGTCGCCCTTGACGAGCGTGAGGTCCTCCGGGGAGAAGACCACCGAGCGGAGCCAGCCGAGGAGGTCACGGGGACGGGGGAGCGGGCCTCTGTTGACGCGGGCGCGGTTCGACCGTCCCGGCGTGATCTCGATCTCCAGCAGGGCGGACCGCTCGTCACGGACCACGCCGGCGCGCACGACCGCGCGCTCGGCGCCGACCCGGACGAGCGGGGCGTCCGTCGCGACCCGGTGGGAGCCGAGCGTCGCGAGGTAGTCGATCGCCTCGACCAGGTTCGTCTTGCCCTGGCCGTTGGCACCGATGAAGGCGGAAGCGCCGGGTTCGAGGGCGAGCTCGAGCTCACCGTAGGAGCGGAAGTCGTGCAGGGACAGATGGGTGACGTGCACGGTGCGGCAGCTACTCCGGCTTCACCGCGTGGCCGCCGAACTGGTTGCGCATCGCGGCGATCGCCTTCATGGCGGGCGAGTCGTCCTGGCGCGACACGAACCGGGCGAACAACGACGCGGAGATCGCCGGGACCGGGACCGCGTTGTCGATCGCGGCCTCGACGGTCCACCGGCCCTCGCCGGAGTCCTCGGCGTAGCCGCGGATACGCGTGAGGCCGGGGTCCTCCTCCAGCGCGTTCACGAGGAGGTCGAGGAGCCACGAGCGTACGACCGTGCCCTCTCGCCATGCAGCGAAGACCTCGGTGACGTCGTCGACGAGATCGACCTTGTCGAGGAGCTCGTACCCCTCGGCGTACGCCTGCATCATGGCGTACTCGATGCCGTTGTGGACCATCTTGGAGAAGTGGCCGGCACCGACGCCGCCCGCGCGTACGTAGCCGCTGTTCGGCCCGGGCCGCAGGGCGTCGAACGCCGGCATCACCTTGGCGATGTCGTCGGGCGCGCCGCCGACCATCAGGGCATAGCCCTCCGCGAGACCCCATACGCCGCCGCTGACGCCGCAGTCCACGAAGCCGATGCCCTTGTCGCCGAGCTCGGCGGCGTGGCGGAGGTCGTCGGTCCAGCGTGAGTTGCCGCCGTCGACCACGACGTCGCCTGCCGAGAGCAGGTCGCGGAGCTGAGCCACCGTCTCGTGGGTCGCCGCTCCGGCCGGGACCATGACCCACACGACCCGCGGAGCGGGGAGTGCCTCCACGAGCGCCCCGAGGGAGGCGACGTCAGCGAGCTCCGGGTTGCGGTCGTACCCCACGACGGTGAGACCGGCCCGCCGCATGCGCTCGCGCATGTTGCCGCCCATCTTGCCGAGGCCGATCAGTCCGATGTCCATGGCACTCCTTGGAGTCGAGGCGAAGCGGGTTCGTGGGCGGGGGAGTGTACGGCGGCTCTCAGCCCGGCAGTCGCATCGGCATGATCAGGTACCGGAAGGACAGGTCCGGCTCGCCGCCGAGCTCCTGCACGCCGGCGAGCGTGGCGGGGCGGCTCGCCTGCGTGAAGGCGAGGTGGACGACGGGGTCGGTCATGACCTGGAGGCCCTCGAGGAGGAAGGTCGGGTTGAACCCGACGACGATGTCGTCGCCGTCGACCTGGGCCTGCAGGGTCTCCTGAGCCTGGGCGTCGTCTCCGCTGCCGGACTCGAGCAGGACCTGACCGTCGGAGAACGTCAGCCGCACGGGGGTGTTGCGCTCGGCGACCAACGAGACACGACGAACCGCGTCGATGAGCTCCTGCCGGCTCACGAAGGCGACCGTCTGCGCGTTCGCGGCGAACAGCTGGCGGACCTTGGGGAACTCGCCCTCGAGCATGCGGGTGGTCGTCCGGCGGGTGCCGCTCGAGGTCGAGCCCTCGAAACCGATGAGCCCCGGCCCCTGGTCCCCGGTCGCCACGGCCATCGTCAGCTCGCCGCCGGAGGTGAACGACTTCGCGATCTCGGAGAGCGAGCGCGCCGGGACCACTGCGGTCGCCGAGGTGTCCGGGTTCTCGGGGAACCACGAGAGCTCACGCAGGCTGGCCCGGAAGCGGTCGGTCGCCAGCAGCGAGATCGTCGAGCCGGTGAGCTCGATGCGGACACCGGTGAGGAGCTGCAGGACGTCGTCGCGTCCGGCGGCCGCCACCGCCTGGGCGACGGCTGTCGCGAAGTCGTCGGAGCTCACCGTGCCGGACGACGTCGGCATCGCGGGAAGCTGCGGGTAGTCCTCGACCGGCATCGTCTGAAGGCTGAATCGGCTGCTGCCGCAGACCAGCGAGACCTTGGTGCCGTCGACCGAGACGTCGACCGGACGCGACGGCAGGGACTTGCAGATGTCGGCGAGAAGCCGACCGGAGACCAGCGCGCGCCCGTCGTCGGCGACGTCGGCGTCGACGGTCGAACGGGCAGAGGTCTCGTAGTCGAAGCCCGACAGCGCGATCCCGCCGTCGGTGCTCTCGACCATGAGGCCGGCGAGCACAGGCACGGTCGGACGGGTCGGCAGGCTCCGGGCCGTCCAGGCGACTGCGTCGGCCAAGGCGTCGCGGTCGATGCGGAACTTCACAGCGATGTGCCTCCGGACGGGTGTGGTCGGCCGTGGGAGCGGCCGGGGAATGACATGTTTCCTGGAATCCTGCCACGGCTCCGGCCTGAGCGACCAGTCAGGGAGGTTGTCATTCGTCATCCCCAGGTTTGGCCTGTGGATGACTTCGATGGAACGTGGAGTTGTTGTAGTTCTCATCTCAGTAGTAGGGGCTGTTGACAGAGTGGACAACTCAGGTCCTTGCAGGTCAGCGCTTGAATCACCCTGTTCACGCGCTGTGGACGACGCCCCGCTTCGCTGTGCGACGCGGTGGAGCAACTTCGGTCGCTCCACCGGTCGTGCACGGATGTGACCGGTGCCTGTGGACGAAGTAGGTGTGTTTTCCCCAGGGGTTTCCCCAGATGTGGGTAGTCAGGAATCACAAGAAAGGGGCGGTACGACGAGTGTCGTACCGCCCCTTCAAGGCTTTGTGAGCCCGCTGGAGAGGGTCAGCTCACCTGGCGCGCCTGCTGCTTGATGCGGTTCGTGAGCTCGGTGACGTGGTTGAACACCTGCCGGCGCTCGGCCATCAGAGTGCGGATCTTGCGGTCGGCGTGCATGACCGTGGTGTGGTCGCGGCCCCCGAAGTGCTGCCCGATCTTGGGGAGCGACAGCTCGGTGAGCTCTCGGCAGAGGTACATGGCGATCTGACGGGCCTGGACGAGACCGCGGGAGCGGCTGGCGCCGCAGATCTCCTCGATCGAGTACTCCAGGTAGGACGCCGTCTGAGCGATGATCAGGCCGGCCGTGATCTCAGGCTCTCCTCCCTCGGGGATGAGGTCTTTCAGAACGATCTCGGCGAGCGGGAGGTCGACGGCCTGGTGGTTGAGGCTGGCGAAGGCGGTCGCGCGGATCAGCGCGCCCTCCAGCTCACGGATGTTGGTCTGGATCCGGCTGGCGATGAACTCCAGCACCTCCGGCGGCACGGTGAGCTTCTCGATCTCGGCCTTCTTGCTGAGGATCGCGATCCGGGTCTCGAGATCGGGCGGCTGCACGTCGGTGGTCAGGCCCCACTCGAACCGGCTGCGGAGCCGGTCCTCGAGGGACTCGAGCCCACGGGGCGGGCGGTCCGAGGTGATCACGATCTGCTTGTTCGACCCGTGGAGGGTGTTGAACGTGTGGAAGAACTCCTCCTGGGTCTGGATCTTGCCCTCGAGGAACTGGATGTCGTCGATGAGGAGGACGTCCGTGTCGCGGTAGCGCCGCTGGAGCGCAGGCATCCGGTCATCACGGATCGCGTTGATGAAGTCGTTGGTGAACTCCTCGGTGCTGACGTACCGCACCCGTGCGTTCGCGTAGAGGCTCCGGACGTAGTGGCCGATCGCATGGAGCAGGTGGGTCTTGCCGAGGCCGGACTCCCCGTAGATCATCAGCGGGTTGTACGCACGGCCCGGCGCCTCGGCCACGGCGACGGCAGCCGCGTGTGCGAACCGGTTGGAGGACCCGATGACGAAGTTCTCGAAGTGGTAGCGCGGGTTGAGTCGCGTCTCGGCCGCGCGTACGTGGTGCGGGGGACGCGCCTGGCTCGTCGTCGGGACGAACGCGGGCGACGAGTCGAAGCTGACGGGGGCGGAGTCCTCGTGGGCCGCCGGCGGCGGCGCGTGAAGGTCGGACGCGCTCGCGCCGGGCATCGGCCCGGGGATGCCGCCACCTCGGAGATCCTGTGTCGCTTTGCCGCTTTCTCGATTTGTCGACAAGTCGAGATCTTCGAGGCTGTCGCCCTGCTCGGCGTCGCTCGCCGGCAGGACGTTGGGGTCGACCGTCACCGCGATGCGGATCGGTCGCCCGAAAGAGTCCGAGAGGGCCTGCTCGAGCTGGGGGCGGAGGCGAACCTCCATCTGCGTGCGGGTGAAGTCGTTCGGGACCCCGACCAGGAGTGTGCTCTCGTGGAGGGTGATCGGTACCGAGCTCGTCACCCATGCGCGCGTCGTGACCGGCAGGATCTCCGTGATCGAGTTCCAACGGCGGTGGAGCGTCGCGCTGTCGATCACCTCCGAGGGCGGCGTCGGTTGGTCATCACTCATGTTGGCCCCAATCTCCGGCTCCCTGGGGGGCGCGGTACGTCCACATCGTTATCCACAATCTGTGGACTTACTGCTCCCCGTGATGAGATCCCCGTGATCCCAGTGATTTCGCGGCATTCCACGTCGCTGGTGTGCCCTGTGGATATCCTGCTATCTCGGGGACGCTAACAGCACGAAAGGTCAGCGGCAACCGATTGTCCACAGGCCTCCGGGGGGCACGCAACCTGGGGTTCCCGGCGTGTGCTCTGGACGTGTGAGGCGTCACGGGTGTAAGGCCGGTTTGACCCGCCGTGGAGCGACCACGTACCGTTGAGAGGTCGAGCGTTCTCGACACCTGCCGCATGCCTACGTACTGGCGCGAACGCGCGCGTACGTCGGCGGGCGGTGGCCGTCGAGCCAGTGACCGTCCAGTACCCGATGACCGTGATCGATTGCGGTCCGACACACGATGGGGAGCACTCCCGTGACGAAGCGCACCTTCCAGCCGAACAACCGCCGCCGCTCGCGCAAGCATGGCTTCCGCCTGCGGATGCGTACGCGTGCCGGCCGCGCGATCCTCGGCGATCGTCGTCGCAAGGGCCGCGCGCGTCTGTCGGCCTGAGCCGTGCTGGCCGTGCGGTGCTGAGCGCAGCCCATCGCCTGCGCACGAGCGACGACATCCGGACAACCATCAGGCGGGGACGCCGTGCGGGATCCCGCACCGTCCTCGCCCATGGCCGTTTAGGGGCTCGGTCTTCCGGTGACCCCTCGCGCATCGCGTTCGTCGTCGGCAAGCAGGTGGGGAACGCTGTGACCCGCAACACCGTGAAGCGCCGTCTGCGCGCGCTGATGTCCACGCGCCTCGGCCTGCTCCCGGACGGCTCCGACGTCGTGCTTCGGGCTCTTCCGCCCTCGGCTCGCCGCTCGAGCCCGGAGCTGGCGCACGATCTCGACCTCGTCCTCGATCGGTTGAACCAGTCGAGGACGTCCTCCTGACATGAAGCACATCCTGATCGCCCTCCTCAAGGCGTACCGGTTCGCCATCAGTCCGTTGTACGGACAGGTGTGCCGCTACTACCCGTCGTGCTCGGCCTACGCGCTCACCGCGGTCGAGGAGCACGGAGCGATGCGAGGCAGCTGGATGGCAGTGCGACGTATCGGCCGGTGCCACCCTTGGGCGGCCGGCGGCTACGACCCCGTTCCCCCCCGATCCGCACCAGGCGGATCATCCCCGACTCCACCGCGAGGGGTTTGATGTTCGACGCGATCGGCAGCTTCTTCGGCACCATCCTGCAGCCGCTCTACTACGTGGTCTCGGCGATCATGGTCGCCTGGCACTGGATGTTCACCAAGGTCGGGCTCGATCCCGACTCCGGTTGGACCTGGGCGTTCTCCATCATCGGCTTGACGATCACGATCCGGATGCTGCTCATCCCGCTGTTCGTGAAGCAGATCAAGGCGAGCCGCAACATGCAGCTCCTGCAGCCCAAGATCCGTGAGCTGCAGAAGAAGTACGGTCATGACCGCGAGCGCATGGCCCAGGAGCAGATGAAGCTGTTCCGCGAGGCCAACACGAACCCGTTCGCCTCTTGTCTGCCGCTCATCCTGCAGATGCCGATCTTCTTCGCCCTCTTCCGGGTGATCGACCACGCGGCTCGCGGCAACGCCTACGGCGTCCTGACGGACGCGCAGGCGGAGTCGATCCAGAACGCGACGTTCTTGGGCGTCCAGATCGCGAGCCGGTTCACCGACGACAACACGCACGTCAAGATCGTCACCGCCATCCTGGTGGTGCTCATGACGGCGACCACGTTCCTCACTCAGCGCCAGCTGATGATGAAGAACATGCCGAAGGATGCGCTGTCCGGTCCTTACGCCCAGCAGCAGAAGCTCCTGCTCTACGTGCTCCCGTTCGTGTTCGCCATCGGCGGTATCGCGTTCCCGGTGGGCGTTCTTCTCTACTGGACCACGTCGAACGCCTGGACCATGGGTCAGCAGTTCTACGTCATCCGCAACAACCCGGCTCCCGGCACGCCCGCGTTCGAAGCGAAGCGGGAGCGCGACAGGCGCCGCGGCAAGCTGAAGGAAGAGCCGATGCCGGAGGTGACCGAGACGCCGTCGGACGCGCCTCGTCGTCAGCAGCCCAAGAAGCAGACGCGTGAGCAGCGCAAGAAGGGGAATCCTCCCCGAGGTCAGGGTCGATCGTCCGACTCCGGCTCGTCAGCGACCAACGATGACTCCTCGGACTCCGGGTCCGGAGAGGGAGGTGGAAGTAGTGACTGAGACGTCACACGACACGAACGGCCCGGCCGCCGAGCCGACGGAGGACTCCGCGATCGACGCAGGAACAGACGTGGCGGAGACTCCTGAAGACGAGGGGACGCGAAGCAAGCGCCTGGAGCGCCTCGAGAACGAGGGCGACATTGCTGCCGATTTCCTCGAGGAGCTCCTGGACATTGCGGATCTCGACGGTGACCTCGACATGGACGTCGAGGGCAACCGCGCCTCCGTCTCCCTGGTCGGTGGCGATCTCGCGATGCTGGTGGGACGCGACGGCGAGGTTCTCGAGGCGCTGCAGGAGCTGACCCGTCTGGCGGTGTACCGCGAGACCGGCGAGCGCAGCCGTCTCATGCTGGACGTGGACGGCTTCCGCGCACGACGTCGCGACGTCCTGACGCGCCTCGCCGAGGAGAGCATCGCCACGGTGCGGGACTCGGGGGAGGAGCTCCGCCTCGATCCCATGTCGCCCTTCGAGCGCAAGGTGATCCACGACGCCGTTGCGGCGGCGGGCCTGACGAGCGAATCGGAGGGCCAGGAGCCCCAGCGCCGCGTCGTCATCCTTCCTGAGTAAGTTCTGTTCATGGATGTTTCACGTGAAACATCGCCCCCGCTCGAGGCGGTCGCCGTTCTGGGTGACCGCCTCGATCTGGGTAGGCGGTATGTAGACCTGCTGGCGACGGAGGGCGTCGTCCGCGGCCTGATCGGGCCTCGCGAGGTCCCACGCCTGTGGAGTCGCCACGTTCTCAACTGCGCTCTGCCGGCTGTTGCGCTCTCGCCGGGCACCTCTGTCGCCGATGTGGGCAGCGGGGCGGGACTGCCGGGCCTGGTGTGGGCGATCATGCGCCCCGACGTCGACGTCACTCTGATCGAGCCGCTGCTGCGGCGCACCACCTTCCTCTCGGAGGCGGTCGAGGAGCTCGGCCTGCAGAACGTCACCGTTCGACGGGGGCGCGCCGAGGAGGTCAAGGAACAGTTCGACGTCGTGACCTCCCGGGCCGTCGCCTCCCTCGGAAAGCTCGCGCAGTGGTGCCTGCCACTCGTGCGGCGCGGCGGTCAGATGCAAGCGATCAAGGGATCGTCGGCTGACCGAGAGATTGCGGAGTCGATCTCCACAATCCGCGCGGCGGGTGGGACAAACCCCCGGACGGCGACGTACGGTGAGGGAGTCGTCGAGACGCCCACGACCCTCGTCATCATCGACAAGGCAGGATGAATGCTCCTCTCCATTGCGCACGGACTCGGCTATCCCTGGTGGTCCCCGAAGGTGGAGCCGCTGCCCGACGACGTCGTACGCACCCCGGTCGGTTGGCAGCAACCGCCTGTTTCACGTGAAACAAAGATCCCTGAGGAGATGGCTGCGTGAGCGAGCCGTACGTACCCCCGACCGTCCCGCGCGCGTCTGATCTCGCCCATTCGGGTGATCTCGTCACCGATACCCCGCTTGCGCGGGAAGTCGCCGCCACCTTGCAGCGTCAGCACGAGGCTGAGTCCAGTGAGCCGATGCCGCGCCCGCCTGCCACCCGGGTGATCGTCGTGGCGAACCAGAAGGGTGGCGTGGGCAAGACCACCACCACGGTGAACGTCGCCGCGGCGATGGCGACGCACGGCCTGCGGGTGCTGGTGATCGACCTTGATCCCCAGGGCAATGCGTCGACCGCGCTCAACGTGGATCACAGTGCGGACACTCCGGGCGTGTACGAGGTGCTGGTCGACGGTCAGAAGATCGACGACCTCATCCAGGAGTGCCCCGACGTCGAGCACCTCGATGTCCTCCCTGCATCGATCGCGCTCGCCGGCGCGGAGATCGAGCTGGTACCGATGGTTGCTCGTGAGACCCGGCTGCGGCGGGCGCTCGACGACTTCCTCGCGCGCAATGCGCAGGCCGACCGTCCGTACGACTACGTCTACGTCGACTGCCCGCCGTCGCTGGGCCTCCTGACCGTCAACGCGCTGGCTGCGGCCCGCGAGGTCATGATCCCGATCCAGTGCGAGTACTACGCACTCGAAGGTCTCTCGCAGCTGATCAAGACGGTCGACATGGTCCAGGACCAGCTCAACCCGACGCTCAAGCTCAGCACCATCCTCCTGACGATGTACGACGCGCGGACTCGCCTGAGCGCCGGCGTCGCCGACGAGGTGCGGTCGTACTTCTCTGATCGGGTCCTCAAGACGGCTGTTCCGCGTTCGGTGCGCATCTCGGAGGCTCCGAGCTATCAGCAGACCGTGATCACGTACGACCCGAGCTCACCGGGCTCCTTGTCTTACCTCGAGGCGGCCCGTGAGATCGCGGAGGCCGGGACGACCACCCACACATCGGAGGAGCAGGCATGAGTCAGCAGCGTCGTGGGCTCGGCCGCGGACTCGGCGCACTCATCCCGACCGCTGCGCCTGCCCCGGTTTCACGTGAAACATCTCCACCCGCAGAGCCTTCGGCCAGCGACGAGCACGGAGCGACCCACCCGGGCGCCGGCGACAACGACGAGTCTCGTGACACGCAAGGCGTCACCGCGAGTGGCACGGCCGCTGCTAGCGCCACCGAGGACAAGGACGACCTCCGGCCGGTGGAGGGCGCTCGCTTCGCGGAGATCCCGGTCGGGCAGATCTCTCCCAACCCCCGGCAGCCGCGCGACGTGTTCGACGAGGAGGCGATGGCAGAGCTCGTCCACTCGATCCGCGAGATCGGACTCCTCCAGCCCGTCGTGGTCCGGACGGTCGGACCCGACGCCTACGAGCTCGTCATGGGCGAACGCCGTTGGCGCGCGACGCGTGAGGCAGGGCTGGAGACCATCCCGGCGATCGTCCGCGACACCGCGGACGAGGACCTTCTCCGCGACGCGCTCCTGGAGAACCTTCATCGCGCGCAGCTGAACCCGCTCGAGGAGGCAGCGGCGTACCAGCAGCTCCTCGACGACTTCGGGTGCACCCACGACGAGCTCGCCACACGGATCGGTCGGTCGCGCCCGCAGATCAGCAACACGCTGCGGTTGCTGCGCCTGTCGCCGGCCGTGCAGCGACGTGTCGCTGCGGGAGTGATCAGCGCCGGACATGCGCGGACGTTGGTGGCGGTCGTCGACAGCGACCGGCAGGAGCGGCTCGCGCAGAAGGTGGTGTCCGAGGGTCTGTCGGTCCGAGCTCTGGAAGAGATCGTCGCCCTCGGTGACGACCTTGCGGCCGAACCTGAACGCCGCCAGCGTCCGAGGCGGATGACCGCGCCCCGACTCACCGATCTGGCGGACCGGCTCGCCGACCGGTTCGACACACGGGTGAAGGTCGACCTCGGGAAGACGAAGGGCAAGATCACCGTCGAGTTCGCGTCGATCGACGACCTCGAGCGCATCGTCACGCTGATGGACCCGGCCAAGCGGGGAGACGCCGAAGCGGACGGCACCGATCCATCGTCGATTTAGAGATTCGTCGATTTGTCGACAACACGACAGATCGTTGAATCGCCCGAGCGCGAGGGAGCGCACCTCTCCGTGCCACCAACGACGAAGGGCCCGACACCGTGAGGTGTCGGGCCCTTCGCTTGCTGCGGGACGTCAGCCGACGAACGCGTCGAGCTCCTTCAGGAGGAGGCTCTTCGGCTTGGCGCCGATGATCGACTGGACCACCTCGCCGTTCTGGTAGACGTTGAGCGTCGGGATCGACGTCACCCGGTACGAGGCCGGGGTCTGAGGGTTCTCGTCGACGTTCATCTTGACGATCGTGATCTTGTCGCCGTGCTCAGCGGCAATCTCCTCGAGAATCGGGGAGACCTGGCGGCACGGGCCGCACCACTCTGCCCAGAAGTCGACGAGCACGGGCTTGTCCGAGCCCAGCACGGTGGTCGGGAACTCGGCGTCGGTGACGGCCTGGATGTTGCCCACTGTTGCTTCCCCTTCGAATGGTCTGACGGCGGATAGAGAGTCTGTTTCACGTGGAACACGCGTCGAGTCGCGTGGATTCCCGGCGGTCACGCCGTGGCGAGCGCGGCGTGCTCCAGGTCGGCGATGTAACGCTCGGCGTCGAGAGCGGCCGAGCAACCTGTGCCGGCCGCCGTGATCGCCTGACGGTACGTGTGGTCGACGAGGTCCCCGGAGGCGAAGACGCCCGGGACGTTCGTCCGGGTGGTCCCGGGCTGGACCAGCACGTAGCCCTCCGCGTCCAGCTCGACCTGCCCCTTGAGCAGCTCCGAGCGCGGATCGTGGCCGATCGCGATGAAGAGGCCGGTCGCCGGGACGAGACGCTCCTCGCCGGTCACGGTGTCCTCCAGCACGACGCCCTCGAGCGAGAGCTCGCCGCGGATCTCCTTGACGGCGGAGTTCCAGGCGAACTCGATCTTGTCGTTCTTGAAGGCGCGCTCCTGCATGATCTTGCTGGCGCGCAGCTCGTCGCGGCGGTGGACCAGGGTCACCTTGTCGGCGAAACGGGTGAGGAAGGTTGCCTCCTCGACGGCCGAGTCGCCACCACCGACGACGATGATCTCCTGCTTGCGGAAGAAGAACCCGTCACACGTGGCACACCAGCTGACTCCGCGGCCGGACAGACGGTCCTCGCCGTCGATCCCGAGCTTGCGGTACCCCGAGCCCATCGCCAGGATCACGGCGTGCGCGCGGTGCTCGCCGGTGGCGGTGCGCACGATCTTGATCTCACCGGTCAGGTCGACCTCGACGACGTCGTCGGCGACCAGCTCGGCGCCGAAGCGCTCGGCCTGCTGCCGCATGTTGTCCATGAGCGCGGGGCCTTCGATGCCCTCGGGGAAACCGGGGAAGTTCTCGACATCCGTCGTGTTCATCAGGGCGCCACCTGCGGTGACCGAACCCTCGAAGACGAGCGGAGAGAGATTGGCGCGAGCCGTGTACACCGCGGCGGTGTAGCCCGCGGGGCCCGAGCCGATGATGATCACGTTGCGTACGTCAGTGGACATGCTCCGCCTATCGGATTGCTGTTCGTGCGGTGTTTCGACCGCATCCCACACAACGCATCCTAGGCCGCGCGCATTCCGGCGAGCCCTTCCCGTCGACCGTGGCGCGGCCGGCGCCGGTCACTCCAGGCCGCGGACGGTGACTTCAGCCACCGCTCCCTGGTAGACGTCGGTCTCGAGCTCGGGGAGGCGCGTCAGCCAGAGCAGCACGTATTGGGTGTTGACCGGCTGGGCGAACGACACAGAGGCCCCGCTGGGTGCATCCGCGTAACCGCCGATCCGCTCCATCTGGTCGAGCGCGGTGGGAGGCTCGGTGCGACCCGGAGCGGCATAGACGCGGAACGATGTGGGGGAGGCGCCGAAGAGCACCTGCATCGCCGTCACGTCGCGGGCCCTGCCGAGATCGAGGAGCAGACCGACGCCGTCCTTCAGGCCGCCCAGGTCGTTGCGGCGGTAGTACTCCATCGTGATCCAGGAGGTCGCGGGGTCACCGTCCGTCGCGAGGGCTACGGTGCCAGGGCTCTCCTGCCCGTCGCCGTCAGGTGCAGGGTCGAACGACTCGACGCTCTTGACGCCGAGGTCGACGACGGCGCGGCTCGCCTCTGGGGGCGGCTCCGCTGCAGGCGGCGCGGAGTCGGACGGTGCGGACACCCGCCCGAGGATGAAGGTGAGCGCGGCGGCGAGGACGACGATGACTCCGACCGCGAGCCAGATGAGCCCACGCTCACCCTTGGTCGACCGCAGCACCTTCGACATGCCGCGTTCCATCGGCGTCGGGGGCGGTGGCTCGAGCGCCGCAGGTCGTGGCTTGGGTGGGTTCACTGCGGGCGGGGGATCGTCCACACCCGTACGGACGGGGTCGTGGCGGTAGAGGTCGGGGGACGAGCCGATGTCCGCGTCGGGCTCGACAGCCTCCTCCTCACCCGTGATGGCGAGCTCCAGGGCGACGTCACGGGCACTGCGCAGGGGCGGCCGGTGGTGGCGAGGCGGGCGACCCAGGATGCGGTCGCAGACGGTGTCCACGTCGTGGGAGACACCCGCCCGGACCTGCCGCGGACGGAGGATCCGACCGTGCTCGCGCGGCGCGGGAGCGAGGAGCTCGTCCCCGCCGGGATAGCGTCCGGTCAGACAGGCGTACAGGATCTTGCCGAGCGCCTCGACGTCGAGCTGTTCGGCGTAGCCCACGTCGGCATCGTCGACGTCGTGGTGCGCCGAGCGCAGCGCATGGTCGGTCGCGAGCCCGATGACGCGGATGCCACCGTTCTCCTTGAGAAGCACCGTCGCGGGCCGCAGGTGGCGGTGGTAGACCCCCGCCTCATGGGCGTTGGCGAAGGCGTCGGCGAGCTCGAGCACGACCGTCGTCGAGCGTGCGTTCGTCAGCGTCGACGGTCCGAGGACGTGGTCGAGCGAGACCGCGCGAGCCCACTCTCGGACCAGGTAGGTGTGGCCATGGTCGTTCTCGACGATGTCGAGGACCCGCAGGAAGCGGGGGTCGGAGACGGCCGTCGACCGCCCCGCGGCAAGCACGAACGCGGTCGCACGACGGTCGTCGGCACGTACCGCCTGGATCCCGACGTTACGGTCGAGGACCGTGTCGTACGCCTTCCACGTGACTGCGCCGCCCGTCTCCTTGATGAGGTCGTCGAGACGGTAACGACCCGAGAGCAACGTCCCGGAGCTCAGTGCCGTGGTCTGGTCCACGCCTCATGCTACCCAGGTCCGCCGCGGGGTTCGCACCACCGCGCGGTCAGCGGCGCGCGACGGTCCTGACGACCGAGGTCACCTCGCGGATGCGCAGCAGCCACGCGGCGACGAGATAGGTCACCGCGCCAAGACCACCGAACACCACGATCGCCAGCATCGCGTCCACCTTGCCGTCCCCGTCGATCCCCAGCGGACCGGCGAGGAGCTCGGCGGAGCCGAGGATCGCGGCGAGCGCCAGGAGACAGGCGGCGACGAGGCGGGTGACGAATCCCACGGCGCTCCAGTCGACGATCGCCCCGATCCGGCGAGAGAGCATCGTGATCGCGAGCAACGAGCCGACCAGGTAGGCGGCACCGTACGAGAGCGCGAGCATGGAAGAGATCCCGTCCGCCTCCACCTGGGCCGTGAGCGAGACGGCCAGCCCGACGTTGACGGCGGCAAGGACGATCTGCAGGAAGAACGGCGTGCGGGTGTCCTCGAGGGCGTAGAAGCCTCGCAGGCTCATGTAGTGCAGCGAGAAGAAGATGATGGCCGGGGCGAACGCGGCGATCGTGACCGAGACGGTCTCCGTACGACCGGTCATCGCACCCCACGACGCGACGACGGTGCCGAGCGGACCGGCCAGAGCGAGGACCGCGACCGCGATCGGGGCGATGAGGGCGAGCACGAGCCTGATGTTGTTGCGGATCTCCGACCGCATCGCCGCGAAGTCGCCCTGCGCGGCGAGTCGCGAGATCAGCGGCATCGTCGCCGTGACCAGCGACACCGTGATGACGCCGTGCGGCACCTGCGTGATGAGGAAGGCGCTGGCGTAGACGGTCGTGCCGGCGGGGTCCGGCTCGCCGTTGGCCACAGCGAGGAGACCGGCGCTCGTCCCGATCCGGGTGACCACGACGAACATGACCTGGTTGACGAGGATGAACGCCAGGGTCCACGCGCCCAGCCGCAGCGTGTGGCCGAGCCCGACGCCGCGGAAGTCGAAGCGTGGGCGATAGCGGAACCCGGCGGCCTTCAGGTACGGGAGGAGGATCAGCGCCTGGACGGCGATCCCCACCGTCGATCCGACACCGAGCAGCAGCTCCTGGCCGTTGCTGAAGCCGTCGGAGCCGTTGCTGCCGCCGTAGACCAGCAGGAACGTCACGAGGACCGCGCACGAGATCAGGTTGTTGGCGATCGGCGCCCACATCATCGGACCGAACCGGCCACGGGAGTTGAGGATCTGGCCGACCAGGACGAACGCGCCGTAGAAGAACACCTGCGGGAGGCAGTAGCGCATCAGGGCGTACGCCGACGACAGGGCGCTCTCGTTGCCGGGATCGAAGAGCCGGCCGTCGAAGACGACCCGCACCAGCAACGGCGCGAACACGACCAGCACCACGGTGGCGATGCCGAGCACGAGGAGGCCGAGCGTCACGATCCGCTGGGCGTACGCCTCCCCACCGTCGCTGTCGTTCTTCATCGCGCGCACGAGCTGGGGGACCAGCACGACGTTGAAGATGCCGCCGGCCAGGAGGATGTAGAGGGCGTTCGGGATGGTGTTGGCGCCGGTGAAGATGTCGGCGTTCAGGCTGCTGCCGATCGCAGCGAAGATCAGGGCGGAGCGAACGAACCCCGACATCCGGGACACGATCGTGCCGGCTGCCATGAGGACGCTCGCCGACAGCAGACCGGTCGACGTGCGACGCTCCGCCTCAGCAACAGCCTCGCTCGTCTGGGTGACCTCGTGGACGGCGTCGGCCTCGGAGACTGCGAGCGGGGCCTCCCGGGCGGTCGCGGTCTCCGCAGGAACGGGGGAGACCGCGCCCGCCCGGCGCTCTCGCCGCGACAGCCGGTGCCTGCTCATGCGCCGGTCTCCCGTCCGGTCGGCGTCTGCTCCGACGCGTCCTGCTCCGACACCACCGGCTCCGGTACGTCCGCTTCAGGCACGGCCACCTCTGGCCTGCCCGCGCCGGTGATGACGGCCTCGCCCGGCTCGACGTCGAGGACCTCGCTGTCGAGCGTCTCGACCGTGCGGCCCTTCACGAACCGACGGACCACCGCGACCACCACCAGCAGCATCGCGAGACCGAGGAAGACCCAGATCACCCGCCCGACGACGCTGGACCGGACCGTGAAGCGGGCCGGTTCACCGAGCTCTTTGCCACCGGAGGTCACGAGTGCCGCGGTGAAGGCCGTCGTGGTGGCCTGACCGACGTCGGCGGTGACGGTGAGCGTCACGCTCCGACCTGCGGAGATCTGCTGCGGCGCGATGTCTTCGATGGTCGCGCTCGCGTCGTCGGAGGAGAACCGGACTCCGACCGTCACCGGCGAGGACAGCCGGTTCGTGATCGTGATCGGGAAGCGTCCCGACGATCCGGAGAGCGTGACGAAGGAAGTCGCCGAGACGCTCACCCGGTTGAGGATCCGTTCGACCGACGCGGCCTGTGCCTCGGCATGCTGGAGCCCGCGAGTACGCGCGGCACGCCAGTCCTGCGACGCCGCCAGCGAGGCGCTCTGGGCATAGAAGACGTCCCGCGGGGCGTCGTCGCCGAGCATCTCGCTCACGACGTTGCCGCTCGTGACGATGCGCGCGGCCGCCGCGACCTGCTCCGCGGTGATGGGCCGCTGGTTGGTGTCGCGCGGCAACGCGATGCGATCCGTCCACCGACGGGCGTTCGAGAGGAGCGCGTCGGCGGGCACCGGGCGTACCCAGGCGGGGTCGAACACCTCGTGGAACTGTGCACGCGCCCACTCGCTGCCCGGGTCGAAGGACATCGAGGGCAGCACCACGACACGCCGGGACCCGTCCCCGAGCGCCCCCAGTGCCGCACGCGACGCGACCCGCTGACGGAGCGCGAGCGCGCTCGTGGCCGACGACTCGGGCTGGAGCCCTGGATCGAGGACGACGACGTCCATCGGCGCGCCCCCCACCTGGGCGCGCAAGGCAGTCCCGTCCGACGGCGTCCAGTCGGCGAGCACGTCGGGCGACAGCACGGCGACCTCCGTACCGAGCCGGCGCGAGCTCGCGAGCCGGTTGGCGTTGCTGATGCCGTTCGGCGGCCAGTAGACCGTGCGCGCGGTGAGCCCGAACTGCGCGAGCGTTGCCTCTGTCGCCGTGTTGGCGGCCTCGACGACCGTCGCGCCGGCCTCGCCGGCGCTGCGGCGGGTGATCGCGAACGCGTCGGGGCGGCCGTACGGCAGCGCCCAGACCGGGTGGCGCTGGGCGTACGAGACCAGGTCGGTGAGGAACGTCGCCACGCGCTGGCTCGCGTCGGGCGTCTCGCCTTCCTCTGCCTCGTCCTCGGCCGGCCTCTCGGGGGTCGCCTGGCCTTCGCCCGCAGCGTCGTCGGAGGCTTGCGGGGCGGGTGTCGGCTCACCGTCAGGGACGTACTGCGTGGCGCCGCCCGGTCCGCCTTCGCGGCTCGGACCGTACGAGTCGGTCGCGATGTCGCGCAGGGCGTCGAGGAGGGCAGGGTCGAGCAGAACCGTCGACGGCGACGTCTCGTCCGACCGCGCCAGGTCGAGCACGCGCCGCAACCGACCACCGGGCGAGACGGACTGGACCAGGCCGGCGGTGTCGACGTACCGGTTGCGCTCGTCGCGCTGCACCGGCGCCACGAACGGCCACACCATCGAGACCTGCGCGGCCGCCGTCGGACCGTCACCGACGAACGGGACGCTCGTGTAGGCGCGGCCGACGGCGTCCGGCGAGCGGTCGCCGTTCGGGCCGGTGGCCAGCACGTGGACGCCGACCGGGTAGACGCCCTCGGACGTGACGCGCAGCTCGGAGGACGGCACCTGGAGCTGGAAGGTCGTCGTGTCGCCCGGCGCGAGATCACCGGCCGCGACAACGGCTCCGTCGCTCGTCTGGCGGGTCCCGGTGACATCGGCGGAGGGGTCGGCGAGCGCCTCGTCGAGCGCGGCGGCGTCGTTGATCGGGACCGACGGCATCACGAGGTGGACGCGCAGGCGGCTCCACGCCTCCGAGGAGGGGTTGGTGATGCGCCCGGTGACGGTCAACGTGTCGCCGGCCGACAGCGTCGCCGGGGAGAGCGTGTCGATCGCGACCGCGAGCCGGTCGGCGTCCGCGGCTTCTGCGGGCGCGACGACGGCGGTGGACGGCAGCAGGACCGCGAGCAGGGCGACCAGCGCGGTCGCCAGCAGCCCCCGTACGGCACCGCGGCGCGCGGGACGGGAGGAGCAGGTTTCGGCGCGTGTCATCGGGGCAATGCTAGAGCGACCGCTCGAATCGGCGGACCCAGCCACGGTGAACACCGCCCCGTAGAGTGGTGGGTCATGGCCACCGCGTCTCCTTCCCACGCCCTGCACGATCCCGGGGCAGCACTCACCGACCGTCTCGGCGCGGCTCCTGGGGTCGTCGAGCTCGCTCGGCGCTTCAGCGACGCCGGTCACACGCTGGCCCTCGTCGGCGGCCCCGTCCGCGACGCGGTGCTCGGCAGGCCCACGCAGGACTGGGACTTCACCACGTCGGCGCACCCCGACGACAGCGAGCGGATCATCGCGGGCTGGGCCGACGCCACCTGGGACGTCGGACGCGAGTACGGCACCATCGCCGCACGCAAGGGCGACCTCCCGGTGGAGGTCACGACGTACCGCAGCGAGCAGTACGACACGTCGTCGCGCAAGCCGCACGTCTCGTACGGCGACTCGCTCGAGGGTGACCTGTCGCGCCGCGACTTCACGGTGAACGCGATGGCGTACCTGCTCGACACCGGGACGTTCGTCGACCCCTTCGGCGGTCTCGCCGATCTCGACGCCCGGCTCCTGAGGACGCCGGTGAGCGCGACGCAGTCGTTCGACGACGACCCGCTGCGGATGATGCGCGCCGCGCGCTTCGTCGCCCAGCTCGGCTTCACTCCCGTCGAGGAGGTCGTCGCCGCGATGACCGCGATGGCCGACCGTCTCACGATCGTCTCGGCCGAGCGCGTGCGCGACGAGCTCGACAAGCTGCTGCTGGCAGACCACCCGCGGCCCGGGCTGACGCTGCTCGTCGACACCGGGATCGCCGCGTACGTGCTGCCGGAGCTCCCCGCGCTGCGTCTCGAGCGCGACGAGCACCACCGGCACAAGGACGTGTACGACCACTCGCTGACGGTCCTCGAGCAGGCGATCGCCCTCGAGGAGCGTCTTCCGGGCGGGGGCCCGGACCTGGTGATCCGGCTCGCGGCCCTGCTGCACGACATCGGCAAGCCGCGTACGCGTCGCTTCGCCGACGACGGGTCCGTCACGTTCCACCACCACGACGTGGTCGGGGCCAAGCTCGCGCGCAAGCGGCTTCGCGAGCTGCGCTACTCCAACGAGGTCGTCGACGACGTCACCACGCTCGTCGAGCTCCACCTGCGTTTCCACGGCTACGGCACCGGCGAGTGGACGGACTCGGCGGTGCGCCGCTACGTCCGCGACGCCGGCGACCAGCTCGACAGGCTCCACGTGCTCACCCGTGCCGACTCCACGACGCGCAACCGGCGCAAGGCCGAGCGTCTCCAGCGCACGTACGACGACCTGGAGCGGCGCATCGCCGTCCTCAACGAGGCCGAGGAGCTCGACAAGATCCGGCCCGATCTCGACGGCAACCAGATCATGGCCGTCCTCGGCGTCGAGCCCGGCAAGCAGGTCGGTGAGGCGTACCGGTTCCTCATGGACCTGCGCCTCGACCGCGGACCGCTCGGGGAGGACGCGGCCCGTGAGGCGCTCCTCGCCTGGTGGGCCGCGCGCGACGGCACGCTCAGCTGAGCGTCGCCCGGTAGGCCAGCTGCGGGTAGTCGATCACGACCCCGTCCCGGTCGACGGTCAGGTCCCCGACGAAGTCCCGGCTGGCACTCGCGTACCGCACGACCGCGTGCCCGGCGTCGTCGTCGTACGGCGCGACTGTGCGGTAGCGCTGGTCGCTGCGGATCACTGTGAGCGAGGGCAGGTCGACCCACGCCATCACGTGCGGGATCTCTGGTCCGGCAGGAGCGGTCACGAGCCCGTGCCGCAGGACGGGCATCGTGTTTGTGACGGGGCACAGGGCGATGTCGCAGTCGAGCGCCTCGGCGACGGACTCCGGGTCGGCGAGACCGGGTGCGGCGGACGGTCCGCCCTCGCCCGCCCACGTCGTGGTGGCCTCCCAGGACCCCTCGTCGCGGGCCAGCGTGAGCGCGCGCGCCCACCCCGACCCGTGGACCGTCACGTCGAGGCGGCGCGTGACCCAGTCGTCGTCGGTGACCAGCGACCACGCGGCCACGTACGTGCGTGCGGTCGAGGTGCCGCGGGCCACCAGGCGGGTCCCATCGAGCGCGAGGGTCGCCGACTCCACCCGCCCGGGGTCGTCCTCCGCCCCGGTCCAGGTCACGTTCCGTGTCTTCCGTGTCGTGCGCGCATCCACAGCTCGACCCTCGCGGGCCGCACGGTGCTCGCGCAACCCAGATGCTCGTCGTACGGACGTGTTCGTGCCGAGACGTGGCGTCGAGACGGGAAGCCTCGCTAGTCTGACCGGCGCGGGGGACGCGCGAGAGGACCACGGTGAGCGGACGGCATGCTGCTCCGAGCCGTGCCGAGCCTGCGACTCCGCACGCCGGCACGGACGTCGGCGTGCCTGAGTCCTCGTCGGTCGTCGTCGCCGCACCCGTGGTCCGCACCGCGACACCCGTAGGCGGACGCCGTGCGGAGCGCCCCGGGCGGGCGCGTCGCGCCGACCGACCGGACCGGGCGCGCCGGGCGGAGGCCATGGCAGTTCCCCCGCCCCGCCGACGGTGGAAGCGCCGACTCGCCACGCTCGTCGTCGCCGGGCTCCTGGTTGCGGTGTCCGTCCCTGCGGCCCGCTTCGTCATGGCCGAGCGCGAGCGCGTCGCCCAGGAGGCAGCACTCGCCCGCGCGATCGCGCAGGAGGCGGACAAGCGGGCCTCCCACGAGGCCACAGAGGTCCAGACCAGCCGCAGCATGAGCGAGTCCGGACGTGCCGTCGCCGCGCGGCTGCTGGTCCTCGCGACGTGCGCCTCGACGCGAGCGCAGCCCTCGGGCCCGAACGGCCGGCTCCCGGCGTCGGCGTTGTGCGCCGTGCCACCGAGCGGCACTCAGCTGCGTGCCGACGCCGCCGAGGCGTGGGCGACCCTGCAGGAGGCGTTCAAGAAGGCGCACGGCCGCTATCCGTGCGTCAACAACGGCTACCGCAGCTATGCGCAGCAGGCCAAGATGCACGCCTCCAACCCCGGCATGGTCGCACCGCCGGGGACGAGCAACCACGGCCTCGGGCTCGCGCTCGACCTGTGCACGAACAGCGACGGACGGGCCGGGACGAGCGCGTGGGCCTGGATGGACGCCCACGCGTCGGAGTACGGGTGGGACATCCCGTCCTGGGCCCGGCCAGGCGGGTCGCGCCCAGAGCCGTGGCACTGGGAGTACGTCGCCTCGGGCGACCGGGTGTCCTGAGGCGCCGCCGCCCTGAACCCGCATGGCCGCACCCGCATGGCCGCACCCGCAGACGCCGAACGGCGCGGACCCGACCAGGGTGTCCGCGCCGTTCGTGGCGTCGTCTGCTCCGGGGAGCAGGTCAGCGTCGTCCCGTGAGGGTCAGCGCTCTTCGTCGCCCGCGATGAAGGCCTCGAGCTTGGCGCGGCCGAGGTCGTCGGGGCGCTGCACCGGCGGGGACTTCATCAGGTACGAGGAGGCCGAGATCAGCGCGCCGCCGATGCCACGGTCCTTGGCGATCTTCGCGGCGCGGATCGCGTCGATGATGATGCCGGCGGAGTTCGGCGAGTCCCAGACCTCGAGCTTGTACTCGAGGCTCAGGGGCACGTCTCCGAACGCGCGACCCTCGAGGCGCACGTACGCCCACTTGCGGTCGTCGAGCCACTGGACGTAGTCCGACGGGCCGATGTGGACGTTCTTGTCGTCGACCTTGCCGGCGAGCGGCCCGGTGAGGTTCGAGGTCACGGCCTGCGTCTTGGAGACCTTCTTGGACTCCAGGCGGTCGCGCTCGAGCATGTTCTTGAAGTCCATGTTGCCGCCGACGTTGAGCTGGTACGTACGGTCCAGCGTCACGCCGCGGTCCTCGAACAGCTTGGCCATCACGCGGTGGGTGATGGTCGCGCCGACCTGGCTCTTGATGTCGTCGCCGATGATCGGGACGCCGGCGTCCTCGAACTTCTTGGCCCACTCGGGGTCGGAGGCGATGAACACCGGCAGGGCGTTGACGAAGGCGACGCCGGCGTCGATCGCGCACTGCGCGTAGAACTTGTCAGCGGCGTCCGAGCCCACCGGGAGGTACGAGACGAGGACGTCGGCCTTCGTGTCCTTGAGGACCTGCACGATGTCGACCGGCTCGGCGTCGGACTGCTCGATGGTCTCGAGGTAGTACTTGCCGAGACCGTCGAGGGTGTGGCCGCGCTGAACGGTCACGCCGGTCGGCGGCACATCGGTGATCTTGATGGTGTTGTTCTCGCTGGCCTGGGTGGCCTCGGCGAGGTCGAATCCGACCTTCTTGGCATCGACGTCGAATGCGGCGACGAACTCGATGTCCTTGACGTGGTACTCGCCGAACTGGACGTGCATGAGGCCAGGAACGGTCCCGTCCGGATCAGCGTCCTTGTAGTACTCGACGCCCTGGATCAGTGACGTCGCGCAGTTGCCCACGCCCACGATCGCTACGCGTACCGAACCCATAGGGTCCTCCTCCTCGGGGGGCTGGTGGCCCCGCTCACTCGTCCTAGCCACCGTTGTCCGGCGGCGATGTCTTCGGTTGTTCCTGTGGCTGCGGACCGCCCGGCTGCTCGCCGGAACGCTCCGCGTCGATCAGACCGGTCAGCCAGCGCACCTCGCGCTCGACCGACTCGAGGCCGTGGCGCTGGAGCTCCAGCGTGTACGCGTCCAGCCGTTCACGGCGGCGTTGCGCCGTGCTTCGGACGCGCTCGAGCCGCTCCTCGAGACGACTCCGTCGTCCCTCGAGGATCCGCACGCGGGTGCGTGCGTCGGTGCGTGAGAAGAAGGCGAAGTGGATGCCGAAGGTCTCGTCCTCCCAGGACGAGGGGCCCGGCGCCGACAGCTGGTCGGCGAAGTGCTCCTTGCCCTCCGCGGTGAGCCGGTAGACGATCTTGCCTCGTCGCCCACGGGCAGCCACGGCCGTCTCGGCAGGATCGTCGGCCACGATGTAGCCCTTCTTGCCGAGCGCCTTCAAGCAGGGGTAGAGCGTGCCGTAGGACAGCACCCTCGACCACCCGAGCAGGGCGTTGAGCTCCTTGCGCAGCTCGTACCCGTGCATCGGGGTGTCGTGGAGCAGCCCGAGCACTGCGAGCTCGAGTGCAGCACCGCGCTTGGCCACGACGACCCCCTTCACATGGCTCCTCGACAGCCGGTCTCGACTGCCGATTGGATATATCGTTGCGATACATCGAACCAGATGTCAAGGAGCGGTCGGGACACCGGGTCATGGGCGCGGGGGTTTTGGATCGACCCCGAAGTTCGGCACACTTGGCCGATGGGCCGTGCTTCGGCGCGCCCTGAGGCCTGCCCTGCAAGGCGTGGGCGTCCCCCCGGCAGCAACCCCAGAGGAGTACGACGCGTGGCGAACCAGTCGCACGGCGGACCCGTGACACCACGTTCGAGGAAGGCTCAGCCCGCCTCGCGGGCGGGCTCTCGTTCCCGCAGAGCGGCACAGCCAGGAGACGAGGACAAGCCACGCAAGCCGCTCTGGCGCCGCCTCGTCAAGTGGGGGCTCATCACTGGTGTGGTGATGTTCGTCCTCGCGATCGCCGGACTCTTCTTCGCCTACCGCGCGGTGTCCATCCCCGACGCGAACGCCGAGTTCCTCACCCAGACCACGAAGGTCTACTACTCCGACGGCAAGCACAAGATCGGCGACTTCCAGACCCAGAACCGGACGTCGATCGGCTTCGACGAGATGCCGCAGACCATCAAGGACGCGGTCATCGCGGCCGAGGACCGCAGCTTCTACACGAACCAGGGCCTCGACTTCAAGGGCATCGCCCGCGCACTGCGCGACAACGCGACCACCAGCGGGACCTCGGGCGGCTCCACGATCACGCAGCAGTACGTGAAGGTCCTCTACCTCACGCAGGACCGCACCATGAGCCGCAAGGCCAAGGAGGCGATCCTCTCGATCAAGGTGCACAACCAGATGTCGAAGGAGGAGATCCTCGAGGGTTACCTCAACACGATCTACTTCGGCAACGGTGCGTACGGGATCGAGGCCGCGTCCCAGACCTACTTCGGCCACAAGGCCGCGAAGCTGACCGCCCCCCAGGCGGCCATGCTCTCCTCGGTGATCAACAACCCGAGCGCGTTCGACCCGTACGACGAGAGCGACCGCGACCGTCTGATGGGCCGCTACACCTACGTCCTCGACGGCATGCGCAAGGCCGGCAACATCACCGAGGAGGACTACGCCAAGTACGTCGTCAAGCTCCCCAAGGTCCAGAAGCAGCGCCAGTCCAACCGCTTCGGCGGGACGAAGGGCTTCCTCCTCCGCCTCACCGAGCAGCAGCTGCGCAAGGAGGGCTTCAGCGACAGCCAGATCACCGGTGGTGGCCTGAAGGTCGTCACGACGTTCGACTACGACGCCCAGAAGGCCGCGGTCGAGACCGTCAAGGAGATGAAGCCCGACGGGCTCAAGGAGCTCAACGTCGCCCTCTCGGCGGTCGATCCCGAGACGGGGGCGCTGCGGGCCATGTACGGCGGCCCCAACTACCTCAAGAGCCAGCTCAACTGGGCGATGCTCGGCTCGCAGCCCGGCTCGTCGTTCAAGCCGTTCGCGGTCGCCGCGGCGCTCAGTGACGGGTACGGCCTCAAGACTCAGCTCGACGGCTCGTCGCCGCTGCGCCTCAAGGGCGGTGCCGAGATCGAGAACCAGGGCGACTCCGGTGGCCGTTCCTTCGGCCCGGTCTCGCTCGAGTACGCGACGCAGGAGTCCGTCAACACCGCGTTCGTCGACCTCACGTACGACGTGATGGAGGACGGCGGCCAGAAGACGATCGACGCCGCACGTCGCGCCGGTGTGTCGGCGGCCGCGGCCAAGCGCTACGACCCCAGCGTCGCCGTCGTGTCTCTCGGCTACGCGCCGGTCCCGAACGTCGACATGGCCGCCGCGTACGCCACCTTCGCCAACAAGGGCAAGCAGAACGACTGGTACGTCATCCAGCGCGTGCGTGACCGTGCGGGCGAGGACCTCCACAACCACACCGTCCGGTCCAAGAAGGCGTTCTCGGAGGCGGTCGCCGCCGACGTGACGAAGGCGCTCCAGGACGTCGTGGGCGACGGCAGCGGCACCAACGGCCGCACGATGTGCCCGACGGCCGGCAAGACCGGGACGGCGACGTTCCAGAAGGTCGAGAACGGCGAGGAGGTCGGCAACGCCCACGTCTCGAGCTCGTGGTTCGTCGGGTTCACGCCCAAGCTGTCGACCGCGGTCATGTACGTCCGCGGCAAGAACGGCAACGAGGCCCTGAACGGCTACATGCCGACGTTCTACGGCGGTCAGTACCCGGCCAAGACGTTCAGCAGCTTCATGAACAAGGTCCTCGACGGTGGTGACTGCGGCGAGTTCCCGCCGGCGGCCAACATCAAGTCGACCAAGGGCAAGACGTTCGTCCCGGTCCCCACGGAGACCCAGGAGACAGAGCGGCCCAAGAAGGAACGCCCGGACCGTCCGAGCCGGCCGGGCCGCCCCACGCGCCCGGCGCCGACGATGCCGACCATGCCGACGCAGCCGACCGATCCGGAGCCCACGCAGCCGACCCGCCCGACGCTGCCGACGGATCCCGGCCCGCCGGACCCGACCGAAGAGACTGACGGACCGTCCAGACCGGGCTGGGGCGACTGACGGTGGCGGGCCCGGTGGGGGACCGGACCCGTCCTGACCGGTGGTGGACGCCGGTCCGCGTCCTGCTCGCCACCGCGCTGCTGGTCGGCGTGCTCGGGCTGGTGACCAAGGGCCCGTGCGCCGTCGACGACGGCAGCCGGTGGTTCAGCGAGAAGCCCGTCGCCGGCGGAGCCTCGTACGCGCGGCTGTGCGCGAGCGAGCTGCCGCAGGAGTACGCGACCACGGGACTCGCCGAGCGGGTTGCCCCGTGGTCCGACGACGACGGCCGCTGGCCCGTGAACGCGGTCGCGCTGCCGGTCGCCGCGCTGCAGTACGCGACGGCGGCCGTCGTGCACGCCGTGGCCCGCCCCGACGTCACCGCGCGCGCGGGACAGGACGCGGCGGCCGTCGAGCGTGACCGCTCGGTGCGCCGCGAGGCCGTCGCGTACACCGGCCTCGTCTCGATCGGCAGCCTCCTGCTCCTGCTGCTCGCCCTCGTCGCGCTCGCCCGTGCGGCGCTCGGGTCGGAGGTGTTGCGCCCGTGGCCGTCGTGGTCACGTCCGGTCGTCGCGCTGATGCCGTTGGCGGCCTCGCCGTTGGTCGCGCTGCTCGTCGGCGTCGGCTGGGACCTCGTGGGCGTCGCCCTCGTCGCCTGGGGGCTCGCCGCGTGGGCCGCCGGACGGGCACGCGTCGCCGGGCTCGTCCTCGGTGTCGCGGTCCTCGCGACGTGGTGGCCGGTAGCCGTGCTCCTGCCCCTCGCTGCCACCGCGCTGCTGCGGCACAGTGCCGCCGCGGGACGGTTGCTCGTCTCCGCCTCCGTCACCGGCGCCGTCGGCGGCGTGGCGGCGTACGCGACGACGTCGGGGAGCGCGGTCACCGAGCCCCTGAGGCGCTGGCTCGACCACGAGGACGGCGTGGGCTCCGTGTGGGCCGTCCTGGCGGAGCTCGGCGTGGAGGCGTCGTCGACGGTCATCGTCCCGACGGTCGTCGGCCTGTGGGCGTTCGCGGTCTCCGTGGGCTTCCTGTACGCCGCCCGGTCGGGCGACGTCCACCAGACGGCGCGCTACGCGTTCGTGCTGCTCGCGGCGCTGCTGCTCACCGGCACCACGTACGCGCCGGGGTACGCCCTGTGGCTGCTGCCGCTGGCGGTGCTGGCGCACCCGGTCTGGCGCGACCTGCTGTGGTGGCAGGCGGCCGAGGTGTTCCTCGTGGTCGCGACGTGGTGGCACCTGGGCGAGGTCACGAAGCCCGCCGGTGACACCGCCGACGTCGTCTACGTGGTGGCGATCGGGGTGCACGTGGTCGCGACGGTGTGGCTGGCCGCGCGCATGCAGCTCTCAGCCGGCCGCCGCGGCGTACCGGCGCCCGAGCAGCCGTACGTGCTCGACCAGCTCGGGCGGTGAGTCGACCCGGAAGTCCAGCCCGAGCATCCCGACGTACACCGCGAGGATCTCGATGCTGTCGGCGCCGGTGACCAGCACGCACGTCTGGTCGTCGAGCGGCTCGACCACCCCGACCGCGTCGTTGATCCGGGAGCGCACCTCCTCGGCGGGCGCCAGCACGGTGATGCGCGCGTGCACCGACCAGCCGCCCGAGGCGATCTCGCGGACGACGAACGTCGTGTAGTCGTCGACGGACATCGGCTGCGGCGAGAAGCGCGGCTGGGGCATGGCGCTGATCTCCGCCCAGTCCACCCGCAGGGCGCGCCACCGCGCGGTGGGGACCTCCCGAGCGACGAGGTACCAGCGTCGCTGCCACGTGATCACCCGGTACGGTTCGACGTCGAGGCGGTCACCCCCGTACGTGAGGCGGAGCCGCTCCTCATCACGGATCGCGTCGGCGATGCGGGAGAGCGTCTCAGGCGCGATCTGCGGATCCTCCACGTTGCTGTCGGTGTTGACCGGACCTGCGCTGACGGTGCCGGTGATCGCCTCGACGCGGCGACGCAAGCGGTGCGGGAGGACCTGCTCCAGCTTGGTGAGTGCGCTGGCCGAGCTCTCCTCGATGCCGGTGACGCCGTGGGCCGCACGCAGACCGATCGCGACGGCGACCGCCTCGGAGTCGTCGAGGAGCAGCGGCGGAAGCTTCGCGCCCGGGCCGAGCCGGTAGCCGCCCGAGGGGCCTCGGGCACCGTCGATCGGGTACCCGAGGTCACGCAGACGATCGACGTCGTTGCGGATCGTGCGCGGGGTGACCTCGAGCCGCCGTGCGAGCTCGGCACCCGGCCAGGCCGGCCGTGACTGGAGCAGGCCGAGGAGCGCGAGCAGTCGTGCGGAGGTCTCCAACATTCTTCCGATCCTGTCACAGAAGCGGAACGGAACGTACCTGAACTCTTCGTACGGTCATTCCATGAGCACCCACGAGAACGGCAGCATCCGCCCTTTCCGCATCGAGGTCCCGCAAGCCGACCTGGACGACCTGGACGCCCGTCTCGCCCGGACGCGCCTGCCGCAGGCGGCGCCCGGTGACGACTGGACCTACGGCGTCCCGAACGCCTACCTCGCCGAGGTCGTCGAGCACTGGCGCACCGCGTTCGACTGGCGCCAGGTCGAGGACCGCCTCAACGCGTACGACCAGTTCGTCACCGAGATCGACGGCCAGACGATCCACTTCCTCCACGTCCGCTCGGCCGAGGAGAACGCGACACCGCTCCTGCTCGCCCACTCGTACCCGGGCTCGGTGTACGACTTCGTCGAGATGATCGATCCCCTCGTCGACCCGGTCGCCCACGGAGGCAGGGCCGAGGACGCCTTCGACGTCGTCGTGCCGTCCATGCCCGGGTTCGGCTTCAGCATCCCTGTCGTGGATCGCGGCTGGACGATGGCACGCGTCGCTCGCGCGTACGACGTGCTGATGCGGCGCCTCGGCTACCAGTCGTACGGCTCGCACGGCAGCGACGGTGGTGCGATGGTCTCGCGGGAGCTGGGGCTGGCGGAGCCCGACGGCTTCCTCGGGCTCCACGTCCTCCAGCTGTTCTCGTTCCCGACCGGGGCGCCCGGCGAGATGGACGGGTTCGGGCCGAAGGAGTACGCGGCCCTCGAGCACCTGCAGTGGTTCCAGTCGGTCGGCGGCTACAACGCGATCAACGCGTCGCGGCCCCAGACCGTCGCCGTCGGTGTCTCCGACTCGCCCGTCGGACAGCTGGCCTGGAACGAGCTGTTCCAGTCGTTCGGCAACGGCACGAGCCTGCTGACCACCGACCAGATCCTGGCCGAGGTGACCTTGGAGTGGCTGACGAACACGTCGGCCACCGCCGGGCGGTACCACTACGAGGAGGCGCGCCGCGAGGCCTCACCCGAGGTGAACCACTCGCGGACCGGGGTCGCTGTCTTCGCCGACGACTTCAAGACGATCCGGGCGTTCGCCGAGCGCGACAACGACCAGATCGTGCACTGGAGCGAGTTCCCCGAAGGCGGGCACTACGCGATGCTCGAGAAGCCGCAGGACCTCGTCGAGGACCTGCGCGCCTTCTTCGCCACCGCGTGAGCGACCTCCCGGCTCAGAAGGGCTGAGCTCACGAGGGCTGGGCTCGAGAGGGCAGTGCTCAGGGGAGGTCGACCGCGTCGAAGGTCGTGGTGGTCATGCGCACCTCGAGCTCGACCTCCTCGCCGACCTCCGGCACCGCGACGCCGGAGGGCAGGAGGATCATGCTCGCCTGCATGTGCGGGGGCTCCACGAACCAGCGCTGCTTGCCGCCGACGACGAACGGCGACAGCGCGAGCCCGGCGGCGCCGAGCCCGCCCTTCGCGACGGAGGTGGCGCGTTGCTTGAACGTCGTCGCCGCCGTCGGAGCCTCGAGCCCGATCCCGTGCGAGGTCCCCCCGGACACGATGAGCACCGTGCCGCCCGCGGGGAGCGGGCGCTGGCGGTAGCCGATCCGCTCGCCGCGCTCCACGACGTGGGAGTCGATGACGAGACCGGTGACGCGGAAGGCACCGCGGTCACCGAGCCACAGCGCGGTGCCGACGCGCGGGCGTACGGCCAGGCCGGGGCGGCGTTCGGCGAGTGCGCGGACCTCGCGGTCGGAGAGGTGGGAGACGGTGAACAGCGGTGTGCCGGGGACCGCGGGGGCGAGCTTGGACGCCTCGAACGCCGCCGCCCAGCGGTCGGCCTCGGCGAGGTTGTCCTCGGCGAGCGGCAGGTGGATCGAGAAGCCGATGAGCCGGAGCCGTCCGAGCGCGTCGGCGGCCGCGGTGAGCGCGTGACGGTCGATGCCGTGGCGCGCCATCGCGGTCTCGCCCTCGATGACGATCCGCGTGCCCTCGGGGGCCTCGTCACGCAGGGTGGCGAGGTCCTCGATGCGGCTGACGGTGTGGACCACCCGCGGGTCGTACATCCGCTCGGGCCGCACCGTGTCGGACCAGAACGGGCGCCACGGGGTGAGCACGTGGATGTCGCCGCCGAAGCGCGGGAGCACGTCCGTCAGCTCGGCGTACGTGCCGACGGCGACGGTGTCGACCTCGAGCCAGTCCGCACGGCGGGCGAGGGTGCGGTTGCCGAACCCGTACCCGTTGCCCTTGATGACGGGGATGATGCCTTCGTACAGCTCGGCGGTGCCGCGCAGGTGCGCCCGCCAGCGCTCGCCGTCGACGTGGAGCGTGAGAGTCATGGTCAGCCTTCCTCGCGAGGTGTGAAGTCAGCGCCGCTTCATGTACTGCTGGAACGCCACGTAGAGCAGGCGGTTGATCGGCAGGTCCCACTCACCGGCGTACTCGACGGCCGAACCCCCGGTCCCGACCTTGAACTGGATCAGTCCGACGTGGCTGTCCTCCGGGTCGAGCGTGTCGGTGATGCCGCGCATGTCGTACACGCTGCAGCCGGCCGCCATCGCGTCGCGGATCATCTTCCACTGGATCGCGTTGGAGCCACGGACGTCGCGCTTCTCGGTGGTCGAGGCGCCGTACGAGTACCACGCGTGCCGGCCGACCTTGACGAGCGTGGTCGCCGCGACGAGGTCGTCCTCGTGGTGCGCCAGGTAGAGCCGCATCCGGTCGGGGTCCTCACCGTTGAGCGCCTCCCACATCGTCTGGAAGTACGGCAGCGGCCGCGGCGTGAAGTGGTCGCGGACGGCGGTCTCGGAGTAGATCGTGTGGAACGCCTGCAGGTCGTCGGCGCCACCGAGCGTGACCTCGACGCCTGACTTGTCCGCCTTCTTGATGTTGCGGCGCCACAGCTGGTTCATGCCGCGCAGCACCTCGTCCTCCGTACGAGGGGTGCCCTCCTCGTCGACGAGCGGCAGCCAGAAGTTGTACTTCGGCTGGCCGGCGGTGAACCCACCCTCCGCGACCTGCTCGCGCCATCCGAGGCGGTGCAGCTCCCGGGTCAGGGCGATGGCCCGGCCGTTGGACGTGGTGGCCGGCGCGTCACCGAGGGTCCGGAGCGCGGGGTCGGCGACCGCCTTCTTGACGGTGGCTGCGTCCCAGGCGCGGAGGACGACGGGCGGGCCCATGCGGACACCGAACGCGCCCCCGGCGGCGAGGTGCTCCACCATCGGGTCGAGCCACGCCTTCAGACCACCGGGCCCCTCGAGCGCCGACGCGAAGTCGACGACGGGCCCTTCGGGGAGGTACGCGAGGTACTTGGCGACCTTCGGCAGCTTGCGGTAGAGCACCAGGCCGGCGCCGACCATCTGCGTCCCGTCGAACCAGCCGATCGACTCACCTCTCCACTCCGCCTTCACCGCGGCCCAGGCCGGGGTCTGGAGGAAGCTCGCTGACGGAAGGGAGGTCAGGTACGCCAGGTGGTCGGCGCTGCTGATCGTACGGACGGTGAGAGACACGGCCACGAGGCTACCGGAGGCCGCAGAGCCCTCCTCGGCACGCCGAGCCGTCGCCGTCGCGAGCGGTGCGTCAGCGCACCGTCAGCGGCGACCGGTGGGGAACGGCGGGGGTGACCAGCAGGGTCATCCCGGCCTCCGCCGGTGTCCGGTCGCCCTTGCGGTGGTTGCACCGCAGACACGCGGCGACCGAGTTCTCCCACGTGAGCAGCCCACCGCGCGAGCGGGGCAGGATGTGGTCGACGGTCTCGGCGGGACCGCCGCAGTAGGCGCAGTGCTGGTCGCGCGCCTTGACCGCCGACTTCGTGCACAACGGGTCGCGGCCGTGCAGCCATCGCATCACGACGTACCGCACCAGCCTCAGCACCTTGGGCACCGGGAACGGCCCGAAACGGTCCTCGGGGTGGGCCTCCTCGACCACGGCGACCTCGCGCACGAGCATCCGGATAGCGTGCCGCAAGGAGACCCGCTGCAGCGGCTCGTAGCTGGCGTTGAGGACCAGGACGGTCCTGCGGTGACGCGCGACAGTGGCGTGGTGGCTCACCACCACGGGCTCGGCGACTGCTGTCATGGTCACCGCCTCTCTGGCCACTTCGTCCAGTCTGCGTGCGATCAGCCTAGCGCCAGGCTCCAGCGCCAGGCGCGCGTCGAGACCGTGCCGCCAAAGGTTTCGGCAGTCGCCGGGACGTCAGCGTGGCGGCTGCTTGCGCGGCATCAGCCGGGTGCGCGGGAGCTCCGGCGCGGGCAGGACGGCGCTGCCCCACACGTCGGGGAACGGTCCGTACGCGTCGCTGTCCGTGCCGCTGTGGAGCTGGGCCTGCCACTCCTCGCGGAACCGCACGATCTCGTCGTGGTCCCGGCCGAGGAAGTTCCACCACATGACGATCTCCTCGTCCAGAGGCTCGCCTCCGAGGAGGAGCACACGGCCGGGGGAGTCTCCGGTGCGCAGCGCGAGGGTCGTCTCGCCGAGCGGCCGGTACGCGAGCGACGCCGGCGCCACCGTCTCCCCGCCCACGTCCACCGGACCGAGGTCGACCAGGACGCCGTGCTCGTACGCGGGGTCGAGGTCGAAGCGCACCTCCGTGCCTGCCGGCATCACGATCTCCGCACCGACCAGCGGTGTGTACGTCGTGACCGGCGAGGTGGATCCGGCGAACGACCCGACGAACGTCCGTACGGTCGCCGGACCGTGCTGCACCGGCTCGGTGACATGGTTCTCGAAGGCGCGTCCCGTGAAGCGTGCGGCGTCCGGCAGCGCCGTCCACAGCTGGACGCCGTGCAGGATCGTGGTCTCCGGCGTCGAGTACTCCGAGTGAGCGATCCCGCGCCCGGACGTCATCAGGTTCACCTCGCCGGGACGGACGCGACGGCTCGTCCCCACGGTGTCCACGTGGTCGACCTCGCCCGTGAAGAGCCAGGTCACCGTCTGGAGCCCGGTGTGCGGGTGGCCGGGGACGGCCATGCCGCCGGTCTCGCTGACGTCGTCTGGACCGTAGTGGTCGACGAAGCACCACGCCCCGATCAGCGAGCGCAGCCGTTGCGGGAGGGTGCGGCGGACGGTCATCGACCGTGGCCCGCCGAGGGGCACGAGCCGCGGCTCGAGCACCTCGGGCGCCCCGTGGCCGTCGGTGGGCGGGCAGGAGATCTCCTGAGGGTCGCGCTCAAGGTCGCTCATGCCCCCAGTATCAGGGTGATCCCTGAGGGGCGAGGGCGTTCGCCAGGGGCAAAACCGATGTCCCGGGGTCCCCGCCTTGGCCTAGCGTGGAGGAACACCCCTCCCACCAGGAGTACTGCCATGCCCGATGCCGCGTCCACCACGACCCGCACCGTCGCCGCCCGCGCGGTCGACCTGCACAAGACCTATGGCAAGCAAGAGGCGGAGGTACGGGCCCTCGACGGCGTGAGCATCGACGTGTACGACGGTGAGTTCACCGCGGTCATGGGGCCGTCAGGTTCCGGCAAGTCCACGCTGATGCACCTGCTCGCGGCCCTCGACACGGCGACGAGCGGCTCGGTCTACATCGGCGACACCGAGCTGTCGCGCCTCAGCGACAAGCAGCTGACGAAGCTGCGCCGAGACGACGTCGGGTTCGTCTTCCAGGCGTTCAACCTTGTGCCGACGCTCACGGCCAACGAGAACATCCTCCTCCCGCTGTCGATCGCCGGCCGCAAGCCCGACAAGGCCTGGTACGACGAGGTCATCGACACCGTCGGGCTGCGTGACCGGCTCGGTCACCGCCCCAACGAGATGTCCGGCGGCCAGCAGCAGCGCGTGGCCTGCGCCCGCGCGCTCATCGGCCGGCCGACGATCGTCTTCGCGGACGAGCCCACCGGCAACCTTGACTCGACGTCGGGGGCCGAGGTGCTGAAGTTCCTCCAGCACAGCGTCCGGGCACTCGGCCAGACGATCGTCATGGTGACGCACGACCCGGTCGCTGCCTCGTACACCGACCGTGTGGTCTTCCTCGCCGACGGCCGCGTGGTCGACGAGATGCGCGACCCGTCCCCCGAGAAGGTGCTCGAGCGCATGGGTGCCATCCAGACCCGGGCGATGGATGCGGCGGCCGAGGCTGACGACGTGACCGCCGGGTTCGAGGGTGGGGGCGCCTGATGGTCCGCGTGACCCTGCGCAACCTGCTGGCGCGCAAGGTGCGCCTGCTGATGAGCGCGTTCGCGATCGTGCTCGGCGTCGCGTTCGTCGCCGGCACGCTCATCTTCACCGACACGATGAGCAAGTCCTTCGACGGCATCGTCAAGGGCTCCACGGCCGACGTGACCGTACGCCCGGACGGCGTCGGCGGCTGGGAGCAGGCCCCGAGCGCCGACACCCGGACGATCCCCGCCTCGCTGGTCGAGGAGCTGCGCGACCTCCCGGGTGCTGAGCGCGCCGACGGGATCGTGGCGAGCCAGGCACTGACCCTGGTCGGCAGCGACGGCAAGCTCGTGACCGGCTTCGGGCCACCCACGTTGACGTTCAGCTACGACGACTCCCCGGCGATGACGGGGGAGCCTGCGGTCGTGATCGACAAGGGCCGGGCGCCGACCGCGGACGGTGAGGTGGCGATCGACTCCGCGAGCGCCGAGAAGGGCGGGTACGCCCTCGGCGACACCGTCACCCTCGTCTCCACCGGAGACCAGCCCACGCTGGAGGTGGAGCTCGTCGGGATCGCCGAGTTCGGCGGCGGGTCCATGGCAGGGGCGTCTCTGGTGCTGTTCGACGCCGCGTACGCCCAGGAGCTGTTCCTCGGTGGACGCGACGTCTACAACCAGGTCTCGCTGACCACCAAGGACGGGGTGACTCAGGGCGAGCTCGCCGACGAGGCCGCCGAGATCCTCCCCGCCGGTCTGGAGGTGGTGACCGGTGACAAGCTCGCCGCCGACACCGAGGACACCATCGGCACGATCCTCGGCTTCCTCACGACGATCCTCCTCGTGTTCGCGAGCATCGCGATCATCGTCGGCACGTTCCTCATCATCAACACGTTCTCGATCCTCGTCGCCCAGCGCAGCCGCGAGCTCGCACTCCTACGGGCCCTCGGCGCCTCGCGTCGCCAGGTCAGCCGCTCGGTCCTGCTCGAGGCCTTCGTCGTGGGGCTCGTCGGGTCGACGCTCGGCGTCCTGCTCGGGATCGGGCTCGCACAGGCGTTGAGCGCGCTGTTCAAGGGGTTCGGCCTGGACGTCTCCGAGACGCCGTTGGTCATCGCACCGCGGACGTGGCTGGTCGGATACGTCGTCGGGCTGCTCGTGACCATGGTCGCCGCTTACCTGCCGGCACGCCGCGCCGCACGCGTCGCGCCCGTCGCGGCGATGCGCGACGACGTGGCGTTGCCCGAGTCGTCGATGCGGGTCCGCATGCTGATCGGCTCGATCCTCGTCGTGATCGGTGCCGGGCTCGTCTGGATGGGCCTCGGCGGCATCGACAACGGTGCCTGGTACGTCGGGGCCGGCGCGTTCGCGATCCTCATCGGCGTCTCGTTGATGAGCCCGCTGCTCAGCCACCCGGTCCTCGTCGGGCTCGGTGCGCTCTACCGTCCGTTCGGGCTGGTGGGCCGCATGGCCACCCAGAACGCGCTGCGCAACCCCCGTCGTACGGCGGCGACCGCGTCGGCGCTCATGATCGGTCTGACGCTGGTGACGACGATGAGCATCCTCGGGTCGTCGGTCAACAAGTCCGTCGACGTGGGCGTCAAGAAGGAGTTCACGACCGACTTCCTCCTGACCAACCCGGTCGGGGCGCCGTTCTCCACGTCGATCGCCGAGCAGATCCGTGAGATCGACGGGGTCGGCGACGTCGTCGAGACGCAGTTCGTGCCCGCCGAGGTCGACGGGTCCTTCACCGCAGTCACCGCGAGCGACCCGCAGCTGCTCCTCTCGATGCTCGAGCTCGACGCGTCCGTCGGCGCGCTGGGCGCTGACGAGGTGGCCGTGCGCGAGGACACGCTCGAGGACCGTGGCCTCGAGGTGGGGGACACCTTGACCGTCGAGACGCAGTCCGGCGAGCACGAGCTCTCCGTGGCGGGCACCTTCCCGGAGTCGAGCGTGATCACCGAGTACCTCACGTCGTTCGCCTTCGTGGACCTCGTGAGCCTCACCCGTGAGGACTCGCTCGTCGCGGTCGACGCCGCTCCCGGAGCGACCGGCGCCGCGATCGAGGAGCCCGTACGCGACGTGGTGGCCGACATCCCGACCGTCGTCGTGCAGACGCAGGACGAGTTCATCGAGTCCCAGCGCGACCAGATCAACGGGATCCTCATGCTGATCAACGCGCTGCTCGGACTCGCGATCATCATCGCCGCGCTCGGCATCGTCAACACCCTCGCGCTCAGCGTCATCGAGCGGACCCGTGAGGTCGGGCTCCTGAGGGCGGTCGGGATGAGCCGGCGCCAGCTGCGGCGGATGGTGCGGCTGGAGGCGGTCGCGATCGCGGTGCTCGGCGCCGTGCTGGGCATCGTGATGGGCCTGGTGTTCGGCATCGTCCTGCAGCGGGTGCTCCAGGACGACGGCATCACCGAGCTCTCCATCCCGTACGTGACGCTCCTCGTCTACGTCCTGATCGCGGCGTTGGTCGGTGTGCTCGCGGCGCTCTTCCCGGCGCTGCGGGCCTCGCGGCTCAACGTGCTGCGGGCGATCGCCACGGAGTAGCCGCACCGGGCATCCGCCCGTACGACGACGATGCGTCTCGGCCACCTTCTGGTCGGGGCGCATCGTCGTTCCCGCCGTCCCGGTTTGCCACGCCAACGTGGCCGACTCTCGTTGGCGCGGCGTGCTTGCTGCGCTCACCCCGGTTTGCCACGCCAACGTGGCGGCCTCCGGTTGGCGCGGCGTGCTTGCTGCGCTCACCGGGGTTTGCCACGCCAACGTGGCAAACCCCGATGGGCCGCCAGCGGACCGAGGGCGGTCCACACGGCGGCGGGACACGGCGGCGGGACACGGCGGCGGGACACACGGCGGCCTCAGCCCGTCGTGATCGACTCCAACCGACGTGCGGCCGCAACCGTCTCCGCCGGCGTCACGGTCCCTCCCAAGACGGGTGGGTCGACGATCGGAATCTCGATCCGGCTGCGCCCGTACAACCGGACCGACCGGTCGAGGGTCGCCATTATCTGACGCGCGGTCGACAGCGACTGCGCGCGCCCGAGAGCAGCCCACCCCCAGCGGGCACCGCCCAGGTCATAGTTGCGAAGGGCGTCCTCGCGCAGCTTCTCCTCGTACAGCACACCCCGGGGTTCGTCGGCGCGGGCCGCGTACTTCACTGCACCGTCGAACTCCCCGAACGTCCGATGCAGAAGCCACAGGAAATCGACGCGCGCCAGCGTCCCGTCCGGCAGGCGGATCCAGACCTGCAGCTCAGGCATGGGCACGTTGTGCCGATGAAACAGGTACAGCGAGCGCGACTCGCCGACTGTCTCGCACCGGCCGTCGGCGATCGTGATCGCCGTACGGGCGACGCTCGTGCTCGGCCACGATGCGAATCGCCCGTTGAGGAGGGCGGCGACCTCCTCACGGCGTGCGCCGCTGTGGCGCATCCCTTCCGACAGCAGGACGACACCAGCCTCGAGGTCACGTCGCAGACCCGGCAGCGTCGTCGTCTCGATCGAGGCGCGGACGGGTTCGGTCACCTGCATGCCGTCGACCATCATGACGTCCTCGTCCCGCACCGTGCCGTGGTGGAACCGGATGCCGGCCTCCACCCGTCCCCGGGTCCCGTCGCGCCGGGTCACGTCGACCTCGTCGTTCGAGACGCGGAACGTTCCGAAGCGGTGGACCGCAGACGACGAACGATGGCTCCCGACGTAGTCAGGCCCCAGCTTGTCGAGCACGGATCGGACCTTGACCCGGAACTTTGCCTCGGCATCAAGTCGGTCGTACGTCGCGGCGGGTGCATAGGTCCCGTGGCGGACCTTCCGAAGGAAGTCACTCTGGACAGCCTTCGCGATCCCGAAGTCGCTCGAGCCGAGCGACAGCAGCTGCGCGCGCGTCACGTATCCGCCCTGGCTCACGGCGAGATCGGTCACATCATCCATGGACCTGACGGTCGTCGGTCTGGGCCCGCTCTGGGGGTCGCGGACCAGTCGCTGTGGACAGCCGGTCCGCCCCGCTGTGGACGGACGAGGACGGCGAGTGCCCGGTTCGCCAGCGGTTTGCCACGCCAACGTGGCGGCCTCCGGTTGGCGCGGTGGGCCTGCCGCGCCAACCACGGGCTCCCACGTTGGCGTGGCAAACCACGGAGGCGGGGCGGGGCGGGGCAGGGCGGGACAGGGGGAGGGGGAGGTCGGCACGCCGCGGTCGTCGCCTCCTCAGGAGAACGCGGCGAGGCCTGCGGCGACCGCGAACCCGAGCACGGCCGCGAGCCCCGCCCTGTCGTGGATCTTCGCCTGCGCCTCGGGGATCATCGCGCCGACGAGCATCACGAGCAGGGCGCCCGCGGCGAACCCGTCGACCGCTCCGACGAACGCCCCGCCGGTCACGTGCGCGAGAAGGTACCCGCCGGCCGTCGCCAGCACGCACAGCGCGGTCACGGACGCCCACAGGAGCAGGATCCGCCTCGTGGGTGAACCCGAGGCCTTCATCTCCGTCGCCGACCCCATGGCCTCCGGGAGGTTGGACACGAAGATGGCGACGAGGAGCGCGATGCTCCCGACGCCGTCGTCGGCGATCCCGACGCCGAGGACCGTCTGCTCAGGGATCCCGTCGAGGAACGCGCCGAGTGCGAGCGGCAGCCCGGCGGCCCCGGGGCGCGAGCGGCCACCGATCCGCTTCACCCAGCGGTCGGAGACGAAGAAGACGCCGGCACCGCAGGTGAGCCCGAACGCCAGGGCGATCGCCCCGCCGATCTCGAGCCCCCCTTGGAACAGCTCGAACGAGATGCTCGCCATCAGCGCGCCCGCGCCGAACCCGAGGACGCTGCCGACCACGGCGTCGCTCCAGCGGCGGGTCACCCCGAGGACGGCGCCGATCAGCAAGGACGACGCCGCGACCGTGCCCCAGACCCAGACCGTCCCCACGCAGCGATCATGCGCTCTCGTCGTGAGGGCGGCGATTTGGGAGGCCGCCGTACCGACCGATAGACTGACCCGGTTGCCTGGCCACCGCCGGCCCATGCCGGACCCACGGTGCCCGGGCAACGGATGCAGAGCCCTCCTGTCACGGAAGGACCGTGACCGTACAGACCGAAGGAGGTGGAGTTGCCTTGCGTCACTACGAAGTCATGGTGATCCTCGATCCCGACCTCGACGAGCGCACGGTCGCCCCGAGCCTGGACACGTACCTGAATGTGGTGCGTCAGGACGGTGGCACCGTCGACAACGTCGACATCTGGGGCAAGCGTCGTCTTGCCTACGAGATCAACAAGCGGTCCGAAGGGATCTACGCCGTGGTCGACCTGACCGCGACACCCGAGACCGTCAAGGAGCTCGATCGTCAGCTCACGCTGAACGAGTCCGTCGTCCGTACGAAGGTCATCCGACCCGAGAAGTGACGGACGTACGACACGTCGTCCCCGCACGCGCCACGGGTTTTCCCGGGCCTGTGCTCAAGGGGTCGCTTGTGTCGGACTCTTGATGTTGACTGCTAGCCAGCAGACATCCCGCGACCCGTTGGAGTAGAGACATGGCAGGCGAGACCGTCATCACCGTCGTCGGCAACCTCGTGGACGAGCCCGAGCTGCGGTTCACGCCGTCCGGCGCGGCTGTCGCGAACTTCCGTATCGCCTCGACGCCGCGCACGTTCGACCGTCAGAGCGGCGAGTGGCGCGACGGCGACACGCTCTTCCTCGGGTGCGCCGTGTGGCGTCAGGCCGCGGAGAACGTGGCCGAGTCCCTCCAGAAGGGCATGCGCGTGATCGTGCAGGGGCGGCTCAAGTCGCGCCAGTACGAGACCCGTGAGGGCGAGAAGCGCACCGTGTTCGAGATCGACGTCGACGAGGTCGGTCCGAGCCTGCGCAGTGCCACTGCCAAGGTCACCAAGGCGTCCCGCTCCGGTGGTGGCGGCGGCGGTGGCTACCAGCAGGGTGGCGGCGGCCAGGGCGGGTTCAGCGGCGGAGGCCAGCAGGCCCCGGCCAACGACCCGTGGTCCTCGCCCGCTCCGCAGGGTGGCAACGCTGGCAACGATCCGTGGGCGTCGCCGGCCGGTGGCTCGACTGACGAGCCGCCGTTCTGAGCCCACGCATCTGAACGACAACCACGGCGATCGCTGATCGCCGCGTCATTCCGACCCGTGCTGCGGGTCGGGCTCACCGGAAGGGAGCACCACAATGGCTGCCAAGCCCGTTGTTCGTAAGCCCAAGAAGAAGAGCAATCCGCTCAAGGCTGCGAAGATCACCTATATCGACTACAAGGACACCACCCTCCTGCGGAAGTTCATCTCCGACCGCGGCAAGATCCGCGCTCGCCGCGTCACGGGTGTGTCCGTCCAGGAGCAGCGCAAGATCGCGACCGCGATCAAGAACGCCCGTGAGATGGCGCTGCTTCCTTACACCTCGACCGGTCGCTGATCGTAGGGGAAGGGACAACACATGAAGCTCATCCTCACGCACGAGGTCTCCGGCCTCGGTGCACCCGGCGACATCGTCGAGGTCAAGGACGGCTACGGCCGTAACTACCTCCTGCCGCGCAAGTACGCGATCCGTTGGACGCGTGGTGCCGGCAAGCAGGTGGAGTCGATCAAGAAGGCCCGCGACGCCCGCGCGATCCACGACCTGGACGACGCCAAGGCCCTCAAGCAGAAGCTCGAGTCGAACGCCGTCAAGGTGAAGGCCCGTGCCGGCGACGAAGGTCGCCTGTTCGGTGCGGTCACCGTGTCCGACATCGCCGTGGCGCTCGAGGGCGCCGGTGCCGACGTCGACAAGCGCCGCATCGAGATCGGCAACGCCATCAAGGCCCTCGGGTCCTACGACGTGCAGGTGCGCGTCCACCCCGAGGTGACCGCGAAGGTCACGATCAACGTGGTCGCTGCCTGATCCAGGCTGCCCCACGAGTCACAAGGACCCGCCACCCTTCTCCCAGGGTGGCGGGTCCTTGTGCGTCTGCGCCGGCTGTGTGACGGTGCATCCATCGGGAATGGTCGAGGACGAGGAGGACCCCGGTGACGAGCCGAACGGCGGACACCGCGGGAGCCGCTGACCGTCTGCGCCTGCTCCTCGACGCCAACCGCACGCTGGTGGAGGAGCTCGACCTGCCCGAGGTCCTGCGGCGGATCATCACCGCTGCGATCGACCTCGTCGGCGCCCGGTACGGCGCGATCGGCGTGTTCGACGACGACGGGCGGCTCGAGGTGTTCATCCACGCCGGCATCGACGACGAGACCGCCGCCCGCATCGGGCACCTGCCGCGAGGCGACGGGTTGCTCGGAGACCTTCTGGACGGGGGCCCGGCCGTGCGGCTCGACGACGTCGCCACCCATCCGCACTACACAGGGTTCCCCGCACACCACCCGCCGATGCGCTCCTTCCTGGGGCTCGGCCTCGAGGTCCGCGGCCGCGTCTACGGCAACCTGTACCTCACCGACAGCGCCCATGGTGCGTTCAGCGAAGAGGACGCGGAGCTCGCCCGTGCGCTCGGCGAGACGGCGGGGGTGGCGATCGCCAACGCTCGCCTGTACGACGAGAGCCGTCGCCGCGAAGCCTGGTCCTCCGCTTCGGCGGAGGTGACCCGCGAGCTGCTGTCGTCCGACGGCATCGACCCGCTCGAGCTGGTCGCGGTGCGGGTCCACGAGCTCACGCGCGCGGTGCTCGTCGCGGTGCTCCTTCCTGTCGGGGACGGGACGTACGCCGTGTCCCGTGCTGCGGGCAAGGGTGGTCAGGAGCTCGTCGGCACATGCACCACGGCGTCGGGACGGACGGCTCCGGCCGAGCCGGTGGTCGGCCCCGTCGCGGCCGTGTGCAGCCCGCTCGGTCTGGAGCTGCCGGAGCTCGCGGCGACCCAGGCGATGCTGGTGCCGCTGGTCGATGCCGACGACCCGAGAGGACTGCTCCTCGTGCTGCGTGACGGACCGCCGCGCTTCGACGACACGGACCTGTCGCTGGCCCAGGCGTTCGCCGGGCAGGCCGCCCTCGCGCTCGGCAAGCGCGAGCTGCGCCAGGCCCAGGAGACGATGCTCGTCCTCGAGGACCGCGACCGGATCGCGCGCGATCTGCACGACCACGTGATCCAACGGCTGTTCGCCAGCGGCCTGACGCTGCAGAGCGTCCATGCGTCGATCCCGGCGGGTGCTCCTCGGGACCGGCTGGCGTCCCAGGTCGCGGAGCTGGACGAGACGATCCGCCAGATCCGCCGGACGATCTTCGAGCTGCACGACGCCGAGCCCGGCCAGGAGGGCGTACGGCGTCGGCTGCACCGCCTGGTCTCCGCGAGCGGGGACGGCGGCACCGCAGTCGCGCTCCAGATCGAGGGCCCGGTCGACCTCGCCCTGGACGACGGACTCGCCGACGACGTCGTGGCCGTGGCCCGAGAGGGCGTGTCGAACGCGCGGCGTCACGCGCAGGCCGGGCGCATCGGGCTCCGCTGCGTCGTGGGGGGCGGCGAGGTGGTCGTCACGGTCAGCGACGACGGCAGAGGGATCCCGGACGGTGCGCGGCGCAGCGGGCTCGACAACCTCACCCGCCGCGCCGAGAGGCGTTCCGGCTCGTGCCGGGTGACGAGCGGACCCGACGGCACGACGCTGCGCTGGGCCGTACCGACCGAAGGAGACGGCGCATGATCACGGTGTTCGTCGTGGACGACCACGAGATCGTCCGACGGGGCGTCACCGACCTGCTGGAGACTGCCGGGGACATCCACGTGGTCGGTGAGGCCGCCGATGTCGCCCAGGCGCTCGCACGGATCCCGTCGGTCGTCCCGGACGTCGCGGTCCTCGACGTCCGCCTTCCCGACGGCAGTGGCATCGACGTGTGCCGCGCGCTCCAGGACTCCTGCCCCAGCATCAGGTCGCTGATCCTCACCTCGTACGACGACGACGAGGCGGTCTACGCAGCGGTTCTCGCCGGGGCGTCGGGATACCTGCTCAAGGAGGTGCTGGGATCGCGGCTCGTCGAGTCGGTGCGCGACGTCGCGGCCGGTCGCTCCCTGCTCGACCCGCACGTCGTCGCGCAGCTCATGAGGCGCCTCAGAGACAGGGAGTCGTCGCACGGCGACCCGCGGCTCGGCCTGCTGACCGAACGCGAGCGTGAGGTGCTGATGCTGATCACCGAGGGCCTCAGCAACCGTGAGATCGGCGCCCGGCTGTTCGTCGCCGAGAAGACGGTGAAGAACTACGTGACGAACCTGCTCGCGAAGCTCGGGATGCAGCGACGGACCCAGGCGGCCGTGTTCGGCGCCGAGGTCCGCCGCGCCGAGGAGGGCGAGCAGCCGCGCACCTGAGGCGACGACCGCCCGCCCGGGTGACGGGCGCCGCTCAGTAGACGGGACCGGCCGACGGCTGCATCGCGGCCGCGCGCGGGTGGTACGCCAGGTCGACCGCGTCGTGCGGGACCGTGACGACCGGGCACGGGGTGTGGGCGAGGACCGCGCGTGCCACCGAACGGGTCCACGGCATGCGCCGCCCCGTGGTCCGGTGCCGGCCGAGGACGAGGAGCCGCGCGCCGTGGGCCGCCTCCGCGCACACTGTCGAGGCCGACCCCTCGACGGTCAGGGTCGTGACCTCGACCTCCGGGTAGTCCGCACGCCATCCTGCGATCGTCTCTGCGACCGCGCGCCGTCCCTGCTCGGCGCCCCCGCGCGGCGTGGCGTGGAGGACGACGAGGTCGGCGTGGACGTGCCGGGCCCGCGCGAACGCGAACGCCAGGGCCCCGTGCGTGGGAGAGTCGGCGTCGATCGCGACCACCACGGGGCCGGTCGTCGGCGGCTCGGTGTCACCGGGCACGACCACGACGGGGCAGGCGGCGCGGGTGGCGATGCGTGAGCTGGTGCTCCCGCTGAGCAGGCGGTCGGCGACACCCGCGTCGCGGCGGACGACGACCACCGCGGACGACTGCGTGGACGCCGACTCCAGGGCCAGGGAGGCCGAGCCGACGACGGGGTGGACCTCCACGCGGAGGTCGGGGGCGAGGTAGCGCGCCTTCGTCGCCGCTCTCGCGAGGATCGCAGCCGCGTCCTCACGGGCCGCGGTCAGCTCGTACGGGGTGAACGCGACGCCCTCGAACGGCCATGCGGTCGCGTGGACGAGGGAGAGCGGTACGTCGAGCATCCGTGCCATCGCCACCCCGTGGCGTATCCCCGTCTCCGTCCTGGACGGGCTGGCGTCCACCCCGACGGTGACGGGCTGCGGTGCACGGGTGGTCGTGGTGGTCATCGTTCTCACCTCTCCTGGTGCGGCTGTCCGCCCAGCATGCGCGCGGGCGTGGTGCGCGGACCAGTGACCAAGGTCCCGGGACGAGAGGACTCTCGGCACTGACGGGGAGGGTGCGCCCACGACGACGATGAAGGCATCAGAACGATCCAGGAGGACACCATGAGCGCCACCACCGGAGCCGGCCCCGCCGGCCGCACCAAGATCTTCGAGGCACGCGACGAAGCGCATGCCGTCACCTCGACCGCGGTCGCCAGAGCGCTGGCGGCGATGCGGATCGGCTTCGGACTCACGTTCCTGTGGGCCTTCGTCGACAAGCTGTTCGGGCTCGGCTACGCGACTCCGAGCGAGGGAGCGTGGGTCAGCGGCGGCAGTCCGACCGACGGCTACCTCTCCAACGCACCCGCTGGACCGTTCGAGGGGTTCTACCACGCCCTTGCCGGTCAGTGGTGGGTCGACATCCTGTTCATGGCGGGCCTGCTCGCGGTCGGTGTGACCCTCACCCTCGGCATCGGTATCCGTCTCGGCGCGGCGGCCGGCGTCCTGCTCTACGTGATGATGTGGACCGTCGCTCTTCCCCCGGCGAACAACCCCGTCCTCGACGAGCACCTCCTCGGCGCTCTCGGCGTCCTCGTGGTCGGTCTCGCCCTCGCCGGCGACACCTGGGGACTCGGGCGCTGGTGGGGCTCGCTGGAGCTGGTCGAGAAGTACCCCGCGCTCCGGTGACCCGGAGCCACGAGGTCTCGGGAATGAGGCCGCCCGGTCACGCACCGGGCGGCCTCTCACGCGTCCGGGTCGGTCCGCAGGGCCAGGTCCGCGACGACGGCGCCGAGGTCTCCGTGGCGACCGATCCTCCGCTGATGGTCGGCGCCGGTGCCGTCACGCAGCACGCGTGCGACGCCGTCGCGGACCAGGTCGAGGTCCCCGGCGTCGTCGAGCGCCTCGCGCACGTGGGCGACCAACGCGTCCAGCACGTCTGCGGCGGGACAGAGACAGCGCGAACGCGGGTCGAGCAGCGTCTCGGCCAGGCCGTGGCGGGCAGCGTGCCAGCGCGCGGCTCGCAACAGCTCGACCCGCCAGGGCTCGGCTGCCCGGCCGTCGGCCCAGGCGCGAGCCTCGGTCTCCACGAGAGCTCGGGTGAGCGCGGCGACGAGGACGCCGTCACGCAGGTCCGTGCAGACGTCGGCGACCCGGATCTCGACGGTGGGCAGCGAGCGTGCACGACGGACGTCGAAGTAGATCATCCCCTCGTCGAGTGCCGCGCCGGACGCGACGAGGGCGGCGACCGCCTCCCGGTACGTCGTGGCGTCACCGAAGGGCTCGACCGGACCGGCGGTCGGCCATGAGCCCCACAGGCGCGAGCGCCAGCTGGCATGGCCGGTGTCCTCGCCGTCCTCGTACGGGGAGTTGGCGGAGAGCGCGATCAGCGACGGCAGCCACGGGCGGACCCGGTCGATCACTGCGACGGCCTCCTCGTCGTCCTCGACGTGGACGTGGACGTGCATGCCGCAGACGGCGGCGCCGCGTCCGATCGCGCCGAACTCCGCAAGCATCCGCTCGTACCGCGGCTTCGGGGTCACCTCCGGGGCGGTGCTGGGGAGCGGCGCGATGCCCGTGGCGATCAGCGACGCTCCTGCGGCACGCGCCGCGGCGACGGTCTCGCGGCGTGCCTGCTCCAGGTCGGCCGCCAGGTCGTCGAGCCTCTCGTGCGGGCTCGTCATCGTCTCCACCTGCTCGAGGAACAGCTCGTGCTCCAGCTCGGCCTCGCCGTCGTGGTGACGCAGGGCCCGCTGGGAGACCGAGACCGTCTCCCCGGTCCCTGGATCGACCAGCAGCATCTCCTCCTCGATGCCGAGCGTCCTCATCCGGCCGCGAGCTCCTCGAGCCGCGGACGCAGCGTCGTCCGTACGTGGGTGAAGAAGGCGTCCATCTCGTCCGGTGGGCCGGCGTTCATGAGGACGAGATGGTCGAAGCCGGCGTCGATGAAGCGGCTCGCGACCTCGGCATGGCGTTCCACGTCGGGTCCGCAGCCGAAGGCCTCGCGCATGTCGTCGACGCGGACGTGCGCGGTCGCCGCCTCGAAGTTGATGGGGTTGGGCAGCTCCGCCTGGACCTTCCAGCCCGTGACGCCGAAGCGCGCCGTGCGGTGCGCCGCCTCGGCTGCGGCCGTGGGGTCGGCGGAGTACGCCAGCGGCACCTCGGCGTACCGGGGTCCGACACCGCCCGCCTGCTCGTACGCCTCGACGAGCTCCTCGCGCGGCTCGGTGGCGAACAGCCCGTCACCCAGACCGGCGGCGAGGCGGGCCGACTCCTCACCACCCGAGGCGACGACGATCCTCGGCGGGACCTCGGGCAGGTCGAAGACACGTGCGTCGTCGAGGTCGAAGTAGTTGCCGGAGTAGGAGTGGTAACCACCGGTGAACAGCAGCCGGATGATCTCCAGCGCCTCGGTCAGCATCTCGTGCCGGACCGACACCGAGGGCCAGCCCGCACCGACGACGTGCTCGTTGAGGCGTTCGCCGGCGCCCACGCCGAGGGTGAAACGCCCGTCGCTGAGGACCCCGGTCGTCGCCGCCATCTGCGCCACGACAGCGGGGTGGTAGCGCATGATCGGGCAGGTGACCCCGGTCGCCAGGCCGATCCGTTCGGTCCGTGCGGCGATGGCCGCGAGCATCGAGAACGCGAAGCCGGAGTGCTGCTGGGAGTACAGCCACGGGTGGTAGTGGTCACTGACCTCCACGAAGTCGAAGCCCGCCTCCTCTGCCGCCACCGCCTGCTCGACGATCTCCTTGGGCGGGAATCCCTCAGCCATCAGCTTGAAGCCGATCTGTTGTCTGTTCGTCGCCATGAGACGACCCTGCGCGTCCTCGGCCGGAACGGCAATCGGACGCGATTCACATTGACAGCGCCGCCTCGGGACGCTTCGCTTGCCCACGAGGGGGTGAGACGATTGCGCGCGATGTGGAAGGGCTCCGTCTCGTTCGGCCTGGTCAGCATCCCGGTCAAGATGTACGGCGCGACCTCGACGCACGACATCTCGTTCCGGCAGGTCCGGCGCAGCGACGGATCGCGGGTGAAGTACAAGCGGGTCGCGGAGGCCGACGGCGAGGTCGTCGAGTACTCCGAGATCGCCAAGGGCTACGAGCTCCCCGACGGGCGCATGATCATCCTCACCGACGAGGACATGGAGCAGCTGCCGCTGCCGACCAAGAAGACCGTCGAGGTGCTGGAGTTCGTCCCGCTCGACCAGGTCGACCCGATCCTCTACAACAAGAGCTACTACCTCGAGCCGGACAGCAACGCCGGGCTCAAGCCGTACCTCCTGCTCCGTGAGGCGCTGGAGTCCTCCGAGATGGTCGCCGTCGTCAAGGTGACGATCGGGACGCGCGAGCAGATGGCCACGATCCGGGTGCGTGACGGCGTCCTCACCATGAGCACGCTGCTGTGGGCCGACGAGATCCGTAAGCCCGAGTTCGGCTTCCTCGGCGAGGACCTCGAGCTGCGTCCGCAGGAGATCAAGATGGCGCAGTCGCTGGTCGCGAGCATGGAGGGCGACTTCGACCCGTCGGAGTACGCGGACGAGTACGAGTCGGCGCTCGACGAGCTCGTCGAGGCAAAGCTGGAGGGCAACGAGGTCGTGTCGCCCGCCGTGGGCGAGGGCGACGAGAAGGACAACGTCGTCGACCTGATGGCCGCGCTGCAGGCTTCGATCGACCGGGCGAAGAAGGGCGACGGTGCTGCCCGCGGGTCGGACGCCGACGCAGCGGAGGACGAGGACGACGCCGAGGAGAAGCCGGCGAAGAAGACGGCCAAGAAGGCCCCCGCGAAGAAGGCGGCTGCCAAGAAGTCCCCGGCCAAGAAGTCGGCCGCCAAGAAGACCACGAAGAAGGCCGCCAAGAAGGCGTCCTGAGCTCAGCGGTACGACAGGATCGCCCAGGTGCCGATCGCTGTCGGGCCAAGGATCACCGCGAGCGCCAGGACCCTCGAGAGCCGACGCCACGCGGGCGGAAGCGGGTCCCCCGTTCCCCGGGGTATCGCCGCCCGGAGAATGGCCATCACGACGAGCGTCACGACGGCCACGACGGGCACCACGTACATCCACATGACCCCGAGGAGCAGGATGCCGTCGCTCGGTGCCGGAACGCATCCGAAGCCGCCCCACCACACCGTTGCGCGCATGGCTCAGTGTCGGCGCCGCGGGGGGCCGTGCGGTCCCTGGGTGCCACCTGCCGGCACC
>Ga0233383_1000055_pt1 | contig 50080 bp, 57 predicted proteins | sample ElkDunMinimDraft_14_FD_191542 | JGI IMG/M metagenome (GOLD analysis project Ga0233383, IMG submission 191542) | Fecal eukaryotic communites from dung pellets of Tule Elk in California, USA - Elk Dung G16 | ecosystem: Host-associated > Mammals > Digestive system > Large intestine > Fecal | place...
GCGGCGGCGGCGAACAGGAGGATCGAGCGGGCGAGCGTCACCGCGCCGCCTCGATCGCGGGCAGCGGGAGGTCCAGGTCCTGGGCCTGGGCGATGAATGCGAGCCGGTCCACCGCGACCTCGCCATACACGCGGTGCCCGTTCCCGGCCCGGTCCGCCGGCAGCAGGCCCTCGGGCTCGGAGAAGCGCAACGTCGACGCCGGCACCCCCGTGCGGTCCGACAGCTCAGAGATCCTCATGCGACCGACGGTAGACCTTCGACCCGACGTGAAGGTCAAGCCCTCGTCGGCGTGATCCTCCACCGTCGTCGGCCACGCGGAGGCTGCCGTACTTGAACTGGTTCCAACGGCGCAGCAGATGGCGTCCTGCCTCACCAACCGGCAGGTCGCGCCTGGATCACCCCTCAAGGCCCCGTCGACACCCGGCCCCAGTTCAGCCCTGAGGAGTTTCGTGCGCGCCGGGTTGCCATCCGCGGCAGCGGGGCAGGAGCCGACCAAGCCCGGCACCCTGTACTCGCTGTCCAAAGAAGGGCGCGGCACGGCCGGCCCGCTCGTCACCGCGCTCACCGTCGCCGTCGTGGAGCCGGCCGCGCAGTCCGCCGGCGGGCGGCTGGCGACCCCGCTCGTCGGCGTGCTCGACGAGGCCGCGAACGTGTGCCGCTGGCGCGAGCTGCCGAACCTCTACTCGCACTACGGCTCGCGCGGGATCGTCCTGGACACCGTGCTGCAGAGCTGGTCCCAAGGAGTGAAGATCTTGGCGCGGCCCATCTGGCACCTTGCCCTCCTCGACCTTCCAGCCGGTTGCTTCCCCCGACTCCACGTCAGCGGAGAGGGCGCCGCCGGCGTCGCAGCGCAGGGTCTTCCCCGGCGCGAGGTCGAGCGCGCACAGCGCCTCGGGCGGGATGCGTCCGTTCTGGTACTGCGCCGTCGAGCCCCCGTACCGCCCCCTGGACCACACGACCGTCCCCGGCCCGCCAGGCCGGCGTCGCGTCGATGAGGCGCCGGTACACCCCCGCGCCGAGCGGGTCGCACAGCCACGCGTCGGCCGACTCCGCGACGTGCCGCGCGAGGCGCCCGTCCTGGTCCGTCACGTCGCCTCCCGGTGGGTGGTCTGCCGTCGTCCGTCCCGTCCTCGCGGGCCCGCGCCGCACCCGCTTGCGAGCGCGCGGGCGCGGCGCGACGGTGGCGTGCGGAGGTGCTGACCGTGGCCGACACATTCCCCCGGATCGCCCAGGTCGTGCTCGATACGACCGACGCCCGAGCGCTCGCGGAGTTCTACCGCGGCCTGTTCGGGCTCGGGTACCGCACGGGCGACGAGCCGCCCGCAGCGTGCGAACCCGACCCCGACGGCGAGGACTGGCTCGTGCTGCGCGCCGCACCGGGCGGGGTCCAGCTCGCGTTCCAGCAGGTCGAGACGCTCCCGCCCTCGACGTGGCCGGACGACGGCGTGCCGCAGCAGCTCCACCTCGACTGCACCGTGCCCGGCGTCGCGGAGCTCGACCGGCAGCACGACCGCGCCCTCGCGCTCGGGGCGCGACTGCTGCTCGACCGGTCCGACGACCCGGACGAGCCGCTCCGCGTCTACGCCGACCCGTCCGGCCACCCGTTCTGCCTCTTCGTGGGCTGACCCGCCCGCGCCCTGCTCCCGGCTCCCGCTCGTGCCGCGGTCCCGGCGCACAGCAACCACGCGGTCCGCGCGAGCCCGGGCGCGGCGTCCGCCATGAAGTCGGCGAACTCCTGCTCCCGGTCGGACACCATCCGGACGAGGGTGATCTGGTCTGGTGGCCCGTCGTCGGGCGCGTCGTCGTCCTCGTGGACGGCGAGTGCGTTCACGGTCATGACTGTGACACGCCCGTCGCTCCCGAAAGGTTGAGTCATGCGGCGCTCTTGTCGAGCGCACGCATGCGCTGGTGATGACGGACCCCACGACGTGGCCGTCGACAGCCACGGGGGCGGAACGGTGCAGGGAAGGCCGCCCCGCGTGCCGGAGCGAGCGCAGAACCTGAGGGCCGTACTTCCCTCGGTTGCCGACGTCGCGCGTCACGCCGCCACTACCACTGACGGCGCGGTCGCGGGTGCGACATGAGCAGCCAACCAGGGAGGCTTGACAATATTTCCTGTCAAGCCTACGTTCGTGCCATGAAGGACCTTCGAGTACTCAGCGACGCCGTCGTCGTCGAGGTGGCGCTCGACCCGACCCGAGCCTCGATCCTCGACGCTCTTGCGGAACCTGGATCAGCGGCATCGGTCGCGGCGGCCGTCGGCCTGACGCGTCAGAAGGTGAACTATCACCTGCGGGCGCTGGAGGCGCACGGACTGGTCGAGCCGGCTGGCGAACGCGCGTGGGGCGGCATCACCGAGCGCTACGTGCAGCGCTCGGCACGACACCTCGTCGTCGCCCCCGACGTTCTTCAGAGCAGAGTCACCGATCCGGGCGAGGTCGCCGATCGTCTCTCGGCCGCATATCTCGTGGCCGTGAACGCGCGGACCGTGTCCGAGGTCGGGTCGATCGTCAGCAGCGCGGCGACCGGGACGCGCGTGCCGACCCTGACCCTCGACACGGTGATCGGGTTCAGGTCGCCCGAGGACCGCGCCGCGTTCGCTGCCGAGCTCCAGTCGGCTGTTGCCGAGCTGACCGCGCGGTACCACCACGATGACGGGCGACCTCACCGCGTCACCGTCTCGTCGTACCCCAAGCCCAAGGAGGACTCGTGACCCATCCCGACGGACCCGACGGACCCGACCGGGTCGAGCACCGAGCGGAGCACGCCCGGGAGGTGGCCGCCACCCCGGAACAGGTGTGGGACGCCATCGCGACCTCCGACGGGATCTCGGCCTGGATGGTGCCGACCCGGCTGGACCCGCGGACCGGTGGTGAGGTGACCTTCGATCACGGTGGACTGCGGTCGACGGGTGTCGTCACCGACTACGCGCCGAACCGTCGGTTCGCGTACGAGGAACCATGGCCGATGACCGAGGCGATGCGCGGGTGGGTGGCCGACACCGCCGGGCACGAGGTCACCGACGAAGAGCTGGCGTCGATCTCCCCTCTGGCCACCGAGTTCCTGATCGAGGCCGCGTTCGGCGGCAGCTGCGTCCTGCGCGTCGTCTCGAGCTCGTACGGGAGCGGAGCCGACTGGGAGAACGAGTACTTCGCCGAGATGGTGGCCGGCTGGGGCGAGAGCCCGTTCGGCCCCGGCGAACAGGCGCCCTGGCTCGACAACCTCATCAGGCATCTCCACGCGGCAAACGCCCAGGACGGAACACCCCGGTGACGACCTCGCAGCCGACGTGCCCCTCCGATCCGGCCGTCGCCGGAGGAGCCCGATGAACGCCTCCGCCGCCATCACCGTCACGCCGATCCTCGTCGCCGAGCTGCTCGTCGAGGACGAGGTGATGCCTGTGTACGTGCACGTCATCGACCATCCCGAGGGTCGGGTCCTGGTCGACACCGGCATGACGGAGCTGCACCCGGCGGTGGTGGCCGCCTTCGATCCCCGGCTCTATCCCCTGACCGGGCAGGACTTCGACGTCGCCGGCATCGCCATGGTCGTCAACACGCACCTGCACGCCGACCATTGCGGCGGCAACCATCTCTTCGCCAGCACACCGATCTACGTGCAGCGCCGGGAGCTCGACGACGCCCGAAGCCAGGACGGCTACACCATCCGGGAGTGGGCCGACGCCCCCGGCCTGCGGTACGTGCCCGTCGACGGAGAGCTCGAGCTGCTTCCCGGCGTCCGGCTCGTCCCAGCGCCGGGACATACGCCGGGATCACAGGTCGTGGTGGTCGAGACCGGTGGACGTCCGGTCGTGATCTGCGGCGATGCAGCGGTGTGGTTCGGTGAGCTGGACGAGCCGAGCACCGAGGGACAGCGGCGCATCCTCGCGCTCGATCCCGAGGAGGTCTGGCTCGCGCACGTCGGCGAACCGTGGCGGCCCGGCGCCGCCCGCGCCGAAGACCAGAAGGCAGCCGAGGCGCGACACGGACACGACGGGTCGGCGCCCTGAGGACCCGACCCGCGTCCTGGCCGCGGCCGAGCCCACGACGGTCCACGCATGTCCGGCTTCCTCGCGCGTCGTCGGTCCGGCGCCGTGCGTCCCGCGGGCGACACACCGCAACGACCGGGCAGCGACCGGCCTCGTCGAAGACGCTCGGGCATCCCTCGGCGGCCAGGACGGGGGCTGCTGCACGGGTCTGTGACATCGGAGATCGCTTGCTCGCCGAGGAGGCCGGAAGGATGCTGCCGGTCCCACGCCGCCTTTCCGCCGATTGCGGCAGGATGGCGGCATGACGCAGAGCACGGACGACGGCGCCCTCTCCGGTGGTCCCGCAGGCAGCCCCGGCCCCGCCGCGGTGGGCGGGGACCTCATGCTCCTCGACACCGCGAGCCTCTACTTCCGCGCGTTCTTCGGCGTGCCGGACTCGATCAGGTCGCCCGACGGCACGCCGGTCAACGCCGTGCGCGGGCTGCTCGACATGATCGCGACGCTCGTCGCGGACCGCCGACCGACCCGGCTCGTGGCGTGCTGGGACGTCGACTGGCGTCCCGCGTTCCGCGTCCAGGCGATCCCGTCGTACAAGGCGCACCGCGTCGCGGAGAAGGTGCCCGGGACGACGGGCACCGAGGAGATCCCGGAGAAGCTCGCGGTGCAGGTCCCGGTGATCGTCGACGTGCTCGCGGCGCTCGGCATCGCCCGTGTCGGAGCCCCGGGCTACGAGGCGGACGACGTCATCGGCACGCTCACCGCGCGCGAGGTCGCGCGCCGGGCTGCGAGCGGGGCGACCCCCGACGCAGACGGACGGGCCGCCGTCGAGATCGTCACCGGGGACCGCGACCTGTTCCAGCTCGTCGACGACGACGCGGGCGTACGCGTCCTCTACCCGACGAAGGGCGTGCGGAACCTCGACGTCGTCGACCAGGCGCGCCTCGCCGAGCGGTACGGGGTGGCGACCGGTGCCGCGTACGCGGACATGGCGGTCCTGCGCGGCGACCCGAGCGACGGGCTGCCGGGCGTACCCGGTATCGGGGAGAAGACGGCGGTCGCGCTGCTCGCGCGCTACGGGGACCTCGCGGGCGTGCTCGCCGCGCGCGACGCCGGCGACCCGGGCCTCACCGCGACCCAGCGCCGACGGCTCACAGAGGCGGCGGGCTACCTGGACGTCGCGCCGCTCGTCGTGCGCGTGGCGCCCGACGCACCGGTCGGGGACGTGCACGACGCGCTGCCCTCGGGTCCCGCCGACCCCGACGCGCTGGAGGACCTCGTCGCACGCTGGGGTCTGCGGTCGTCGGTGGAGCGTGTGCTCGGCGCGCTCGCGTAGCGGGTCCGTCGGCACGCCGGAACCTGGCGGTCCGCGCCGCATCACGGTGACCACCACGCCGCTCTCTCCTCCTCGGGTGCTCCTCCTCGGACGCCTCCACCGGCGTGCGATGTCACGCCGGGCTCCTCGGCGTCGTCGTGTGGGTGACGGCGCCTAGCGTCACGACCACGCACTCCGCACCGAGAGGGTCCACCACCATGAGCAGCTCGCCGACCACGTTCTCGTCCACCGACGTCGCAGCGTTGCGCGACCGTGTCACCGGTAGCGTCATCGCGCGCGACGACGCGGGGGACGGCCCCACCGCGGGAGAGGCGGTCGCCGCCCACAGCACGCTCGTCGTGCACGACCCGGACGTCGCGGTGCTGGCGGCGTCGGAGGCGGACGTCGTCGAGGCGGTGCGGTTCGCGGCGCAGCACGGGCTGCACGTCCGCGCCCACGCGACGGGGCACGGCGAGGCGTCGGCCATCACGGACGGGCTCGTCGTCGGGACCAACGACCTCGCGGGCGTGGAGGTCGACCCGACGACGAGGATCGCCAGGATCGGTGCCGGCACCCTCTGGAAGGCGGTGGTCTCGGCGGCGGCGGACCACGGGCTCGCGCCCGTCACGGGGTCGTCGACGGGCGTCGGCGTCGTGGGGTACACGCTCGGGGGCGGGTTCGGGCCGCTGTCGCGCAGCCACGGCCTCACGACCGACTGGGTGCGCGGCGTCCGGGTCGTGCTCGCGGACGGCTCGGTCGTCGACGCGACCGCCGACTCCGAGCCGGACCTGTTCTGGGCGCTGCGCGGCGGCAAGGGCGGGCTGGGGATCGTGACGCGCGTCGACGTCGAGCTCGTGCCCCTGCGCACCCTGTACGCGGGCGCGCTCACGTTCGACGCCGAGCACATCGAGACCGTGCTGCGCGGCTGGGTCGCGTGGACCGCGACGGCGCCCGACGACGTCACGACCTCGGCCGCGGTGCTCGCCCTCCCGGACCTCCCGTTCATCCCGGAGCCGTTGCGCGGGCGCACCGTCCTCAACCTGCGCTTCGCCTACCCGGGCGACGCGGCGGAGGGCGAGCGACTGGCCGCTCCGCTGCGTGCGCTCGCGCCCGTCATGGCGGACGCGGTCGCGGAGATCCCGACGACCGCGGTCGCCACGATCCACAACGACCCCGAGGACGCGGGACCCTCGTGGGTCCACGGCACGGGGCTGCGCAAGGTCGACGACGAGTTCCTCGACCGCTTCCTCGCCGAGCTCGGGCCGGGGAGCGGGTCGCCGTTCGTCGCGGCCGAGCTGCGCCACCTCGGTGCCGCCGCGGCGCGCGACGTGGAGGGCGGGTCGGCCGCGGGCGGGCGCACGGCCGGGTTCCTGCTGAGCCTGGTGGGCGTCAACCCGCCGCGCGTGCCGGACATGGTCGCGGCCGCGGCGTCGCTGCAGCAGTGGTCGCAGCCGTGGGCCGCGACCGAGACGAACATCAACTTCCTGCCCGCCCCGTGGACGGACGAGGCGCTCGCACGGGCCTGGTCGCCCGAGACGGGTGCGCGGCTGCAGTCGCTGCGCGCCGCATACGACCCGACCGGCCTGTTCGCCTGGCGCCTCTGAGGCTTCTCCGGGCGCCGGGCTGGTTGATGATCTCGCCTCGCTGGTCGGACAGCAGCCGCGCCAGGTGTGCGCGCCAGCCCACCAGCGCCTCGGGGCTCAACCGCGGCCAGTCGACGACCTCACGGACCACCCGCAGCGGCGCGCTGCTGCGGTACGACCGCGTGGATTTCCCGGGAGCTTCTTGTCGGTGACGTGGGGGTCGTCCTCGAAGAGCCTTGTCGCCTCCACCTGCGGGACGACCCCGCGAGGGACCGTGGACGGATGTGGTCGAGCGGGCCATGGAGTTGCCTGGCCCCATGTCGAGTCTCGAGCTCTTTCCCGCGCCTTCCTCGGTCGATCGCGAGCCAGGGCCGACCGCACCGGCCGTGCGGCCGCTCGTGGTGGTCTCCGTGTTGCTGGCCGCTGCGGTTTTCGGTGCGCTGACGGAATGGCTGCAGGGGGTGCTGCACGACCCATGGGCGATGTGGGCGAACTCGATCGTGGCGTGGTTGATCGTCGCGTTCGCCGCAGGCGCCGTGGTTCGCCGACCGGTCCCCGCAGCCGCGCTCGGCGTCGGGCGGAGCTGGCGCTCCTCGCCGGCTACTACGTCGCCCGCACCATCCAGGGGGTCGCGTCGGGCACGGAGGTCCTGCTGTTCTGGGTGGGGGGCGCTGTCGTGGGCGGAGTGGTGTTCGGTCTGGCCGGGGCGTGGTGGAGGTCCCCGATCGTGTGGCGGCAGGTCGTCGGGCTGGCGCTGCTCGCCGGCGCGCTCGTTGGTGAGGGAGCCGTCCGCTGGGCGATGTTCCCCTGGCAGGGCGCGTCCGGAGCGGTCATGTGCGCGGTCGGCGTGGTCGTGGCCGTCGCTCTCGCCCGCGGCCAGCGCCAGCGGTGGGTCACCCCGCTCGCCCTGGTCGTCGTCGTGCCCCTCGCGCTGGCGGGCAACCATCTCAGCAATGCCGTGATCGTCGGCTGACCGTCGTCCGCTCGTCGGGTGTCGACCACGTGGTCGAGATCGGTCCCGCGACGAACCACGGTGGGGGCTGACACAGCTGGGATGCTAGATCCTTCCCCGCTCCGTGCGTCGCGCAGGTGAGCGGTCAGGGGCGAGCGTGCTCGAAGATGACGGTCGTGCTCGTCCCCGCGACCTCGGGTCGGACGCTGAGCGTCTTGGAGACGAGGTCGCGCAGCTCCTCGGAGTCCGCGACCGCGACGTGCAGCAGGAAGTCCCGGTCCCCGGTGACGAAGAAGACGCTCTCGACGTCGGGCAGGGTGAGCAGGTAGTCACGGAACGCCTCCAGGCCCTTGCGCGCCCCGGCCTGCAGCCGGATCGCGATGAGCGCCTCCAGCCCGCGCCCCACGGCGGCCGGGTCGACGTCTGCGCGAAAGCCGCGGATCACCCCGCCGTCGACCAGCGAGCGGACGCGCGCGTGGCACGTGGACGGGGCGATCCCCACCCGTTCGGCGATGGCGGCGTTGGTCGCGCGCGCGTCGTCGGCGAGCACCGCGAGGATGCGCCGGTCGGTGTCGTCCAGCGATCGAAGATCCTTCGTCACGACGCCTCCGCACTCCGGTCGGACCGACGATCCTGCGCCGTCGCCCTGGTTCTCCGAAGGATAGCCACGCATCGTTGCACCCGCCCGAACGATCCACCATTCTGTGAATGCGCGACACCACCCCGTCGCGCACCAGCCATACGCCCGCCTCGCCAACAGCGGGGCGGGCGTCTCGGTCGAGGGAGACCGCGATGAGCGACGCAGCACCCCGCCCCGGCGCCACCCGTCCGGCGACGGGAAGAACCCCTGTCCGCACCGCCGTCGTCGTGGGCGCGGGCATGGTCGGGCTCGCGACCGCCTGGCACCTGCAGGAGCAGGGCGTCGAGGTCACGGTCGTCGACCGCGAGGGCGTCGCCGCCGGGTCGTCGTGGGGGAACGCGGGGTGGCTGACGCCCGGCATGGCCATGCCGCTCGCGGACCCGACCCTGTGGACGTACGGCCCGCGCGCTCTCCTCGACCCGAGCGCGCCGCTGCACGTCCCCCTGCGGTTCGACCCCCGGCTGTGGTCGTTCTTCGCCCGCTTCATGTCTCACGCCACGCAGCGCCGGTGGGACCGCGCCATGGCCGCGCTCACCCCCATCGACCTCCTGGCCCTCGACGCGTTCGACGAGCTCGCCGACGGCGGCACGGGCGGTCACGGCGTGGAGGCCCGCACGACGGCCGGGCCGTTCACCGTCGCGTTCGAGCACGTCCGCGAGGCGCGGCCGTTCGTGCGCGAGCTCCAGCACGTGGCCGAGGCCGGGCAGAGCGTCCCGCTGCGCCGGGTCGAGGCCGGCGAGCGCGCGCACCAGCTCACGGACCGCGTCTCCACCGTGCTCGCTCTGGAGGGCCAGCGCTTCCTGGAGCCCGGCCCGTTCGTGCACGCCCTCGCCGACTCCGTCCGGGCGCGCGGCGGCCGGATCCTCACGGGGCTCGACGTGCTCGACATCGAGCAGGGGCGCCTCGGTGCGGCCGTCCTCACGCGGCCCGCGCACCGCGCCGGCTCCGTTGCCGGCGACGCCGCTCGCGGGCCCGCGGAGACCCGCTTCCCCGCCGTCCAGCGCGAGGAGGGCGCGGTCCTGCGGGGCGACGCCGTCGTCCTGGCGACGGGTGCGTGGCTCCCGGCCCTCGCCGCGGCGCACGGGGTGCGGACGCGGGTCCAGGCGGGTCGCGGCTACTCGTTCACCGCGAAGACCGACGAGCCGGTCGAGACGCCGATCTACCTGCCCGCCCGGCGCGTCGCGTGCACCCCGTACCAAGGGCGGCTCCGCATCGCGGGGACCATGGAGTTCCGCGGGCCCGACGAGCCGCTGCAGACGCGCCGGATCGACGCGATCCTCGCGTCCGTCCGCCACCTGTTCCAGGGCGTCGACCTCGACGACAGGCACGACGAGTGGGTCGGCTCCCGTCCCGTGACGCCCGACGGCCTTCCGCTCGTCGGCGCCACGCGCACCCCCGGGGTCTACGTCGCGGGCGGCCACGGCATGTGGGGGATGGTCCTCGGCCCGGCGACCGGCCGTGCGCTGGCCCGGCTCGTCACCACCGGGCAGACCCCGGACGAGATCCGCGCGTTCGACCCCCTGCGCTGAACCCCCTGCGGCAGGCCGTGGACGACGGCGCGCTGCGCCGCCGGGAGGGCTGCCCGACGGGACCCGCGTCAGGCGCTGGGGCGACACCCCTGGAGAAGTCGGGAGACCATGACCCGGGCGTCCGCGCGCTCGTAGCCGGGGCCCAGGATGCAGAGGTTCCCGATCGCGCGCATGAGCGTGTACGGGGTGACGCGGGGGTCGATCTGCCCAGCGGCCGCGCCCGCGTCGAGCAGGGACCCGCACGCCGGGACGAGCTCGTCGAGCATCAGCGTGTGCAGGCTCTGCAGGCTCTGGTCCTCGGACTGGAGCGCCGCTCCGAGCCCGTGCTTGGTGACGAGGAACTCCACGAACGCGTCGACCCACCGCTCCAGCGCCGCGCCGGGCTCGATCGGCTGCGCCAGGAGCTGCGGCGCGAGCGCCGCGCACTCCTCGATCTGGTGCCGGTAGACGGCGACGACCAGCTCGGCACGGCTCGGGAAGTGGCGGTAGACCGTGCCCACACCGACCCCGGCCCGCGCGGCGACGTCACGGACCGGCGCGTGCACCCCCTGCTCCACGAACACGGCCGCGGCAGCCTTCAGGAGGGACTCGCGGGTTCGCCTCGCTCCTGCTTCGCGCACGCCGACCGGTGCGGTCACATCGCCCTCCCTTGTTCGCGGAACATTGTTCCGCTAATGTGGCGGAACAGCGTTCCGCCAAGTATGGCAGAACCGCCGACCCCGAGAGGGCTCCACCATGCGCACCCCCCCATCGGACCAGCAGCTCGTCGCGGTCAAGCCCGTCACCGTCCCCGCACCCGGACGCGAGCCCGGGCTGCAGGTCAAGGTCACCGCACCGGCGTCGGGCCGGGACCTTCCGGTCCTCGTGTTCTCGCACGGCAACGCGTGGTCGATGGACGCCTACGAGCCGCTCGTCGACCGCTGGGCGGCCGCGGGGTTCGTCGTGGTGCAGCCGACCCATCCCGACTCGCGGCGCCACGCCCTCGGCATCGACGACCCGGCGTTCCGCAGCATCTGGCGGGTCCGCATCGCCGACCTCCACGCGGTGCTCGACGACCTCGACGGCCTCCTCGCGCGGGCCGGCGGACTGGACGACCGGACCGACCTGGACCGCGTGACCGCCGCCGGGCACTCCTGGGGCGCCCAGAGCGTCGGCACCCTCCTCGGTGCGCGCGTCCTCGACGCCCAGGGCCACCCCGGTGAGGACTTCACCCATGCCGCGGTCGCGGCCGGTGCGCTCCTCGCGGCGACCGGCACCGGTGACTCGCTCACCCCGTTCGCGGTCGAGCACCTGCCGTTCATGCGGCCGGACTACTCCACCATGAGGACGCGGGCCCTCGTCGTCGCCGGCGGAAAGGACCAGTCGGCGATGTCCACGCGCGGGCCGGACTGGTTCACCGACGCCTATCACCTCAGCCCGGGCCCGAAGAGCCTTCTCACCGTCGCCGACGGCGAGCACACGCTCGGCGGGATCGCCGGTGAGCGCGTCGCCGAGACCACCGACGAGGACCCGGCACGCGTCGCCCTCGTCGCCGACGCCGTCTCCGCCTACCTCCTCGACGCCCTGGGCCTCGACCCGGCGCGCTGGGCGGCGCTCCGCGCCGGCGACGGCGGCGGCACGTACCGCGTCGACGAGAAGTAGCCCCCGTCGGCGCCGGACGGCCGGGTCAGCGCCCGACGGCGGTCGGCACGTCCCGCGGGACGCGGTCCTCCGGGCGCTGGGCGAACGGGCGGATGCGCTCGAGGTAGTCGGCGATCGCGTCGCGGTTCCTCTCGAGGATGCGGATGCGGTCCTCGAGACGGCCCAGCTCGCTCTCGAGGAGCTCGATCTTGTCCGGGTAGGCGTTGTGCAGGTGGATCTCCGGTGCGTCGCCCAGGCAGGGCAGGAACTCCTTGATGATCCGCGTCGTGAACCCGACCTCGAGCAGGCCGCGGATCTGCAGGACGCGGTCCACCTGCTCCTCGCCGTACTCCCGGTAGCCGTTCTCGCCCCGCCGCGGCGCGACGAGCCCCTGCTCCTCGTAGTAGCGCAGGAGCCGTGCCGGGGTCCCGGTACGCCGGGACAGCTCGCCGATCCTCATGAGATCCACCTCGTCATCTGACCGCTCTTGACCTTCACATCAATGTCAGACATTCATGCTAACCCCATGTCCACGATGCGCACCCCCGTCACGGGTCCCACCGCCGCCGTCCGGGCCACCGCCGCCCCTCCCTCCTCCCCGCGCCCGGGCGGACCGAGCGCCGCCCTGCCCGTCGGCGCGCTGCTCGCCCTCGCCGCGTCGGGGTTCCTCACGCTCCTCACCGAGATCCTGCCCGCCGGCGTGCTGCCGCACATGGCCGCCGACCTCGGCGTCGGCGCGGGCGCCGCGGGCCAGACGGTCACGGCCTTCGCCCTCGGCGCGATCGTCGCCGCCATCCCGCTCACGCGCGCCACGGCGCGGTGGGACCGGCGCACCCTCCTCCTCGTGACGATCAGCGGGTTCGTCGTCGCGAACACCGTGACCGCCGTCTCGTCCGAGTTCGCCCTGACCATCGTCGCGCGCTTCGCCGCCGGCGTCGTCGCCGGGCTCACCTGGGCCCTGCTGCCCGGCTACGTGCGCCGGCTCGTCCCGCCCGACCGCGTCGGGCGGGCCATGACGGTCGCCATGGCCGGCGGCCCGCTCGCCCTCACGCTCGGGGTCCCCGCGGGCGCCGTGCTCGGCGAGGCCGTCGGGTGGCGGTGGACGTTCGGCCTCCTCTCGGTCCTCGGCGTCGGCCTGCTCGTGTGGGTCCGGCTCGGCGTCGCGGCCGCCGCGGGCACCCCGCGCGGCGCCCAGCCCGCGATCCGGGCGGTGCTGCGTCGTCCCGGGCTGCGCCCCGTCCTCCTCGCGACGGTGCTCAACGTGCTCGCCAACACGGCGCTGTACACGTACGTGGCACCCCACCTCGCGCACCTCGGCCAGGGCTCGCGCGTGAGCGCGCTGCTGCTCGTCCTGGGCGCGGCGTCGGCGGGAGCTCTCGTCCTCGTCGGGGCGCTCATCGACCGCCGCCTGCGAGCACTCACCCTCGGGTCCGTGATCGTGTTCGCGCTCGCGATGCTCGTCCTCGGCCTCGCGCCGGGACCGACCGTCGTCGTGGTGCTGGCCGTCGCCGCATGGGGCTTCGCGTTCGGCGGCGCCGGCACGCTCTACACGACCGCCGTCGCGCGGGTCGCGGGCGACGGCGCCGACGTCGCCCAGTCCGCGTTCGTCACCGGCTGGAACACGTCCGTCGCCCTCGGCGGAGCCGTGGGTGGCGCCGCGCTGGCGCTCGCGGGCCCGGGCGCCCTCCCGTGGCTCTCGCTCGCGCTCATGGTCCCGGTCCTCGCGCTCGTCGTCGCCGGACGGCGGCACGCCTTCCGCTGACCCGGCCGTCGACGGGCACGTCCCGGCGTCGGTCGTCGCCACGCTCGACCCGGCGTGGACCTGGGAGGCGTCGCCCGTGGTCGAGGGCGAGACCGTCAGGTCCTGCAGGGGTCGCGGCCCGTCCTGACGGGGTGTCCACCACCCGGTGCTCGATTGCAACACGGACGAAACGCGGACGACGACGCGGGGAAACGTCGCGGTCCGACGATGGGGGTGCGCCGGGCCCGCGCCCGGCGCACCAGCATCCGTCCCGATCGCCGCGGCAGCCTCGCCGTCGCGGTACCGAGGAGGCCCTCGTGCCGGACAACCGCCCGCTCTTCTCCGCCCCCGTAACCACCGGTGCCGTCGCGACCACCGCCGCGAGCCGACCCGCCCGGACCGGCCACCGCGCGGCCGAACCCCTGCTGCCCGAGCTCGTTGCCGGCCAGGGAGAGCCCCCGCGCCGGGCCAACCCCGGCGACGAGCTCACCGTGGACCCTGCCGACCGGCGTCGGCGCGCGCGTGCCGCGCTGCTGGACCTGCGCCGCGACGTCGTGCGCCGCGACCTCCGGAGGCTGTGACGACGGCCCGTCGCCCGGGCCTGCGGTGCGTGGGCGGGGCCGCGTAGGTTGGTCCCCATGCGGATCGGAGCCCACCTCGACCAGTCGGACGTCATCGCGCAGGCCCGCGCCATCGGGGCGGACGTCGCGCAGATCTTCCTCGGCGACCCCCAGTCCTGGAAGGGACCGGAGCTCACCTACCCCGGCGGTGCGGACGCCCTGAAGGCGGACGCCGCGGCGGCAGGGCTCGAGCTCGTCGTGCACGCGCCGTACGTCATCAACGTCGCGAGCAGCAACAACCGCATCCGGATCCCCAGCCGCAAGCTCCTGCAGCAGATCGTGGACGGCGCGGCAGCGGTCGGCGCGGTCGGCGTCGTGGTCCACGGCGGCCACGTCACCGCGAAGGACGAGCCCGCGAAGGGTTTCGACAACTGGCGCAAGGCGATCGACGCGCTGCAGACGGACGTCACGGTGTACATCGAGAACACCGCGGGCGGCGACTTCTCCATGGCGAGGCGCCTCGACCGCATCGAGGGACTGTGGGCGGCGGTCCAGCAGGCCGACGGCGCGGAGAACGTGGGCTTCTGCCTCGACACGTGCCACGCGTGGGCGGGCGGCATCGACCTCACGACGGCGGTCGAGCAGGTCCGCGCGATCACCGGGCGCGTCGACCTCGTGCACCTCAACAACAGCCGCGACACCGCCGGGTCCGGCGCGGACCGCCACGCGGGCCTGACTGCGGGGACGATCGACCCCGAGCTCCTGCTGGGCGTCGTGCGGTCCGCGGGGACGTCGGTCGTGTGCGAGACCCACGCGGACGTGCCGGTCGACGTCGCCTGGCTGCGCGAGCAGCTCGGTTGAGCCCCGTGAGCGCCCCGACGCCGATGCGGCTCCGCAACGCGACCGTCGACGCGCGCGACCCGCGCGGGCTCGCCGAGTTCTACCGCCGCCTCACCGGGTGGTCGTACACGCCCGGGCACGAGGAGACCGACCCGGAGGGCGACGACTGGCTCTCGCTGCAGATCCCGGGCGGCGCGTCCCGGCTCGCGTTCCAGCGCTCCGACGCCGACGTCCCGCCCTGGCCCGGCGGAGCGCGGGTCCACGTCGACCTGGACGTGCCCGACCTCACGGCCACGCACGAGCACGCGCTCGCGTGCGGTGCGCGCCCGCTCACCGGGACACCTCAGGAGGAGGGCCATCCCGACGACCTCTTCCGCGTCTACGCCGATCCCGAGGGCCACCCGTTCTGCCTCACCTCTCCGCCGCTCGACCACGCGTGACCCGGCCCGGGCCCGAGGGCCCGGACCCGGTGGGCCTGGCGAACGGCTGCGCCCTGGCGTCAGGAGCTAGCTCGTGCTGCTCGACGTGGCCGCGTCCTTGATCTCCGTGCCGTCGGGCGCGACGACCCACCAGGCGTCGTTCACGCCCTGGCCCGTCACGTCGCCCGGGGCCGTGTCGCCCGCGTACGTGTAGACCGGCCTGCCGTCGACGGTGACCTGGAGCTCGCCGTCGACTCCGGTGATGGTGCCGACCTCCGCCGTCACGCCGTCGACCTGGGGGTCCGCGCTCTCCGCGTGGACCGCGGGCCAGGCGGCGGCGCACTCGCCCTCGCACGCGCTCGTGCCCGAGCCCTGGGTGTCCTTGCCGTAGTAGTAGACGGTCATGTCCTCGCCGTCGACCACGATGGTCCCGAGCGAGGAGTCCGCGGTGGACAGCGCGGCCCCGGTGTCGCCGGAACCCGTTCCCTCGCTGGTCGTCGACGGCTCGGTCGTCGGACTGTCTCCGCCGCCGTACAGGCCGCCGCCGCTGCCGCCGGAGCACCCGGCGAGGGCCGCGCCGAGCACTCCGGCGACGAGTACGGTGACGGTGGCGTTCAGGGTGCGTCGCATGTCTGCTCCTCGGGAGGGACGGGGTCGCGAGCTCGGCCCCTTCTCTGACGACGGGGTGGCACGCCGCCGGGTTCACCACGACCCCCCGACCTGGATGAACCGTCCGGGCCCGTGTCTCGTCGTGCTGGGTGACGGGTCGAACGACGCGTCGTCCGACGTCCGACGGATGATGAGCGGAAGGGGCAGGCGTGCGCAGGAGGACGACCGTGCTGGTAGGTGTCGGGATCGGTGTCGTGGTGCTCGGGGGTGCCGCGGTCGTGCTCGGACCCGGCCTGTACGCCGACTGGTCGAACCGGGCCGCGGCGGACGAGCCGACGCTCGACACGCCGTCGGGGGGCACGCTCCCGGACCCGGCCGACCTCGACGGGTCCTGGACCGTGGCCGAGGGGTCGTTCGCCGGGTACCGGGTGCACGAGGTGCTGCAGGGCGAGGACGTCACCGTCACCGGCCGCACCGAGGAGGTGACCGGGTCGTTCACGGTCGTGGACGGCACCCTCACGGCGGCGACCGTCGAGGTCGACATGGCGAGCGTCGTGACGGACGAGCCGCCGCGGGACGCGTACTTCCGCGGCGACGCGCTGGAGGTCGGGACCTTCCCCACCGCCACGTTCGAGCTCGGCGACCCGGTCGCGCTGCCGACGGGGAACGCCGGCGTCGAGCTCGCGGGCGACCTGACCGTCCACGGCGTCACGCGCGCCGTCACGTTCGACGCCCAGGTCGGTGCGACCGCCGACGGCGTGCAGGTGGTCGGCAGCGTGCCGATCACGTTCTCCGACTTCGACGTCCAGGCGCCGAACCTCGGCTTCGTCACGGTCGACGACGCGGGGAGCGTCGAGTTCGGCCTCGACCTCGTGCCGTCGGCCGGGTCGTGACGGACGGGGAGGCGCCCCGCGTGCACGCCGATGCCGACGAGCTGCTGCGTGCGGTCCACGCCGCCCACGGACGCGCGCTGCACCGCTACGTCGCCCGCCTCACCGACGACCGCGTGCAGGCCCAGGACGTCGTCCAGGAGACGCTGGTGCGCGCGTGGCGCCACCCGGAGGTGCTCGAGCGCCCCGAGGGCTCGGTGCGCGCGTGGCTCTTCACCGTCGCGCGCAACCTCGTCGTCGACGAGCTCCGCAGCGCGCACCACCGCCGCGAGCTCGCGAGCGGCGACGTCCCCGACCGCGGCGAGGCGGACGCCACGCAGACCGTCCTCGACGCCTGGCTCGTCGCCGACGCGCTCGTGTCGCTCTCGCCGGAGCACCGCGCCGTCGTGGTCGACGCGTACTACCGCGGCCGGTCCGTGGCCGAGATGGCGGCCGCGCACGGCGTCCCGCCCGGGACAGTGAAGTCCCGCATGCACTACGCGCTCCGCGCGCTGAGGCTCACGCTGCAGGAGAAGGGAGTCTCGTCATGACCGCCGCCCCTCCCCCGGACCCGTACCGCGAGTGGGACGCGGCCTACGTGCTCGGCGCGCTGAGCCCGAGCGACCGCCGCGCGTTCGAGCGCCATCTCGGCTCGTGCCCGGCGTGCCGCGAGGCCGTCGGCGAGCTCGCCGGCATGCCCGGGATCCTCGGCACGCTCACCGCGGAGCACGCCGACGCCCTGACGAGCGAGGACACCGGGGACGCGGCGCGCGACGACGACGCACCGGGCACGGTGGTGCCGCTGGCCACGCTCGCCGCAGCCGTCCGCCGTCGCCGTGCTCGACGCCGCTCGCTGCTCTCGGCGGCCGCCGTCGCCCTGGTCGCGGCGGGGGCCGTGGGAGGTGCGGCGGTCGCCGGGTCCGGCGACGACCCCGCGCCGCCGCCGGCCGTGGTGGCGGGCACGACGGAGGTCGCGCTGGAGCCGGTCGGCACCGCCGACGTGCGCGCCGACCTCACGCTCACCTCGGTCGCGTGGGGCACCCGGCTCGACTGGTCGTGCTCCTACCCCGTCGGGGAGTGGGAGGGCGACGCGACGTACGAGCTGGTCCTCGTGGACGAGTCCGGGACGCGCGAGGTCGTGGCGACGTGGTCGGCCACGGACGCGGGACGGTCGTCGGGCCTCGGCGCGTCGTCGGCCGTGCCGGTCGACGGGATCGCGCGGCTCGAGCTGGGGGTCGTGGGGATCGACGGTGCGCTGGCCGCCGCCGACGTCTGAGCACCGCCGCGGCTCGGCGTCCGCCCGCCACCCCGCAGCGTCTCGCCGGTGACCTACGACGCGTCGCCTCCAGTCATCCCTCCCGCCCGCTGCCGAACGCCGCGCGGTACGCCGTGGGGCTCACCCCGACGGTGCGACGGAAGTGCCGGCGCAGGGTCGTCGCGGTCCCCAACCCGCACCGCTCGGCGATCTGCTCGACGGAGGCGTCGGTGCGCTCGAGCAGCTCCTGGGCGCGGGCGACGCGCTGGTGCTGCAGCCACGCCAGCGGCGCGAACCCCGTACCGGCCTGCATGCGCCGGGCGAGCTGGCGGGTGCTGAGCCGGGCCTCGCGCGCCAGATCCTGGACGGTCACCTGCTGGTCGAGCCGTGCGCGTGCCCAGTCGAGCGCGGCGGCGAGCCCGTCGCTGAGGGGCGGGTCTGCGGCCGGTGCGACGAACTGCGCCTGGCCGCCGGGCCGGTGCGTCGGCACGACCAGGGTGCGCGCGAGCGCGTTCGCCGCGGACGCACCGTGGTCGCGGTGCACGAGGTGCAGGCACAGGTCGAGCGCGGCGGTCTTGCCCGCCGAGGTGAGGACCTGCCCCTCGTCGACGTAGAGCACGTTCGCCCGCACCTCGACGGCCGGGTGGAGCCGGGCCAGCTCGTCGGCGTGCATCCAGTGGGTCGTGGCCGCACGCCCGTCCAGGAGCCCCGCGGCGGCCAGCACGAACGACCCCGTGCACAGGCTCGCGATGCGGGCGCCGCGCGCGTGGGCGGCGCGCAGCGCGTCCAGGAGGAGCGGGTCGGGCGTGCGGTCGAGGACGGAGGTCGACGGGACGACGACCGTGTCGGCCGCGGCGAGCGCGTCCAGCCCGCGCGCCGGAGCGGTCCCGAGCCACGGCGACGCCACGCCGTCGGTGGTGCAGACCACGAAGTCGTACCACTCGCCGGTCGGGGAGAGCTCCGAGCGGTCGACGCCGAAGACCTCGGCCGCGATCGCCGTCTCGTAGAGCATGGCGTCGGCGTGCACCACGAGCGCGACCGTCCTCATGTCCGAAAGTGTACGGACGTCGTCGGATCAGACACTCGTCGTGGGCGCCGCCACCCGGTGGGATGGAGTCATGGACGAGAGAGCGGTCGTATACGGAGCCACCGGCCACACCGGGCGGTTCGTGGTGGCGGAGCTGGTGGGACGCGGCGTCGCTCCCGTCCTCTCGGGACGCGACCCGGCCGCGCTGGCGGAGGTGGGAGCGGCCTTCCCCGGTGCGGAGGTTCGCCCTGCCGTCGTCGACGACCCCCGCTCGCTCGACGACGCGTTCCGTGGGGTCGCCGCGGTCGTGAACTGCGCCGGGCCCTTCCTCGACACGGCCGGGCCGGTCGCCGCGGCCGCCGTCCGGGCGGGAGCGCACTACCTCGACGTGACTGCCGAGCAGGCCGTGGTGCAGCAGCTCTACGCCACGTACGCGGACGGCACGGGTGTCGCGGTGCTGCCGGCCACCGCGTTCTACGGCGGGCTCGCGGACCTGCTCGCCACCGCCGCGACCGACGGCTGGGACGAGATCGACGACATCACGGTCGCGATCGGGCTCGACCGCTGGTGGCCGACCGAGGGGACCCGCCGCACGGGGCGCAGGAACACCGCGGCGCGGCTCGTCGTCGGCGGGGGGCGGCTGGTCCCGGCCCCCGTGCCGGCCCCGGAGCGGGACTGGTCGTTCCCCGGCCCGGTCGGTACGCAGCGCGTCGTGGGCGTGCCGTTCAGCGAGACCGTCGCGATCGCGCACCACCTCCCGGTGCGGCGTGTCGAGACCTTCCTCGCGTCGGTCGCTCTCGACGACCTGCGCGACCCGCGGACGCCCGCGCCCGAGGCCGTCGACCCCTCGGGCCGCTCGGCGCAGCAGTTCGTCGTGGAGGTCGTCGCGCACCGGGGTGCCGAGCGGCGTCGGTGGTCGGCCACGGGGCAGGACATCTACGCGATCACGGCACCGCTCGTCGGGGAGGCGGTCGAGCGGCTGCTGACGGGCCGGTCGACGGCACGCGGCGCGGCGGCACCGGGCGAGGCGTTCGACGCGGCCGGGTTCCTCGCGGCGCTGGACCCGGAGCACCTGACGATCGTGCGCTCGTGAGCGGTCCCGCGACCGTCGTCCGAGGTCAGTCGTCGCCCGGGACGTACGGGCCGCGGCGCAGCTCGAGGTCGATCTGCTCGGCGTCCAGGAGCTCGAGCGCGTGGCGCAGCGCCTGCGAGCTGTACGCGCCCGAGGTGCGCGCCTCCAGCAGCGTGGCGCGCTGCGCGGCGATGGTACGCAGGCGCAGCTCCTTGTACTGGGCGAACAGGTCCGCCGAGGTCGCGGCGTCCGTGTCGCGGTTCTGCAGCTCGCGCACGACGTCGCGGCGCACGCGCGCGACGACCCCGCCGTCGTAGGGCGTGCCGCCGGTGCGCTGCAGGTCGGGGGCGTCGATGACGGCGACCGCCGCGGCGTCGAGCTCGGCGCGCACGGCTCCGCGGTCCTCGTCGGCTCGCGTCGAGCCGCCGGACAGGCCGAGCCGGCGCACGACCCACGGCAGCGTCCCGCCCTGGACGACGAGCGTCCCGGCGGCGACGCCGAACGCGACGAGCACGAGGAACGAGCGCTGAGGCGTGTCGAGCGGGAGCGTCTGGGCCGCGGCGAGCGTGACGACGCCGCGCATCCCCGCCCACACCAGGAGCGTGCCCTCGCGCCACCCGAGCGGCTCGGCGGTGAGGTAGTCGATGTCCGCGGCGCGCCGGCGCAGCGACGACCGCAGCCGCCCGACCCGCCGCTGGGGCGCGGGGTAGACCCGTGCGTCGCCGCGCTGTCCCGGGTTCCCCGGGGCGCCGGGCCCCGCGGGTTCGGGCGCGACCGGGGTCCCGTCCGGGCCGTACCGCGCGTCGAGCTTCTCCTGCATGCCCTCGATGACGCCGCGCAGCGACTCGCCGCGTCGCGCGCGCCGGGCCAGGGCGCGCAGGAGCGTCGCGACGTACGCGGAGCGCACGACGAGGATGACGACGGCCGCGAGCGCCGCCATGCCGGCTGCGCGCCACAGGCTGCCGTGGGCTTCCCGGACGTCGGTGACGAGCGCGAACAGCTCGAGCCCCATGAGGAGGAACACGGCGCCCTCGAGCAGGAGCTCGACGGTGCGCCAGTTCGACTCCTCGGCGAGCCGGTGCTGGGGCCGCAGGTACTTGGCGCCCCCGTTGCCGGTCACGAGCCCGGCCGTCACGACCGCGACGAGGCCCGACGCGCCGAGCTCCTCGGCCGGCAGGTACGCGAGGAAGGGCGCGACGAACGAGACCGCGGTGCTCAGCGCCGGGTTGACCAGCCGCCCGCGGACGAACAGGCCGAGGAACCCGACGAGGAACCCGATGAGCACGGCGACGACCACGGCGAACACGAAGTCGCCCGCGACCGCCCACAACGACACCGGCACGTGCGTGCCCCCGTGCGCGAGCGTGACCGCGATCGCCGCGATCGCCGAGCGCAGGAGCACGAGCGCCGACGCGTCGTTGAGCAGGCTCTCGCCCTCGAGCAGCGTGACGACCCGCGGTGAGGCACCGAGCCTCTTGACGATCGACGTCGCGACGGCGTCGGTCGGGCTGACGATGGCGCCGAGCGCGAACCCGGCCGCGAGCGGGATGCCGGGGATCAGCCACGTGAAGAGGTAGCCGAGCAGCACCGTGCTGAGCAGCACGAGGACGACGGAGAGCCCGCTGATCGCGGCGAAGTCCCGCCGGAAGTCCATCGTCGGCAGACTCACCGCGGCGGAGTAGAGCAGCGGCGGCAGGATCCCCGCGAGGATCCACTCGGGCTCGAACTCGATCTCCGGGACCGCGGGCACGAAGCTCACGGCGACGCCGACGGCGACGAGGACCAGCGGCGCGGCCACGCCGGCCTTCGGCGCGAGGGCGTTCACGCCCACGATCGCGACGATCGCGACCGTGCCCACGACGATGAGCGAGAGGATCTGCTCCTCGGTGAGGCTGAACGGGAACTCCATCGGCACCTCCGGCTGGCCACGGCGCCGCGCGCTCGGCGTGCGGCGCGCGGAGGGAACGGGACAACGCTAACCGCCCGACCGCTTCCGGGCCGCCCGCCGGTCCCGGGGCCCGGTGCCCGCAGTCGGCGCCCGGGCGTCGGCAATATGTCAAGAACTCTTGACACGATGTCCGCTTCACCTTACGTTGGGGATGTCATCAATCTTTGACATCCGCGCGTGACGTCGAGACGGGAGTCGGCCATGTCCTACGAGGAGAAGGGCACGTGGGTCTCCCTCGTCGTGAGCGTCGTCGTGTACGCCGCGTACGTCGGGGTGGTGCTCTCCCGGGCCGGCGGTGGACCGCTCGCGGACGTCGCGTACGTCGGTCCGCTGCTGTGGTCGGTCGGGGCGGCCGTCGTCGCCGCGACCGTCGTGCGCACCGCGGTCGAGATCGCCCGGCCCAGCGAGAGCTTCCGCAGCGACGAGCGCGACCGCGACCTCGCGCGCCGGGGCACCCTGGCCGGGCAGTGGGGCATCACCGCCGGGGCGGTCGGCGCGCTCGTGCTCGCGCTCGTCGACGCGGACGCGTTCTGGATCGCCAACGCGATCTACCTCGGCTTCGTGGCCATGAGCGTGACGGCGTCCGTCGTCACGCTCGTCGCGTACCGGCGGGGGGTGTGACGTGGGAGGGAAGCCGACGCGCGTGACGAACGCGATCCGGGCGCTGCGCTTCGCGCGCGGCGAGATGACGCAGGCCGAGCTCGCGGAGCGCGTCGGCGTCACGCGCCAGACCGTCATCGCGATCGAGCAGGGCCGCTACTCGCCGTCGCTCGAGACGGCGTTCCTCATCGCCCGCGCGCTCGACGCCCGGCTCGACGAGGTGTTCGCCTACCCCGAGGACGCCGCCGACGGCGCGAGGGCCGCCCGATGAGGGCCGCGACGTCGCCCACCTACGGCGGACCCGACGTCGTGCGCGTCACGACGCGCCCCGACCCGGTGCCCGGGCCGCACGACCTGCTCGTGCGCAACCGCGCGAGCACGCTCGCCGCCGCGTTGGTCGCAGCACGCGCGGGCTCGCCGTGGTTCGCGCGCCTCGCGTTCGGGCTGCGCCGGCCCCGCTACCCCGTGCTCGGCGGAGAGGTCGCGGGCGAGGTCGTCGCGGTCGGGGCCGAGGTCACGCGGTTCGCGGTCGGCGACCGGGTCACCGCGCTCACGCACATGGGAGCCGGCGCGCACGCCGAGCTGGTCCTCGTGCCCGACGACGGCGCCGTCGTCCCGACGCCGGCCGACCTGACCGACGTCGACGCCGCGGTCCTCGCCGCCGGACCACTCACCGCGCTCCCGTTCCTCGCGGACCACGCGCGGCTTCGAACGGGGGCGCGCGTGCTGGTGATCGGCGCGTCGGGGTGCGTCGGGACGGCCGCGGTCCAGCTCGCGGTGCACGCGGGCGCCCACGTCACCGCCGTGACCGGTCCGCGCGGGCTCGACCTGGCACGCGGGCTCGGTGCGGCCGAGGTCGTCGACCGCACCGTGCGCGACCTCACCGCGCCGGAGGACGGCGCCGGGCTCCCGCGCCACGACGTCGTCTTCGACGTCGCGGGCGCGTCGTCGTACCGGCGGTGCCGGCACCTGCTCGCGGACGAGGGCGTCTACCTCACGACCGTGCCGTCGGCCCGCATCCTGTGGCGCACGCTGTGGACCTCGCGCCGCACGCACGGACGGCGTGGCCTCGTCGCGTTCACCGGCCTGCGGCCCACCGCCCTCCGGCGCGCAACCCTCGAGGACGCGCTCGCGCGCGGGTCGGCCGGCACGCTGCGGGCCGTCGTCGACCGCGCGTACCCGCTCGACGAGATCGTCGACGCGCACCGCCACGTCGAGCACGAGCACAAGGCCGGCACGGTCGTCGTCACCCTGGGCTGAGCCCCGCGCGCCGGGATCCGCCCGCGCACCGGCGTTCAGGTCGCGACCGCGCGAGGGTCGACGGAGGCTGCCAGGAGGTGACCGACGACGAGAGAGGGCGCACGTGGACGCGCTGGGCATGCTGGAGGACCTGTACGGACGGATCGGACCGGCGGTGACGCGCACCGTCGACGGGCTCGACGAGGAGGCGCTCACCGCCCGCCTGGACCCGGGCGCCAACACCGTCGCGTGGCTCGCGTGGCACCTCGCCCGCGGCCAGGACGCGCAGGTCGCGGCCGCCGTCGGGCGCGACCAGGTGTGGACGCGCGACGGCTGGGCGCGCCGGTTCGGCCTGCCGTTCGACGACGCCGCGACGGGCTACGGCCACTCGCCCGCCGACGTCGCCCGGGTCCGCGCCCGCGGGGACCTGCTGCTCGGGTACGTGCACGCCGTCCAGGTCGAGTCGCGCGACGTGCTCGACTCGCTCGACGCGGACGACCTCGACCGCGTCGTCGACGAGGACTGGGACCCGCCCGTGACGCTCGGCGTGCGGCTCGTGAGCGTGGCCGTCGACAGCCTCGAGCACGCCGGCCAGGCCGCCTACGTGCGCGGCGTGCTCGAGCGCACGGGCCGCGCCTGAGGCGACTGCCTCAGCCGGTCGCGGGGAACGCCTCCACGAACCACGACGTGATGGTCGTGGGGTGGGTGATCGCCGTCCCGACGCACACGCTGAACGCGCCGCGCGCCATGGCCTGCGCGGCCTGCGCGGGTGTGTGCACGCGGCCCTCGACGACGACGGGCAACGTGCACGCCGCCACCATCTCGTCGACGAGCCCGAGGTCGGGTCCGACGGTCCTGGGCCGCTCGCCCGAGTAGCCGGCGAGCGTCGTGCCGAGCAGGTCGACGCCCGCGTCCTGGGCGGCGAGCGCGTCGTCGAGCGACCCGCAGTCCGCCATGACGAGCGCGTCCGTCGTCTCGCGCAGCCGCTCCACGGTCTGGGCGAGCGTGAGCCCGTCCGGCCGGGGGCGGCGCGTGCCGTCGAGCGCCACGACGTGCGCCCCGGCGTCCGCGACGGCCCGCGCGTGGCGCAGCGTCGGGGTGATGAACACCCCGCCGTCGCCGTCCTTCCACAGCCCGACGACCGGCACGTCCACCGCGGTGGCGACCGCCGCGACGTCGTCGAGCCCCTGGACGCGCACCGCCGCCGCCCCCCCGGCGACGACGGCGCGCGCCATCTGCGCCGTCGTGCGGGGGTCGCGCAACGGCTCGCCCGGGTAGGCCTGGCACGACACCGTGAGGCGTCCGCGCATCGCGTCGAGGACGCTCGCGCGCGTCCACGTGGTCCGGTCCTGCTGCTGGTCGCTCATCGTGCCCCTCCGTCGAGCCTCTCGTCCTGGTCGATCACCAGGGTCCACGCTCCGCGCGCCGCACCGACGACCGCCGCGTCGTTCCCCAGCGCCGCGGGGCGCAGCGGGACGTCGGCGAGCACGTCGACGACCTCCGCGCGCAGCGTGTCCTCGAGCGCGGACCACCACAGGGCACCGGCCCCGGCGAGCCCGCCGCCGACCACGACGACCTCGGGGTCGAGCACCGTGACGGTCCCCGCGACCGCCCGGCCCACGGCCCGGGCCGCGTCCCGCACGACGGCAGCGGCCAGCTCGTCGCCCGCGGCGGCGCGTGCGACGACGTCGCGCGCGTCCGGGCTCGAGGCGTCGCCGCCGAGCGCGAGGTAGCGCCGGTGGATCGCGGGGCCCGCGGCGATCGCCTCGAGGTGCCCCGTGCGGCCGCACGGGCAGCGCAGCGCCTCGGCCCCCGGGACGGGCACGTGCCCCATCTCGCCCGCGACGTGGTGGGCGCCGCGCAGGGGGCGGCCGTCGAGCACGACGGCGGCCCCCACGCCCGTCCCGACCGCGACGAGGAGCGCGCTGCGCGCGCCCGCGGCCGCGCCGAGCCACACCTCGCCCGCCGCGTGCGCGTCGACGTCGTTCTCGACGAACACGGGCAGCGGGCGGACCGCCGCGCCCGGGGCGTGCGGCGCGCCGGCCGCGTGCGCGGCGAGCCGACGGCGCAGCCCGCCCGCGACGTCGGTCCCCGGCCAGCCGGGCAGGGTGTCGGTCGCGGACACGATCACGCCGCGCCCCACGTCGACCACGCCGGCCGTCCCGACCCCGACGGCCCGCAGGGCCGCCGGGGCGCCGGAGGCGGCCCCCGCCGCGACGAGGACCTCCGCGACGAGCCCCGCCACGGCGTCGAGCACCGCGTCCGGCCCGTGGACCGCAGGCGTCGGCACGGACAGCACGGGGCCGTGCACGCCGTCGGGGCCGACCGTCGCGGCGGCGGTCTTCGTGCCCCCCAGGTCGACGCCGACGACCACACCTGCTGCGGCGTCGTCAGTCACCCAGGAGCCCCGCGGCGCGCGTGATCTCCTCGACCCGCGCGGCGACGTCGTCGGCGAGCGGCTCGACCGGGAAGGCCATGGTGACGGTGTCGATCAGCCCCTGGCGCTGGGTTGCGACCTTGAACGCGCCCACGCCCGCGGCGTCGCCCGAGCGGCCCGTCGCCTGGAAGACGATCTCGAACAGCGCCGCGATGCGGTCCTGCTCCCGACGCGCGTCGTCCCACTTGCCGGCCTGCGCGAGGTCCCACAGGCGCACGTAGCCGGCGGCGTCGACGTTCCCCAGCCCGGGGACGACGCCGTCGGCGCCGAGGAGCAGCATCCCGTCGACGACGACCTCGTGCCCCGTGAACAACGCGAGGGGCGACCCCGCCGCCGCGTTCGCCGCGACGAGGCGGCGGAACGCGACGTCGTCGCCGGACGAGTCCTTGACGCCCGCCAGGACGCCGTCGGAGCCGAGGCGCACGAGCAGGTCGGCCGGGAGCTTGGTGCGCACGCGCACCGGGATGTCGTACGCGAGGACCGGCACGTCGACCGCGGCGGCGACCGCGCGGAAGTGGCGCTCGACCTCGTCGAGGTCGTTGAGCGCGTACACCGGCGCGGTCACGACGACCGCGTCGACGCCGGCCGCGACGAGCGCCCTCGACTGCTCGACGACGCGGGCCGTCGTGAGGTCGATCGCGCCGGCCATGACGGGGACGCGACCGTCGACCGCGGAGACCACCGTGCGCACCACGAGGTCGCGCTGCGCGTCGGTGAGGTAGGCGACCTCACCGGTCGAGCCGAGCACGAAGACGCCGTGCACGCCCTCGGTGACGAGGTGCCCGACCAGGCGCTCGAGCGACGTGACGTCCACCTCGCCCTCGGTCGTGAGCGGGGTGAGGACGGGCGGGACGATCCCGCTGAAGGTGCGCGTGGTCACGAGTAGCTCCGGTTCTGCATTCTGCGATGGTTCGGTACGGAGGGCTGCGCCGCCCCGTCGGGGCGTGCGGCGCCGCGGCTCACAGGAGCGCGGGCGCCGCGGACAGCAGCGTGCGGGTGTAGTCGTCCTGCGGGTCGTCGAGCACGCGGGCCGCGGGTCCGGACTCGACGATCCGCCCGCCCTGCATGACGACGATCTCGTCGGAGACGTGGCGGACGGTCTGGATGTCGTGGGAGATGAAGACCATCCCCAGGTCCAGCTCCGCCTTGAGGTCCGCGAGCAGGTTGAGGATCTGCGCTCGGACGGACACGTCGAGGGCGGACGTCGGCTCGTCGGCGACGATCACGTCGGGCTCGAGCGCGAGGGCGCGCGCGATGGCGACGCGCTGGCGCTGTCCGCCGGAGAGCTGGCCGGGCAGGGCGTCGAGCGCCGACTCGGGCAGACCGACGAGGTGCACGAGCTCGCGGACGCGGGCCTCGCGGTACGCCGCGTCGCCGACCCGGTGCACGTCCAGCGGGTCGCGCAGCGCGTCCCGGACCCGCATGCGCGCGTTGAGCGCGGTCGCCGGGTCCTGGAAGACCACGGCGACGACCCGCCCGACCTCGCGCCGCACCGCGGCGGTGTACCTCGACACGGCCCTGCCGCGGAAGCGGATCTCGCCCTCGGTCGGGGCCTGCAGGCCGACGAGCACCTTGGCCATGGTCGACTTGCCCGAACCGGACTCGCCGACGATCCCGAGCGTGCTCCCGCGCCGGACCTGCACGGTGACGTCGTTCACCGCGTGCACACGCTGCGCGCGGAACAGCGAGCCGGTGCGCGCCGTGAAGACGACGTGCACGTTCCGCAGCTCGACGACCGGGGTCCCGCGGTCGAGCGTGTCGGGCCGCGCGCTGCGGTGGCTCGGGTGGTGGGCGCTCATCGGGTCCCTCCCGTGGTGGTCGGAGCGGTGCCGGCACCGACCGGTTCGGCCGGCGGCATCGCGACGAGGTGCTGGTCGTCGGCGTCCACAGGACGCAGCACGGGGCGGACGTCGAGCCCGCGTCCCGGCTGCGAGGAGCGCGGCGCGAACCGGTCGCCCGCCGGGAAGTCGCGCGGCGACGGGACGGTGCCGGGGATCTGGTGCAGCCGCGTCGAGCGCTGCTCGATCGACAGCACCGCGCCCAGCAGGCCCTGCGTGTACTCGTGGCGCGGGTCGGCGAGCAGCTCGCTCGTCGGCGCCTGCTCCACGACCTGGCCGGCGTACATGACGGTGATGCGGTGCGCGATCTCGGCGACGAGCGCGAGGTCGTGGCTGACGAAGACCATCGCGAACCCGAGCTTCTCGCGCAGCTCGTCGAGCAGCGCGACGACCTGGGCCTGGACCGTGACGTCGAGGGCGGTGGTGGGCTCGTCCGCGATGATCAGCCGCGGGTCGCGGGTGAGGGCCATCGCGATGAGCACGCGCTGGCGCTGGCCGCCGGAGAGCTCGTGCGGATAGCTCTTGAGGGTGCGCTCCGGGTCGAGGCCGACGAGCTCGAGGAGCTCCTCGGCGGTCCGGGTGCCGCCGCGCCGCGTGAGCTGCTTCATCTGCGAACGGACGAGCATCGACGGGTTGAGCGAGCTCAGCGCGTCCTGGTAGATCATCGCGATGTCCGTGCCGCGCAGCGACGCGCGCTCGCGGTTGCCCATGGCGAGCAGGTTCTTCCCGCCGTAGAGGATCTCGCCGCCGATCTCCGCGGACGAGTCGAGCAGGCCCATGACGGCGAGCGACGTGATCGACTTGCCGCAGCCGGACTCGCCGACCAGCGCCATCGTCTCGCCGGGACGCACCGAGAACGACACGTCGTCGACGACCGCGACGTCGCCGTGGCGCTGGGGGAAGCGGATCGAGAGGTTGCGCACCTCGAGGAGGGGGGCGGCGTCGCCGTCGTACACGTGGCGGTCGCTGCGGGAGGTCTCGGCCGCGCGCAGGGTCGCGAGCCGGGCCGCGAGCGGGACCGCCCGCCCGGCGGGCCCCACGTCGGGCTCGACGTCGGGCACGATCGACTCCGACTCGGCGAGCCGGGCCTCGTCGGCGGACTCGACGGGCTCGTCGCCGTCCATGGCCGTGACCTCGGCCGCGAGCGCGACGGCCGTGGGGTCCGTCGTGCCGGCCTTCGCCGGGGTGGCGCGGGTCGCCCGCGGGGCGGCGACCATGGCGTCGGTCATGCCCTCGGACAGGATGTTCAGGCACAGGACGGTGAGCATGATCGCGAGACCGGGGAAGAACGTCGCCCACCAGTAGCCGCCCATGACGAGGTCGCGGCCGGCGGCGATGACGTTGCCCCACGACGGCTCGGGGTCCGGGACGCCCGCCTGGATGAAGGACAGGGAGGCCTCGAGGACGATCGCGTCGGCGACGAGGACCGTGGTGAACACGAGCACCGGCGCGGCGCAGTTGCGCGCGACGTGCTTGGCGAGGATCCACGACGTCCGCGCGCCCATGACGCGCGTCGCCGCGACGTAGTCCTCGCCGTACTGGTCGAGGACGTTGGCGCGCACGACCCGGGAGAGCTGGGGTACGTAGAGGAACGCGATCGTGAGGACGAGCACCGGCAGCGAGCGGCCGAAGACGGAGACGAGCACCGCGGCGAGCGCGATCCCGGGGAACGCCATGATGATGTCGAGGACGCGCATGAGCGTCTCGGAGACCTTCTTGTTCGCCGTCGCGGCGACCGAGCCGAGGACGGCCGCGACCGCGAGGGCGATCGCCGTGGCGCCGAGGCCGATGACCAGCGAGTAGCGGGCCCCGTAGACGACGCGCGCGAAGACGTCGCGGCCCTGGCGGTCCGTGCCGAACCAGTTCTCGGCGCTCGGCGGCTGGACCGGGGTCCCGGTCGTCAGCGGGCCGTGGCTCGTGACGAAGGGCGCGAAGACCGCGGCGAGCGCGACGATCACGACGAGGACGAGGGAGATCTTGGAGCCCAGCGGGAGCGCGCGCAGGCGCAGGCCGGGGCCGGAGAGTCGTTCGGTGAGCTGGCGTCGCACGTCACACCGTCCTGATCCGCGGGTTGACGAGCACGTAGAGCATGTCGACCACGATGTTGATGAGCACGAAGGCGAGCGCCACGGTGAGGGTCACGCCCTGCACGAGGTGGGGCTCGTTGTTCGTGACTCCGTTGAGGATGAGCGTGCCCATGCCGGGCAGCGCGAAGATGACCTCGATGACGACGGCACCGCCGATGAGGTACCCGATGCGCAGGCCGAGCACCGTGATGGGCGTGATGAGCGCGTTGCGCAGGACGTTGCGGCCGACGACGGTGTGGCGCGGGATGCCTGCGCCGATCGCGGTGCGCACGTAGTCCTTGTCGAGCTCCTCGACGACCGAGGTGCGCACGACGCGCGTGAGCTGGCCGACGACGGGCACGGCGAGCGCGATGGCCGGCAGGGCCATGCGGGCGAGGTAGGCGCCGAGGTCCTCCGCCGGGTCGGGCAGAGGACCGCTCGCGGGGAGCCACCCGAGGCCGAGCGTGACCGCCTGGATGAGGAGCACCGCGAGCCAGAAGGACGGCGTGGCGAGCGAGGCCACGGAGACGACGCGGATCGCCTTGTCGGGCCAGCGGTCACGGAAGAGCGCCGCGACGACACCGAAGAGGAGGGCGAGCACGACGGCGATGACGAGGCCCATGAACGTGAGCTGCAGCGTGATCGGCAGGGCGCGGGCGATCTCGTCGACGACGGGGATCTGGCGGGCGCTGAACGTGCCGAGGTCGCCCTGCAGCAGACCGCCGAGGAAGGAGACGTACTGCACGAGGAGCGGGTCGTCGAGCCCGTGCGTCTCGCGGTACGCCTCGCGCGCCTCCACCGACGCGCTCTCGCCCAGGGCCGTGATGGCCGGGTCGACGTCCGAGAACGACATCACGAAGAACACGAGGAGCGTGATGCCGAGGATCATGATCGGTAGCTGCAGGAGGCGGCGTCCGACGAGGCGCAGGATCGCGCTCACGAAGTTCCTCCCGGTGTGGCGGTGGTGCGGTGCATGACGGCTTTCCGTTCTGGGGAACCGGTCCCCTCGCCGGAGGGGCAGGGCGAGGGGACCGGTGGTCGGGCTGCTGACCGGCTACTTCAGGACGCCGGCGTCGAGGAAGGACAGACCCGTGACGGGCAGCGGCTTGAATCCCTCGATCTGGCTGCTGTCCCAGGCGGTCGGCAGCTTGCGGTGCAGCAGCGGGTAGAGCACCGCCTCCTCCGAGATCAGGTCGTAGGCCTGGTTCCACAGCTCCTGCTGCTCGTCCCCGGACGTGCGCACGGCGGCGTCGAGGATCGTGTGCAGCTCGGCGAACCGCGGGTCGTCGTTCCAGCGGTAGCGGGACTGCGACCAGACGTTGTCCCCGAACCACCAGCGCATGAGCAGGTCGGGGTCGTTGCCGAAGACCGACGGGTCGCCGGGGGCGACCATGACCTGGAGGTCACCGTTGTCGACCTTGGTGTACTGGCCGGCGGACTGGCCGATGTCGAGGGTGGTGTCGACGCCGATCGCGTCGAGGTTCTCCTTGATGAGCGGCGCGATGTCCGCGACCCACCCGGTGTCGGTGGTGAGGAGGGTGATGGACAGGTCGCTGACGCCCGCGTCCGCGAGGAGCTGCTCGGCCTTGGCCGGGTCGTACTGGTAGACCGTCGAGGCTTCCTTGTAGCTCGGGTGGCTCTGGGGGAGGAAGCTCGTGGCGGCGGCGCCGTTGCCGAGCAGGCCGTTGTCGATGATCTTGTCCATGTCGAGGGCGTAGAAGAACGCCTGGCGCACGCGGACGTCGTCGAACGGCGGGAGGTCCGTGTTGAACATCATGAACAGCGTGCCGAACGACTGGACCGACTCGACGTCGACCTGGCCCTCGAGCGTCGGGACGTCGATGTAGGGGACGTCCTCGATCGCACTGACCGTGCCGGAGCTCATCGCCGTGACGCGCGCTGCCGGGTCGGAGAGCAGGTTCCACACCATGCCCTGGGCGAGTGCCGGGCGGCGACCGTTGTAGTCGTCGAAGCGCTCGAAGGTGATCTTGTCCTCGGGCGTGGCCTGCGTCATCGTGAACGGACCGGTACCGACGGGGAGCGCGTTGAACGCCTCGTAGTCGGACTCGACGAGGGCCTTCGGGACGATCTTGACGACCGACAGGCGCTCGGGGAGGAGGCTGAAGGGGTACTTGAGGTTGATCGAGACCGTGTCCTCGTCGACCGGCGTGACCGACTCCACGAAGTCGATGAACCCGGCGTAGAGGGAAGAGCTGGCCGGGTCGAGCACGCGCTCGAAGCTGTAGACGACGTCGTCGACCGTGACGGGCGTGCCGTCGTGGAACACCGCGCCCTCGCGGATGTCCACCTGGTAGTGCGTGTCGTCGATCTCCGTGGGGAGGTCGGTGCCGAGAGCCGAGTAGACCTCGCGCGTCGCGGGGTCCAGCTCGGTGAGCCCTTCGAACACGTGCCAGTTGGCCGCTACTGTCACGGCACCAGAGGTCGACATCGGGTCGAACCCACCGGAGAGGGCGTACGAGATGCCGGCTTCGATCACCCCGTCGGGGTCGATCTCGCCCTGGGCTTCGCTGCCCGGGTTCTCGCCGTCGTCGTCCGTGGCACCTCCACCGGAGCATGCTGCGAGGCCGAGGGCGAGGACGACGCCCATGGCCGCGGCAGCAACACCCCTGCGACGGGGAGGTGAGCTGACATGAAGCTTCATTGGTTCTCCTGACAGGAAAGACATGACTCTTCACAGAGAGAAGATGTCTGATGTCTGACGTTGTGTAGCATGACACTAGGACCAGAAACCGAAGGGGTCAAGATGGCGACACCACGGCGCAGGAGCTTCACCACCCTCGACGCCTCCCGTACGAGCACCACGAGCGCGCCGCGGCGGACCACCACCGCGGACCGGATCAAGGACTTCATCCTCGGAGAAGGGCTGCGACCCGGTGACGCGCTACCGACCGAGGCCGAGCTGTGCGAGCACCTCGGCGTCTCCCGCTCGAGCGTGCGCGAGGCGATCCGCACGCTGTCGACGCTCGACATCGTCGAGGTCCGCCACGGGCACGGCACCTTCGTCGGCAGCATGTCCCTCGACGCGCTCGTCGAGGCGCTCGTGTTCCGCGGCGTGCTGAGCCCCGGCGACGACCTCCGGGCGCTGCGCGACGTCGTGGAGATCCGCCAGGCGCTCGACCTCGCCATGGCGGAGCGCATCGTCGCGAGCCTCGCCGGGACGTCCAACCCGGACCTCCACTCCCTCGTGGACGAGATGGTCGCCGCGGCGCAGGACGGTCTCTCCTTCCCCACGCAGGATCGCGCGTTCCACACAGGGCTCCTCGCCCGCCTGGACAACTCCCTCGTCGGGCAGCTCGTCGCCGCGTTCTGGGACGTGCACACCGCCGTCGTCCCCAAGCTCGGCATCTCCGTCGCGTCCGACCTCGTCCGGACCGCCCGCGCGCACGGCGACATCCTGACCGCCGCGGAGGCCGGCGACGTCGAGGCCTTCCGCGCGGCCGTCGCCTCGCACTACGTCCCGATCGACCGCACGCTCGGGGTGACCCCCGCGTGAGTCCCGAGGAGGTCGGCACCTGGCCCACGGCGGCCAGGTGGTCAGAGCGGTGCTGGCCGGGGGACGTCCCGGCCACGGGATCGACGAGGCGCGCGCGACGCTCGCGGTGATCGACGCGGCGTACCGCTCGGTCGCGGCGGGCGACGTCGTCGCGGTGGAGTACCGGACGGTGCACGAGGAGAAGAGGGTCTGATGGAGGTCGTGATCGCTCCTGCGGAGCGGTTGGCGGTGCTGGCGGCGGACGCGGTGGACGCGTTGGTGCGTGCGGAGCCGGGTGCGGTGCTGGGGTTGGCGACGGGGTCGAGCCCGTTGAGGGTGTACGACGAGCTGGCGCGTCGTCATCGGGAGGAGGGGTTGTCGTTCGCGGGGGTGCGGGCGTTCATGCTGGACGAGTACGTGGGTCTGCCCGTGGAGCACCCGCAGCGGTACCGCAACGTGATCGAGGCGGAGATCGCCTCGCGGGTGGACTTCGCTCCGGGTGCGGTGCAGGGTCCGGACGGGAACGCGCAGGACCTGGTGGCGGCGTGCGCGGCGTACGAGGACGCGATCGCGGGTGCAGGGGGTGTGGACCTGCAGGTCCTGGGGATCGGGACGGACGGGCACATCGCGTTCAACGAGCCGGGGTCGTCGTTGGCGTCGCGCACGCGGATCAAGACGTTGACGGCGCAGACGCGTGAGGACAACGCGCGGTTCTTCGGTGACGACGTGGACCGGGTGCCGCGGCACTGCCTGACGCAGGGGTTGGCGACGGTCATGTCGGCGCGGCACCTGGTGCTGCTGGCCACGGGCAAGGGCAAGGCCGAGGCGGTGCACCAGCTCGTCGAGGGTCCGGTGAGCGCGATGTGGCCGGCGACGGTCATGCAGATGCACCCGCACGCCACGGTCCTGGTGGACGACGCCGCGGCCTCGCGCCTGCAGCTGGGCGACTACTACCGCCAGACGTACGCGTCCAAGCCCGACTGGCAGGGCCTGTAGCGACGTCGTCGAGGACGAGCGTCCGCGCGAGAGCTTCGGCTCGTGGAGCGCCAACACAAGGAACCACCGAGCTCGCGGCGGAGCTCGGGGGCCTCTCGCGCCGCCGTGCACGCCTGGCTGCGCGCGAACTTGCCACGCCCCTCCGACCGACGCGCGCGCGACCAACGCCGCCACCGCCGAACGGGTGGGGATCGCCCCGTCCACGTGCCACGCGCGCGTCCGCTCGCTGGTCGACCGCGGGGTGATCCGCGGCTTTCGCGCCGACGTCGACCCGGCCGCCGTGGGGCGCGGGCTGGAGGCGTTCCGCGACTACCTGCTCACCCTGCCCGACGTCGAGAGAGTCTTCTTCGTCACCGGTGACCGGGACTTCCTGCTGCACGTCGCGGTCGCGGACTCCGACGCCCTACGCGACCTCGTCTCCAAGACGCTCAGCGTCCGACCCGAGGTCGCGGGGACGAGCACGACCGTCATCTTCGAGCACACCCGGCCCTGAGGTCAGCGTCCGTGCGCGCCGCGGCAGGACCGGGTCGCGCGGTCAGGGGGCCGACCTCGGCCTGACGTGCCTGTCGTAGAACCGGGCGGCCTTCATCCGGTTGCCGCACCCCTGCATCGAGCACCACCGGCGCTGGCCGTTCTTGCTCGTGTCGTAGAACCACAGGACGCAGTCCGGGTTGGCGCACCGGCGGATGCGGTCGGGGTGCTCGCCGTACAGCCGGACGAGGTCCGCGGCGGCGACCCAGGCGGCGTACCAGCGAGGGTCGTCGACGACGACGTCCTCACTCGCCACCCTCTGCCGCAGCACCGGGCGGCGGGAACCGTGCGCCAGGACGGTGTCGAGGGGGCCGGTGTCACCGAGCACCGCAGCGCGGATCGCGTCCCGCGCGTGCGTCAGAGTCTCGCGGACGCCGGGGGCCTCGGGCAGCTCGTGCTCGGCCAGCCATGCCGAGAGCGCGGCGGGGTCGTCGAAGAGGTCGACCCACCGTCCGCCGTCGACCCACGCGGTGTTGGCGAGGTCGAGGGCGACGGGTTCACCTCGGAGCGGTCTACGCACCGAGCCAGTCTAACCCCTGATGATCCATTGACAGGTTGGCGAGCGGCCCGCTAGATTCCGCTGCGCCGGCATAACTGGTCATTACTCTTTCGACGGTTAGGAGACCCTTGTGGTCCAGTCCCATCGCACCGCTCACATCGACGGACTCGATCTCTTCTACCGGGAGGCAGGGGACCCTCAGGCACCCTCGCTCGTGCTCCTGCACGGGTTCCCCACCTCCTCGCTGATGTACCGCACGCTGATCGACGAGCTGTCGGACGAGTTCCACCTCGTCGCACCCGACTACCCCGGTTTCGGGCACAGCTCCGCCCCCGATCCGCAGGACTGGGACTACACGTTCGACCACCTCGCCGACGTCGTCGACGCACTCCTCGACACCCTCGCCGTCCACCACTACGCCCTCTTCGTCCACGACTACGGCGCGCCCGTCGGTTTCCGGCTCGCCGAGAGGCACCCCGAGAGGGTCACGGGAATCGTGTCGCAGAACGGCAACGCGTACGACGTGGGCCTCACCCCGTTCTGGGACCCGCTGCGCCGCTGGTGGGACGGTACGGCCACCGCCGCCGACGAACGGGCTCTCGCCGGCCTGACCACGCGGGAAGGTACCCACTGGCAGTACACCCACGGCGTACCCACCGACGACCTGCCGCTCGTCGACCCGGGCCTGGAGACCCTCGACCAGGCGCTCCTCGACCGCCCCGGTATCGGGGACGTCCAGCGCGCCCTCCTCGCCGACTACGGGGTCAACCCCGACCGGTACGCCGGGTGGCAGGAGTACCTGCGCACCCACCAGCCGCCGGTCCTGGCGGCCTGGGGTCGCCACGACGAGATCTTCGGGCCGGACGGCGCCCGTGCCTTCCTCCGGGACGTGACGGACGCCCAGGTCCACCTGCTCGACGCCGGGCACTTCCCGCTCACGACCCGCCTCGCGGAGACGGCAGGCCTGGTGCGCGGCTTCCTGCGGGGCCTGGCCGCCTGATGGCGACGCCCCTCGACCGGGTCGCCGCGAACCGCCTCGTCCCGGTCGTCCTCGCGACCGCGGCCGCGACCGCCGCGCTCCTGGCCCTCGCCGCGGTCGCCACGCTCACCCGCCTGCCGCTGTTCGCGCTGCCGTTCGCCGCGAGCGCGGCGATCGTCGCGCTCGCACCCGCCTCGCCGTTCGCGCAACCGCGGAGCATCGTCGTCGGGCACGTCCTCGGCGCGGGGGTCGCCCTGGCAGCGGCCGCGCTCCTCGGACCGTCCGTCTGGACGGCGGCGCTCGCGGCGGGACTGACCACCGCCCCGATGCTGCTGCTCAAGGTCGCGCACCCGCCCGCGACCGCTACCGCTGCGCTGGTCGGGCTGACGGCGCCCGAGCCGATGTTCCTGATCAGCCCGGTGCTCGCCGCGTCGGTGGTCGTGGTGGCTTCCGGCCTCGTCCTCGGACGGGCCCTGCCAGGACGCCGCTACCCGTCGCCGTCGGTCTGAGGTCCCGGGAGGCAGACTTCACCCGCTACCGAACTGGACGGGTGTCCAGTTCACTGTCTAGCGTTGTCCTCAGTCGGCGCCCGTGCCTCTGCCCCCTGCTGGTGCGGGCGCCGACATCCAACGGCGGTGCCGCCTCCCGACGTCCGACTCGCCCGTACCCCTGTCGATCCGGGGTACGGGTGGGCCCATGGGCCGCGGCACGGACCCGGTCGAGCAGGCCACGGCGCGTCGTGCACCCGCGCCCGGGACACCTCCCGCCGGTACGGCACGACACCGAGCAACCGACGGGACCTCATGACCACACCGAGCACACGGCGCCGCCTCGGGCGAGCCGGCGCCGTCACCGCCGTCGCGACCGCCGCGCTGCTGGCGGCACCGGGCGCGAGCGCGTCGACCGACGACACCTACGTCCCCGAGCAGCCGTCGATGCGCCTGACCACGCTCGTCTCTGTGTGCGAGGCGGACGTCGCCTACCTGGACTACGCGGTCGAGGTCGAGGGGACCGACCACGACACCGTCACGGTCACCTGGGTCAACCCGGACGGGAACGACGTCGTCGAGCCCGGGCTGCCGCTCTCCGGTCGCCTGCGCTGGCCGGGTGCGGTCGCGGACGAGGACGGCCGGGGCGTCGACTGGCCGGGCTGGCGCCTCGAGGACGGCGAGTGGGTCGAGGGCGACGAGTACGACTGGGTACGCCCGCAGGTGGACGTGCGCTTCGAGGTCAACCCGAACGTCCTGGTGACCACGGTCTACCCGCCGGCAACCCCGGACTGCGCCACGAACCCGCCCGGGCGCGACGACCCCGTCGTCGCCGCCCCGGTGTCGGCCCCCGGCGCGAGCGCGACAGCACCGGGCCGGAGCCTGGCCTCGACCGGTGCGACGGTCGGGCTGTACGCCGCCGTCGCCGCCGGGCTCGCCGGCATCGGCGCCCTCGCCGTCCTCGCGACCCGCCGCGCCCGACGCGGCTGATCCCCCCAGCTGCCCGCCAGGCTGCGCCGACCGCGGCCTGGCGGGCTTCGTGCTGCCCGGCACCGCTCCCGACCCTCGGTGCGGTGACAAGGTCCGCCCTCTCTTGACCGATGCGTCGCCGCGGGTTACGTTCCTCTCGACATCAGACATCTGACGTCATTCGACCGTGTACGGCAGCGCCGCCGTGACCTCTCCTCGAGTCCGGGTCGTCCGCCGCCGCGTCACGCACACACGACCGGAAGGAACGGCATGATCGGACACCTCCGCCGACCAGCGCACCGCGCACTCGGAGTCGCCGCCGCCCTCGCGCTGGGGCTGGGTGGTGTCGTCGTCCCCGCGACGACCGCGGCCGCGCACCACACCACCCCCTCGCCGGACTACGACCTCGGTCCCGCGACCGGCGGCCAGGGCTCCTACGGCGAGCAGCAGCTCGCGACGAACGGGCAGGGCGGCTTCCCCAACTACCGCATCCCCGCGCTGACGGTCACCAACAGCGGCGACGTCCTCGCCTCGTACGACGGCCGCCCCACCGGCGCCGACTCCCCCGGCCCGAACTCGATCCTCCAGCGGCGGTCCACGGACGACGGCGCCACGTGGGGCCCCCAGGAGGTCGTGGCGGCAGGGAGGACCAGTGCCCCGATCGAGGGATACTCGGACCCGAGCTACATCGTCGACCGTGAGACCGGCGCGATCTTCAACTTCCACGTGAAGTCCTACGACCAGGGCTTCTGGGGCTCGCAGCCGGGCACCGACCCGACCGCGCGCAACGTCATCCACGCGAACGTGTCCACCTCGACGGACGACGGCCGCACCTGGACCCAGCGGACCATCACCGCCGAGGTCACCGGGAACCTGGGCGCGCGCTCGCGCTTCGCGTCATCCGGCCAGGGCATCCAGCTCAGGTACGGCCAGTACGCCGGGCGCCTGATCCAGCAGTACACGATCATCAGCTCCACGGGGACCGTGCAGGCCGTGTCCGTGTACTCCGACGACCACGGTGAGACGTGGCACGTGGGCACGCCTGTCGGCACGGGCATGGACGAGAACAAGACCGTCGAGCTCTCCGACGGCCGCGTCATGCTCAACTCGCGCGACTCCGCGGGGTCCAAGTACCGCAAGGTCGCGTACTCGACCGACGGCGGCATGACGTACGGCCCCGTCACGATCGACACCGAGCTCCCCGACCCGACGAACAACGGCTCGATCGCCCGCGCCTACCCGAACGCACCGCAGGGCTCGGCCCAGGCGAAGGTGCTGCTGTTCTCCAACGCCGCGTCGCAGGCCGCGCGCGTCAACGGCACCGTGCGCGTCAGCTACGACGACGGCGAGACCTGGCCGGTCGCCAAGGTGTTCCAGCCGGGCGGCATGGCGTACTCGACCCTCGCGACGCTCGCGGACGGCACGGTCGGCCTCCTCTACGAGCCGGACGGCGGCGGTGGCGGCATCCGCTTCGCCAAGCTCGACCTGGACTGGATCCTCGCCGCGCCGAGCGACGTGCCCGGCGAGATCGAGATCACGGCGGCGAGCGTGACCAGCGCGACGCCTGCGGGCGGCTGGAAGGTCGGTGACGTCGTGAGCTACTCCTTCACGGTCACGAACCTCTCCGACGCCGTGGCGACCGTGTCGCCGACCGGCGACCTCCAGTCCTTCGACCCGGCGAACGGCGCGCCGAACTGCCGCTACCGCAACCTCGGGGCGCGTGCGTCGTACACCTGCACGAGCGCACGCCACACCATCACGCAGGCCGACGTCGACGCGGGCCACTTCACGCCGCGCACGACGTGGACGTCGACCTCGGGCGCGACCGTCACCACGGTCGAGCACTCCGGCCCGAGCGTGAACCTCGGCGGGCCGGGCAACATCCTGGTCTCCGGCGCGCACACCAACCCGCAGGACACGTACGCCGTCGGGGACGTGCTCGAGTTCGCATACACGGTGAACAACATCTCGACCTCGGCGACGCGGGTCGTGCCGACCGGGAACCTGGTCAACCTCGACCCTGCGCAGTACAGCCGCAACTGCCGCTACCTCAGCCTGGCCGCCCTCGCGTCGTACACGTGCACGTTCGCGCACCACGTCGTGACCCAGGCCGACCTCGACCGCGGCTCGTTCACGCCGGACACGACCTGGACGTCGACGTCCGGGACGACGGAGACGGTCGTCGAGCTCGACGGTCCGACGGTCGAGCTCGCCTCGGCCGCCACGGTCGCGCTCGACGTGCAGGCGACCACTCGCTGCCTCGCGGGCAAGGCGTACGTCGCCGTGTCCGCGGAGAACGCCGGTGACGAGCCGGTCGACGTCACGCTGAGCACGCCGTTCGGCGAGCGCACGGTCGCCGGGGTCGAGCCCGGACGTTCGGCGTACCAGTCGTTCGCGGCTCGCACGACGTCGATCGACGGCGGCACCGCGAGCGCCGCGGCCGCCGCCGGCGCGGTCGACGTGGACTACGACGCGACCACCTGCGCCTGACGGTCCAGGCCGACGACGGGAGGTGTGGGTGGCGTGACGACGCCGCCCACCCCTCCCGATCTTTGATGTACGGCCAGCCAGAACTCTGATCGGAACTGACCCGGACCCCACGCATCGGCGCACGCACGACCAGACCCGACCTGTTCCGCGACGGCAGGACGACGCGGAGCTCCTCGACTCGCCAGGGACCGTCTGGTGCCGACTCCGCCGTCGTGCGGACGCCGCTCGACGCGATCGACCCGCGTCGAGCTGCCTCGGCGGCCGCCGCTTCGCGCGCTGGTTGCGAGCAACCGGCATGGCGCACAGCCTGGGAACGGTCCGTGAGAGAGACCGGCAGGATCCGGCGGCCCCGCTCGTAGGGCTGTCGCGACGTCGTCCGAGGGAGGACCCATGACCGCCAGCACCGGCCCCGACGCGGAGCCGTCGCCCGGGTCCCGGCCCGCGCCCGACGCGGACCGCAAGCCGGACTCCCCCACCGGCCTGCACAAGCCCTCGTGGGGGTTCGCCCTCAAGGGCGCGGTGCGCGAGTTCCTCGACGACCAGTGCACGGACCTCGCGGCCGCGCTCACCTACTACGCGGTCCTCGCGGCGGCGCCCGCGCTCCTCGCCCTCGTGTCCATCCTCGGGCTGGTCGGCGACGGCGAGAAGGCGGTCGAATCGGTCCTCACGAGCGTCGAGGGGGTCGTCCCCTCCACCACGCTCGACATGATCCGGCCCCTCGTCGAGCAGGCCGCCGGGACCGACAGGGCGGGGTTCGCGCTCGTCATCGGTGTCGTGCTCGCGCTGTGGTCGGCGTCGGCGTACGTCGGCGCGTTCGGCCGGGCGATGAACCGCATCTACGAGGTCGAGGAAGGCCGCCCGATCTGGAAGCTGCGGCCGCTCATGCTCGGCGTCACCGTGGTCGTCGTGGTCCTCGCGGCCCTCGTCGTCGCGAGCCTCGTGCTGTCCGGGCCGATCGCACGGCAGGTGGGGGAGCTGGTGGGCCTGGGCGACACCGCGATCGCCGTGTGGCAGGTCGTGAAGTGGCCCGTGGCGCTCCTGCTCGTCGTGGTCGTCGTCGCGCTGCTCTACCACCTCACCCCGAACGTCAAGCAGCCCCGCTTCCGGTGGCTCAGCCCGGGCGCGCTCCTCGCCATCGTCGTGTGGGCGCTCGCGTCGGCCGGGTTCGGGCTCTACCTGGGCAGCGGTCTCAGCAACTACGGCGCGACGTACGGCACGCTGGCCGGCGTCATCATCTTCCTGCTGTGGCTGTGGATCACGAACCTCGCGCTGCTCCTCGGCGCGGAGGTGGACGCCGAGGTCGAGCGCAGCCGTGAGCTGCAGGGCGGCATCGCCGCCGAGGAGCGCCTCCAGCTCCCGCCGCGGGACACGAGCGCGAGCGACAAGAAGGCCGCGAAGCGCGAGAAGGCGGTCGCACAGGCGCGCACCCTGCGGCAGAGCGGCGGGCGGCACACGCAGGAACCCGACGGCGACCGCGACCACGGCTGACCGCCGGTCGCCCGGCTCAGGCGCTCGCGCGCCGCACGACGACGGACGGGAACGTCCGGACCCCGTCGCGCCGCCGCCCCAGGAGCGCCGCCGTCGCGGCCGCGGCGATGCGTTCGACGGGATGCGTCGCCGTGGTCAGTCCGGGACCGGCCTGCTCCGCGAACGGCTGGTCGTCGAACCCGGTGACCGCGACGTCGTCGGGCACGCGGACGCCGTCCTGTGCGAGCGCGCGCATCGCGCCGACCGCCAGGGTGTCGGTCAGCGCGACGAGCGCGTCCACCTGTGGCCAGCGCCGGCGCGCCTCGCGTGCGGCGTGGCCGCCCGCCGCAGCCGTGAAGTCCGTGGCGAGGACGCGGCCGGGGATCCCGGCCGCCCGGACGACGGCCTGGTACGCCTCGACGGCGCGGCCGGCGCCGGGGAGCCAGTGCGGCCCCGCGAGCATGACGACGTCGCGGCGCCCCTCGGCGACGACGTGCTCGACGAGCGCGGTGATCCCCGCGTCCGCGTCGACGTCGTACGAGGGCACCCGCCCGTCCGCGGGACCGATCGCGGCGACGCGGGGGACGAGGGAGCGTGGGACGAGCGCGAGCACGTCGGCCGAGTAGTCGACGAGCAGGACGCCGCCGACGCCGGGGTCCCGCGCGAGGAGCTCGAGCTCCGCCCGCGGGTCGCGACCGAGCCAGCGCAGCGCGACGCCGACGCCCTGGGTGTCGGCGGTGCGGCTCGCCGCCGCGACGACGCGCGCCACGTACGGGTCGACGAGCAGGTCGGCGGACGGCGAGCCCACCGCGACGACGACGCGCTCCCCCCGGCCGCTCGCGAGCGCCCGGGCGCCCGGGTGGGGCACGTAGCCGAGCCGCTCGACCGCGTCGTGGACCGCGCGCCGCGCGTCGTCCGACGCGGGGCCGGTCCCGCGGACGACGCGCGAGGCCGTCGACCGGGACACGCCCGCGGCCGCGGCGACGTCGTCGAGGGTGGTGGATGGCATCGGGAGGCTCCGTGGGGAGGAGGGCCGGTCGGCGGTGACGGGCGGCGCCCGGACCACCACGCTAACCCGTCCGGGCCCTGGTGTGGAAGCGTTCCCACGGGGCGTGGCGTCCGGATGGCCCGGGTCGCGACCCGTCCGGACGCCGTCCTAGCTCGAGACGCGGGCCGGCGTGACGCCGAGCTCGTCGAGCAGGGCGAGGACGCGGGTGCGGATCTCGTCACGGATCGGGCGCACGGACTCGATGCCCTGCCCGGCGGGGTCCTCCAGCGCCCAGTCCTCGTACCGCTTGCCGGGGAAGATGGGGCACGCGTCTCCGCAGCCCATCGTGATGACGACGTCGGAGGCCTGCACCGCCTCGGTCGTGAGGACCTTGGGCTGCTCGGCGCGGAGGTCGATGCCCTCCTCGAGCATCGCCTCGACGGCGACGGGGTTGATCTGGTCGGCGGGCGCGGACCCCGCGGAGCGGACCTCCACGGCACCGCCGGACAGGGCGCGCAGGTACCCGGCGGCCATCTGGGAGCGGCCGGCGTTGTGCACGCAGACGAACAGCGCGGACGGCTTGGAGGTGCTCTCGGTCATGGGTGGACTCCCGTGGCTCGGTCGTGCGGGTCGGTGCGGGTGGGTGCGGGTCCCGGTGACGGTCGGTCAGCGCGGTCGTGTCGGTCAGGAGGTTGCGGCGCCGGTCGACGGTCGGGCAGGACGAGGTCGGGGACGAGGTCGGCGAGGAGGGTGCGCACGCGGGCGTCCAGCTCGTCGCGGATGGCGGCGACGCCCGCCGGGGACGCGAGGGCCGGGTCGCCCACGAGCCAGTCCTCGTACCGCGTGCCGGGCAGCACGGGGCACACGTCCCCGCAGCCCATCGTGACGACGACGTCGGCCGCGCGGACGGCGTCGTCGGTCAGCGGCTTCGGGTAGGCCTCGCCGTCCGGGGTACCGAGCGCCCTGAGCGCGGGGCGCACCGCGGGGTGCACGTCGGCGGCCGGTGTGGAGCCCGCCGAACGGACCACGACACGGTCGCCGGCGTAGCGCCGCACGAGCGCCGCCGCGAGCTGGGACCGCCCGGCGTTCGCCACGCAGACGAACAGCACCTGCGGACGCCCGTCCGGGTGCCGTGTCAGGTCGGCCAGGCGTTGGCGCGCGAACCGCTCCGTGAGGGCGAGCAGGTGCGCGGAGACCGTGGCCGAGCGTGCCAGCCCGGTGCACGACTCCCGCACGGTGCGCAGCACGACGCCCGGCTCCAGGTCGGGCCGCCGCGCGGCGAGGTCGGCCGCGAGACGGTCGAGCGCGGCGTCGACGTCGTCCAGGCCCGCGAGCTCGTGGGGGCGGACGTCGAGCGCGGCGGGCGCGAACGACTCGAGCAGCGTGGAGACCGCGGACCGGTACCCGGGGGTGATGCGGTACCAGACCCAGGTGCCGCGCCGCTCGGAGGCCAGCACCCCGACGTCGCGCAGCACCTTGAGGTGGTGGGAGACGGTCGGCTGGGACACGTCCGTGAGCGCGGCCAGGTCGCACACGCACGCCTCGCCGGCCGGGGAGGTGGCGATGAACGACAGCATCCGCAGCCGCAGCGGCTCGGCGAGGGCCTTGAGCGTGGTCGCGACGGCCCCGGCGACCTCGGTGCCGATCGCGTGGGACTCGACCTGCGGGGCACGGGCCGGCTCTCGGGCGGTCGCAGCGCTGGTGGTCATGACCTCACCTCTTCCCGCATCACCAGGTTCAGGACCGCCGCCTGTATCGACATGCCTCTATGTTGACACCTGTCGATATAGGCCGCCAAGAGGCCGGTCGACGGCGCTGCACCCGGTGCCTGCGGTGCTCGTCAGCGTCGGCGCGCCGCGAGCCGCAGCGCGACGGCGGCGAGTCCGGCCCCGAGGAACGCGCCGATCGAGTTGGAGAGCCAGTCGTTCGTGTCGCACGACCGCCCCAGCGCCGGGACGAGCGCCTGGAACACCTCGACGAGCGCGGACGCGACGACCCCGCCCAGCAGCGCGACGACCGGGCGGCGCAGCGCGACGCCCGCGAGCAGCACCGGGGCCACGAACAGCAGGACGTTGGCCATGAGCTCGACGCGGCCCGGGGTCGGCAGCGCCCAGCCGACCGAGCAGCGCGCGAAGAGCTCGCGGTCGACCGGGACGAGGGTGAGGAGCAGCACGGGCACCAGCGAGAGGCCGAAGGACGACCAGGCGAGCCGACGCCTCGCGACCAGCCAGGAGCCGACGAGCGGCCCGGCGACGAGGAGCACGGCGAGGGCGAGGGGCGAGAGCCACGGGTGCGTGACGAGGAAGGTCGCGAGCATGGGGTGGTCAGTCTCCCAGAGGCAACTCGGCAGAAATGCACTCGGCGTGTGTGGGTGCGTTCCGCTAGGAATGTCCTATGTCGACGACGCCGTCCTCCTCCCCCGCTCCCGTCTCCGCAGACCTCCCCGCCCACGCCGCCCCGGACGAGGGGTGGTGGATCTGCCGCACGTGCGCGGTCGAGCACGCGTCGCGGCCCGACGTGTGCGAGATCTGCGCCGACGAGCGCCAGTGGGTCCCCGCGACGGGACAGGCCTGGACGACGCTCGCCGAGCTGGCCGCGGCGGGCGAGCGTCTCGTCGTGTCCGAGCTCGAGCCCGACCTGTTCGGCCTGACGAGCGAGCCGAGCGTGGGCATCGGGCAGCAGGCGAAGATCGTGCGCACGCCCGGCGGCAACCTCCTGTGGGACCCTCCGGGCTACCTGGACGACGACGGCCTGGCACAGGTGCGCGCGCTCGGCCCGGTGGTCGCCGTCGCCGCGAGCCACCCGCACATGTTCGGCGTCCAGGTCGCGTGGAGCCGTGCGCTCGGTGGCGTCCCGGTGCTGGTCGCCGAGGCGGACGCGCACTGGGTGGCGCGTCCCGACCCCTCGATCGAGACGTGGTCGGGCGAGCGGGAGGTCCTGCCCGGGGTCGTGCTGTCGCAGCCGGGCGGGCACTTCCCGGGGAGCGCCGTCGTGCACTGGGCGGCGGGCGCCGAGGGTCGCGGCGTGCTGCTGTCCGGAGACACGATCTTCGCCAACCCCGACCGCACCAGCGTGAGCTTCATGCGGTCCTACCCCAACCGCATCCCGCTGTCCGCGGCGGTCGTCCTGCGCGTCGCGCAGCACGTCGCCCGGCGCCCGTTCGAGCGGCTGTACAACAACTTCGACGGCGTGATCCCGGCCGACGCGCGCGACGTCGTGCTGCGGTCGGCCGAGCGCCACGCCGCCTGGGTGCGTGGTGACTTCGACCACCTCACCTGAGGCGCAGGGCCGTCACCGCTCGACGGGCAGGACGACGTCCTCGGCGCCGGTACGGATCGTCACCGGCTCGTCCGCGGGCAGACCGGGCACGACCACGACGCTCGTGGACGGCATGGTGTCGAGCGTGCAGGGGCGCTCGTCGGTCCCGTCGCGACGTCCGAAGCTGAAGCGCAGGGTGCGGTCGGTCTCGTCCCACTCGAAGTCGACCGGGGTCATCGGGCACGAGCTCGACCCGAACGTCACGACGTTGACGGTCTCCGGCTCGCCCCCTCGCGCGTAGCCCACGCCCGGGGCGTCACCCTCGGCCCACGGGTGGACCTCGCCCCCCTCGGCGGGCAGGCCGAGGTACGTGCGGTCCGCGATCGACGGGTCGACGGACCCCGGCACGGCCGCGCACGCGGTCAGGCCGACGACCGCGACGGTCACGAGCAGGGGCGCCGCGGCGCCCGGACGGGTCCGGCGGGTACGACGAGCTGATGGTGTCCTCATGACGGACAGGCTCGTGCTGAGGCCCGGCTCCGCACATCGGGCGAACCCACCGCACATCGGCCCCCGGCCGGGCCTGAGGTCCGCAGCGCCCTCAGGCCGACGCCCCGGCCTGTCCCGTGCCGGACTGAGGCACCTCAGACCTGACGACGGCCGGTCGCCGACCGCCGCCGGCTCACGACCCGAGCACGAGCGACACCCCGATCGTCGCCATGACGAGGGCGATCACGCCGTCCAGCACGCGCCACGCGACCGGGCGCGCGAAGACGGGGGCGAGCAGCCGCGCCCCGAAGCCCAGCGCCGTGAACCAGACGACGCTCGCCACCATGGCGCCGGCCCCGAAGAGCCACCGCGTGGCGTCGGGCCCGGGGGTGTCCGCGCCCCCGACGTGCGCGGCCGCGTAGCCCGCGGCGAGCGAGCCGAGCAGGAGGACGGTGTCGAGGTAGACGTGCGGGTTGAGCCACGTCAGGGCGAGCGACGTCCCGACGGCGGAGCGCGCGCTCGTCGCACCCGCGCCGGACGCGGGGTCGAGCCCGCCGGGACGCAGCGCGCGGCGGGCCGCGAGCGCCGCCAGGGCGAGGAGGAAGGCCGCCCCGCCCCAGCGCACCGCGGCGAGCAGCGCCGGGGCGCCCGTGACGAGCGCGCCGAGGCCCGCGGTGCCCGCGGCGATCAGCACGAGGTCGGACGCGGCGCAGACGGCGACGACCGGAAGCACGTGCTCGCGGCGGACCCCTTGGCGCAGGACGAAGGCGTTCTGCGCACCGATCGCGACGATGAGGGACAGCCCGGCGGCGAGGCCGGCGACGAGCGGCGAGAGAGAGGCGAGCACGTCTACGACGGTAGGCAGCGCTCCGCATGAAGTACAGCGAATGTTTCTGCACTTGCGTAAGGTGCACTCATGGTGGATCTCCAGCCGGACCAGCTCCGCGCACTCGAGGCCATCGCCGCGACCGGCACGTTCGACGCCGCGGCGCGCCACCTCGGGGTCACGCCGTCGGCCGTGAGCCAGCGCATGCGCGCGCTGGAGTCCGCCGTGGGCCAGGTGCTCGTGCGGCGGGGCCGGCCGGCGACGCTCACCCCTCCCGGCCAGGTGCTCGTGCGGCACGCGCGTCAGCTCGCGCTGCAGCAGGCGGACGTGCTCGCCGAGCTCGGGATCGGCCAGGGCGGCGGGAGCCCGGGCGGGGCCGGGGCGCTCCCGGAGATCACGCTCGTCGTCTCGGGCGACGCGATGACGACATGGGCGCTGCCGGCGCTCGTCGAGGCGTCCGGCTGGGCGCGGCTCGAGGTGCTGCGCGAGGACGAGGAGCACTCGATCGGGCTCCTGCGCGACGGGGCGGCGGTCGCGGCGGTGACGTCGGTCGCCGAGGCGGTACCGGGCTGCCGCTCGACGCTGCTCGGGCGGATGCGGTACCGACCCCTGGCGAGCCCGGCGTTCGTCGGGCGGTGGTTCCCGGACGGCCCGACGCCGGCCGCGCTCGCCCGCGCCCCCGTGCTCGCGTTCGACCGCAAGGACGACCTGCAGGAGCGCTACCTGCGCCGTCGCGCCCAGGAGGCCGGCCTCGTCGCGCTCGACCCGCCCCGCCACCACGTCCCCGCGTCCCACGAGTTCTGCCGCGCCGTCGAGCTCGGCATGGGCTGGGGCATGCTCCCGGACCTGCAGAGCGCCGCGGGCGAGCAGGCCGGCCGGCTCGTGCGGTTCGACGACGCCCGCGCGGTCGACGTGCCGCAGCACTGGCAGCAGTGGCGCCTGCACTCCACGTCGCTCGACCGGCTCGCGGCCGCCGTCGCCGACGCCGCCCGGGGCGCCCTCACCTGAGCGCCGCCGCAGCAGCGCGCGGCTACCCGGCCGCGTGCTCCGTGGCGGCGGCGAGCTCCGCGTCGCTGCGCAGGACGCAGAACTCGTTGCCCTCGGGGTCGGCGAGAGTCACCCAGCCCGCGCCGTCGGGCGTGCGACGGTCGGCGACCTGGGTCGCGCCGAGCGCGAGCAGGCGCTCGACCTCCTCCTCGCGCGTCCGGTCGGTCGGGCGCAGGTCGAGGTGCACGCGGTTCTTGAGCTGCTTGTCGTCGGGGACCTCGACGAACAGGACGTGGCCCCGGCTCTCGAGCGGGGTCGACGCGTCGGCAGCGGGGACGATCATGCACTCCTCGTGCCCGGGGAGGTTCGGGTCGCCGGGGACGTCGGTGTACCCGAGGACCTGTGCCCAGAAGACGGACTGGGCGTAGGCGTCGCGGGCGTCGAAGGTCGTGTGCGAGATGCGGGACGTCATCCGCGGAGCGTACGCGCGGGCCCGGCGCGCGAGCACCGGCATTTCGGTCGAGACTGGCCCGCGTGAGCGCGCTGACGAGGCATCCAGCCTGGACCGGCTGGGACGACGACCCCGACCGCCTGGAGGCGGCGACGGTGACGATCCGCGACGACCGGCTCGCCGCGGTCGGGACGTCGCGCTCGGCGTCGTACGCGACCGCGTGGGCGCTGCGCACCGGCCCGGACTGGGTCACCGAGCACCTCGACATCTCCGTCCGCGGCCTCGGGTGGTCGCGGCACCTCGACCTCGTCCGCCTGCCCGACGGCGCGTGGCGGGCCGACGTGCACGAGTCCGGCACGGCGCCCGACGGCCTCGCGCCCGCAGGCCTCGCCGACCCCGGCTCGCTCGCGGGCGCGCTCGACTGCGACATCGCGCTGTGCCCGATGACCAACACCATGCCCGTGCTGCGTCTCGACCTGCTCGGCGACCGGCCGCGCGGCGAGGAGAGCACGCTCGTCATGGCGTGGGTCGACGTCCCCTCGCTCCAGGTGCTGCGCAGCAGCCAGGTCTACGCCACGCGTGAGCACTTCGACCCGGCGACCGGCCACGGCGTCGTCACGTACACGAGCGCCACGCGCGACTTCACGGCAGACCTCACGGTCGACGCGGACGGCCTGGTCGTCGACTACCCGCACCTCGCACGCCGGCTCTGACCCCTCCACGGGAAGCACCCGCCCGTCCTCACTCGGGCGCGCCGCGCGAGCTGGCGGGCGTTGGCCTCGCTCAGGCCGAGGATCTCCGCGACGCGGCGGTGCGGGTAGCCGAAGGCCTCGCGCAGGACGTAGACCGCACGCTCGACGGGCATGAGACGTTCCAGGAGCACGAGAGCCGCGACCTTAGGCCGCCGCGCGCGCGGTGACCGCCGTGTACCGCCCGCTGCTGGAGCCGCTGGGCGTGACCTACACCCAGTACCTCGTGCTCGCAGTCCTCTGGGAACGCGGCGACAGCGCGGTGCGCGACCTCGT
>Ga0233383_1000064_pt1 | contig 44941 bp, 37 predicted proteins | sample ElkDunMinimDraft_14_FD_191542 | JGI IMG/M metagenome (GOLD analysis project Ga0233383, IMG submission 191542) | Fecal eukaryotic communites from dung pellets of Tule Elk in California, USA - Elk Dung G16 | ecosystem: Host-associated > Mammals > Digestive system > Large intestine > Fecal | place...
GTGGTGGCGCGGCGGCGTCGGACGCCGGCCCCTAGACCGGCTCCGCGCCGCGAGGCGCGAGGCGCCGAGCGATCGTCGGTCCCGCGGGTCGGGTGCGACCGGGACGACCTCGTGCCATGGTTTCGGAGACCCGCTACGACGCGGCCCCTAGGAGGCAAGCGTGACTCACACTCCCGTCGTCTCGTGGGCGTCCGGTGAGCCCAGGAAGCCGGTCTGAGGACGCGTCATGGGCGAAGAGGTAGATGCCCAGGAGTTCTCTCGGGCCGACCGCACGCGCCACCGGGAGAAGGTGCGCCGGAATCTCGACGTGTTCGCCCGCATGCTGCGCGAGGCCCGCTTCGACACCGACGACCCGATGACCGGCCTCGAGGTCGAGCTGAACCTGGTCGACGACGCCGCCGACCCCGCGCTGAAGAACGCCGAGGCGCTCGCGGCGATCGCCGACCCCGACTTCCAGACCGAGCTGGGCCAGTTCAACATCGAGATCAACGTGCCGCCCGCGAAGATGCGTGAGGGCGCGCTGACCACGTTCGAGGACAAGCTGCGCCGGAGCCTCAACGACGCCGAGGAGAGATCGGCGCAGGTCGGCGCGCACATGGTGATGATCGGCATCCTGCCCACCCTGGACGAGGGGCACATGAGCCCGGGGTCGCTGAGCGCCAACCCGCGCTACACGTTGCTCAGCGAGCAGATCCTCAACGCCCGCGGCGAGGACATCACGATCGCGATCGACGGCACCGAGCGGCTGCGGACGACCACCGACTCGATCGTTCCCGAGGCCGCCTGCACGAGCGTCCAGTTCCACGTCCAGACCGCGCCCGACCAGTTCGCGGAGTACTGGAACGCCTCCCAGGCGATCGCCTCGGTGCAGGTGGCGCTGGGCGCGAACTCGCCGTATCTGCTCGGCAAGGAGCTGTGGCGGGAGACCCGGATCCCGCTGTTCGAGCAGGCGACCGACACCCGCAGCGAGGAGCTCAAGGCGCAGGGCGTCCGGCCGCGGGTGTGGTTCGGCGAGCGCTGGATCAACTCGGTGTTCGACCTCTTCGAGGAGAACGTGCGGTTCTTCCCCGCGCTGCTCCCGGTGACCGACGAGGAGGACCCGCTCGAGGTCCTCGAGCGTGGCGACACCCCGACGCTGCCCGAGCTCCGCCTGCACAACGGCACGATCTACCGCTGGAACCGGCCGGTCTACGACATCGCGCACGGCACACCGCACCTCCGCGTCGAGAACCGGCTGCTCCCCGCCGGGCCGACGGTCGTGGACACGATGGCGAACGCCGCCTTCTACTTCGGCGTGGTGCGGGCGCTCGCCGAGAGCGCGCACCCGCTGTGGTCGCAGATGTCGTTCAGCGCGGCCGAGGAGAACTTCCATCTCGCGGCCCGGCGCGGGATCGACGCCCACGTGTACTGGCCGGGGGTCGGGCAGGTCCGCGCCACCGAGCTCGTGCTGCGCCGGCTCCTGCCGATGGCCGCCGACGGGCTGGCGGCGTGGGGAGCGTCGACGGCGGAGACCGACCGCCTGCTCGGCATCATCGAGCAGCGGTGCCTGACCGGTGTGAACGGCGCCGAGTGGTTCGTGGGCCGGATGCGCGCGGCCCGGCAGGGCAAGCCGCGCTACGACGCCCTCCGGGAGACCCTGCGGGACTACCGCGAGCGGATGCACACCAACGAGCCGGTGCACACCTGGGACTAGCCGCGGCACGCCCGCCGCCTGAGGACTGGTGGAGGAGTAGTACCTCCCTGGGCCATGGCTCCCCCGGAAGTAGCAACGCAGGTTCCGTCCTGCGGCCCAAGACCCCGGTGGCTCCCCGCCGAGAGGCTTGCTGCACCGGCGCACTCCCGCGCCGGCCGCACGAGGGGAGAACGGATGACGACCATCCGAGTGGCAGGGCTGAACAAGTCCTACGGGGAGTTCCAGGCCGTGCACGACGTCGGGTTCACGGCCCGGCCAGGGCGCATCGTCGGGCTGCTCGGTCCGAACGGCGCGGGCAAGACCACCACGCTGCACATGCTGCTCGGCCTGGCTGCGGCCGACGCGGGGAGCGCGACGTTCGACGACCGCCGGTACGCCGACCTCGACAGCCCGAGCCGCGTCGTCGGGGCACTGCTCGACGCGGGCGGCCTGCATCCGGGCCGGACGGGTCGCGACCACCTGCGGGTGCTGGCCACCGCCGCCCGCCTGCCGGGGCACCGAGTGGACGAGGTGATCGACGTCGTCGGCCTGCGACCCGCCGCGCACCGCCGTGTGCGCACCTACTCGCTGGGCATGAAGCAGCGGCTGGGGATAGCGGGCGCGCTCCTCGGGTCGCCCGACGTGCTCGTGCTCGACGAGCCCGCCAACGGGCTCGACCCGGCCGGGATGCGCTGGCTGCGCGGACTGCTGCGGAGCTTCGCCGCCGACGGCGGCACGGTGCTGCTGGCGAGCCACGTGCTCGCCGAGGTGGCCCAGGTGGCCGACGACCTGGTCGTGATCGGGCAAGGCCGGGTCGTGGCCGACGGGCCGTTGGACGAGCTCGTCACCGACAGATCCCTCGAGGACGTGTACCTCGACCTCACCGCTGCCACCGAAGGAGTGCGCTGATGTACCGCGCCGAGCTGCTCAAGCTCCGGACCACCCGGACCCCATGGATCATCGCCGCCGTCGCCCTCGCGGGCATGGTGCTCACGCAGGTCCTCCAGATCGTGCTGCCGCGCACGCTGCGAGCCCTGGAGTCGTTGGAAGGTTCCGGCGTCACCGTCGGCCCCCAGGCGCCACCCGAGGTCGCGGCGGACCTCGGCCCGGCCATCGCGGCGGCGACCGATCTCGGCTCCGCCGAGGCCCAGCGCGGGATGCTCGACCTGCTTGGCAGCGGCGCGGGTGGGGCCGGTTCGTCGGGCGTGACGGCGCTGTGCATGCTGCTGCTGGGCGTCCTGGCGGTCACTACCGACTTCCGCACCGGGGGCATCGTGCCGACCGCGCTCGTCGTCCCCGACCGCATGCGCATCCTCGCGGGCAAGGCGGGTGCCGTAGGAGTGGTCGCCCTGCTGACAGGCGCTGCTCTGGCCCTCGTCACGGCGGTCGGGCTCGTCGTCGCGGTCGGGACCACACCCGGCGCGCACCTGGCGCTCAGCCCGGGCGAGGCACTGGGCGTCTGGGGCCGCGGACTGGTGGTGCTCGTCCTGTTCGCGTGGCTCGGTCTTGCGGTCGGCACGCTCGTGCGGAGCCAGGTCGCGGCCGTCGTCGTGGCGGCATCCCTGGCGCTCGTCGAGCCACTGGTCCAGGTTGCGGTGCTCATCCTCTCCGGCGGTACGTCGTCGGGCACGTCGTGGCTGCCGCTCACCCTCGGCTCGCTCGCGTCGACAGGGCGAGGCGCCGCAGAGCTCTTCGGCGGCGCGGCCGCGATGGGGCCGCTGCCCGCCCTCGCAGGCCTGGCGGCGTGGGCGACGGTGCTGCTGGCGGCGTCGGCCCTGGTCTTCCGGCGGCGTGACCTAGCCTGAGCGACGGCGGCGGGTCGATCGGCCCGCCGTGGGAAGGAGAAGCGTGGTCGACGCCCTGCACCGCCGGCTCGACGCCATCGGCATCCGGACGCCGACCGCGCGCGACGCCCTGCTCGGAGCCGTCACGGCGGTGCTGAGCCTGCTGCTGCTCTTCGCCGTCATGCGCGCCGTCTCCCCGGAGCTCGCCGCGGCCCTGGGCGCCCCGGCGGGGATCGTGGACATGACGGCGGCCCGGTACGCCGCGGCAGGTGCCGTGCTCGTGCTCCAGGCCATGGCACTCACGTGGCGACGACGGAACCCTCTGGCCTGCCTCGGGGTGATCCTCGTGGGTCAGCTCGGGCTGGCGGTCCTGCTGCCTCCGATCGTGTCCTTCCAGGCGCCGGCCGGGATCGTCGCTGCCTACTCTCTCGGCGCGTACGGCCCGCGACGGACGGCCCTGTGGGGCACGGGCGGCGCCGCGCTGGTGCAGGTCCTCGGTGGGTGGGTGGTCGGTGGCACCGAGGCGGCAGAAGCACTGGGGACGACGATGGGCACGGAGATCTGGGGCTCCCTCGTCTCCGCGCTGGTCATCTATCTCGGCGCCGCGCTCGTCGGGGCGTACGTCGGGGCCAGGCGCGAGCTCCTCGCCGGGCTGCGGGCACAGGTGGCGCAGGCGGAACGCGAGCGTGAGGCGCTCGCCGCCCGGACGGTGCTCGAGGAGCGCGGCCGCATCGCGCGCGAGCTGCACGACGTCGCCGCCCACCACCTCTCCGGCATCGTCGTGCAGGCGTCCGCGGCCGAGCTGCTGGTCGACCGCGACCCGGCCCGGGCGAAGGAGTCGATGCGGTGGATCCGGGCGCAGGGCCGCGAGACGTTGGACAACCTGCGTCTCGTCGTCGGCATCCTGCGCGACTCGGTCGAGACGGCCGAGCTCGGCCCTTCCTCCCCGCAGCCGACGCTCGACGACGTGCCCGAGCTCGTCGAGCTGGCGCGAAGCTCCGGAGCCCGGGTGCGCGAGACCTCCACGGGTGAGCCGTTCCCTGTCTCGCCGACCGCGCAGCTCACGGTCTACCGGGTGCTGCAGGAGGCCTTGTCGAACGCCCGTCGCCATGCGCCCGCGAGCCCGGTCGACATCGCCACCGAGTACGGCGAGGACTCGCTGGTCGTGACCGTGCGCAACGCCGGCCCTCCGGACGAGGGCGGCGTCACCGCCGGGTCCGGCCAGAGCGAGGCGCTCCCGGGTCACGGGCTCATCGGGATGCGCGAGCGGGCCGAGTTCGTCGGCGGCACGCTCGACGCCGGGCCGACGCCCCGCGGCGGATGGCGGGTACGCCTCGCCGTCCCGCGACCCGCAGCGGCGGGCGGCGGCGCGGCCGCGGCGGCCTCGACCGAGGCGCTCCGATGACCCGCGTCGTCCTGGCGGACGACCAGGCCGTGGTGCGCGCCGGGTTCACCGTGATCCTCGAGAGCCACGGGTTCGAGGTGGTGGGCGAGGCGTCGAACGGCGCCGACGCCGTGCGCGTGGCGCGGCGCGAACGGCCCGACGTCGTGTGCATGGACGTCCGCATGCCCGGGGGCGACGGCATCCGCGCGACCAAGGAGCTCGCCGGCCCCGGCGCCGATGACCCCGTCCCCGTGCTCGTCGTGAGCACCTTCGACCTCGACGACTACGTGTTCGGCGCGCTCGAGGCGGGGGCGTCCGGCTTCCTGCTCAAGGACGCCGAGCCCGACGTGCTCGTGGACGCAGTGCGCCGGGTGGCCGCGGGCGACGGGCTGGTCGACCAGTCGCTCACCCGCCGCGTCCTGCACGAGTTCGCCCGCCGTCGCGGTCCCGTCGTGCCGGACGACCGGGTCGCCGGCCTTCTCACCCCGCGCGAACGGGAGATCGTCACGCTCCTGTGCCGGGGCTCGTCGAACGCCGAGATCGCCGCCACGCTCGTCCTCGAGCCGAGCACCGTGAAGTCGCACCTGAGCCGGATCATGACCAAGACCGGCTCGCGCGACCGCGTGCAGCTGGTCGTGTGGGCGTACGACTCGGGCGTCGTCGTCCCGGGCTCCGACCGGTAGGACCGGCCGGAGGCCCGGGTGCGCGACGGGGGTTGTCGGCGCCTGGGTGTCAGCGCCGGGTGTCAGCGCCGGGTCGTCAGCCCCCAGCCGTAGGGGAACAGCGGGTCATAGTCCGAGTCCCCGACGTTGATGGGCTCCTGGTCGACGCTGCGCGGCCAGGTGACCGGCAGCCTGCCCGTGAACGGACGGTCGCCGAACAGCACGTCGGCCACGCCCGCTCCCTCGCTGCCGGGCAGCCACGAGGCGACCAACGCGTCGATGTCCGCGAGCAGCTCGGGTGGGATGACGATCGGCCTGCCCGAGACGACCAGCACGGTGCAGCTGGCCGCTGCGGCGCACACGGTCTCGATCGCGGCCCGGTCGGCGTCGGACAGCTGCATCGTCTGCGGCGGGCGCGGCACGCCGTTGTCGGCCGGGTCGTAGGCCCACTGCGGGCCGCCGACGTCGCCGAAGCCCTCGGCGTACGGCGTCTCGCCGACCACGACGACGCCGGCCGCGCCGCGGGGCACGGGCGCCGACGCGTCCTCGCTGAAGGTCACGTCGCGCGCCTGCCGCTCGATGCCGTCGAGGATGGTCGTGCCCGGGACGACGTTGGTGGACCCGCCCTGCCAGGTCAGCGTCCAGCCGCCGGTCTGGTTGCCGATGTTGTCCGCGTTGCTCCCGGCCACGTAGACCGGCCGCCGGTCGCGGAGCGGCAGGGTGCGGTGCTCGTTGGTCAGCAGCACCTGGGACTCGGCCGCGGCCTTGCGCGCCAGGGCGTGGTGCTCCCGGCCTCCGACCTTGCGGATGAGCGTGCGGTCGGCGAACGGGTGCTCGAAGAGGCCGAGGTCGAACTTCGCCGTGAGGATGCGGCGCACCGCGTCGTCGATGCGGCGCATCGGCACGCTCCCGTCGTTCACCAGCGCGGTGAGTGTCGGGATGAACTCGTCCCAGCCGGTGGGGTTGTTCGGCGCCTGGATCGGCTCCATGAACATGTCGACGCCGGCCAGCACCGACGTCCGCACCTGGGCGCGGTAGTCGCCCGGCAGCTGCCGGATCGCACGCCAGTCGCTGATGACGAAGCCGTCGAAGCCGAGCCGGTCCTTGAGCCAGCCCGTGATCAGCTCGCGGCTGGCGTGCATCTTCACGGGGTTGCCGAGGCCGTCCTCGGTCCAGTCGACGCTCGAGAAGGACGGCATGACCGAGCCGACGTGGTGCCGCAGCACGGCCGGCACGTAGGGCGACAGCGCGAGCCGGTCGAACTCGGCACGGCTGACCTCGGTGATGCCCTGGTCGATGGGGTACGCGCCGGTCCCGGCCAACGACTCGTCGTAGGTGGTCAGGCCGTCGCCGGCGAAGTGCTTGGCGGTGGCCAGCACCCGGTCGCGCTCGTCGAGCTCGCCGCGGTGGCCCTGCAGGCCGTCGATCGCCGCCCCGCCCAGCCTGGCCACGAGCCGCGGGTCCTCGCCGAAGGACTCGTACGTGCGCCCCCACCGGTCGTCGCGTGCCACGCAGAGGCACGGGGCGAAGTCCCAAGGGATCCCGACGGCGCGCGTCTCGATCGCGGTCGCGTGGTAGACCCGCTCCACCAGGCGCGCGTCGCGGCTCGCGCCGAGGCCGATGTTGTGCGGGAAGACCGTGGCCCCGAGCATGTTGCCGTGCCCGTGCACCGCGTCGACGCCGTAGATCAGCGGGATGCCGAGGCGCGTACGCAGCGCGGCACGCTGGTAGCGGTCGACCATGTCGGCCCACGCCTGCGGCGTGTTGGGCGTGGGGGTCGAGCCGCCGCCCGACAGCACGCTGCCGAGGGCGTACCGCGTGATGAGCGACGGGTCGGCGTCGATGTCGATGCGCTCGGCCTGCGCCATCTGCCCGATCTTCTCGGCGAGCGTCATCCGGCCCAGCAGGTCGGCGACGCGGGCCGACGTCGGCAGGCGGTGGTTCTGGTACGGCAGGGTGCGCCCGGTGTGCTGGCCAGAATGCTGCTCGGTACGGTCCGGGGACCGGTGCGCCGACGACGGCGGGGCCGCGGCCAGGCCGAGGCTGAGCGCGGCGACCGCGGAGAGCGCGGCCAGCCGGCGGTAGGGGTGAGAGCGGTGCGATCGGTGCGACACGGCAGGGCCTCCTTGCCCGAGAGACCCGGCGTCCTCGGCTGGAGGGCGTCGGCGCGCTGTGAGGGCGCGCTACCACGGTGCGCCGGTCGACGGCGGTACACAAGCCCACGAGTCCATCCAGAGCCCGGCCGCCCGGGGGAGTCATGGACCACCCACGCGCCACAGCGCCATCCCGGAACGCAAAAGTGGTGGGTGGCTCCGGAAACTCGCTGACCGGCACGTCCGCGGCTAGGGCACCGGTGCCAGGCACACCCAGATCGGCCGTCTAGGCACACTCCGCTCGACGTCGAGGAGCTGGATGCCCTCCTGCCAAGGTCGCACGCGAGCGTTGGGGCACATGTCCAGCACTTACCGGTCGGGGGTGGGTGGGGTCGAGCGCGCGTAGCGCGCGGTCAGACGGCGGAGGTATGCGACGAGCTCCGGCGGGCCCGTGACGTCGAAGTCCGCGTCGAGCAGTCCCAGGTACGCGCCGAGCGTCTCCACGGTGTCGGCTCCGGTGTCCAGCACGCACGTCTGCTCGTCGATGCGTTCGACGACGCCCACCGCCGGGCTGATCCGTTCGCCCACCACCTCGGCAGGGGCGTGCACGGTGACCCGCGTCCGGTATCGCCAGGCGGCGGCGGAGACCCGGCTCGACACGTACGCCGCGACGTCGTCGGGCAGCTCCCGCGGGGCGAACCGCGGACCGGTAGGGATGCGCGGCCGCATCCGGTCGACACGGAAGGTCCGCCAGTCGTCCCGGTCCAGGTCCCACGCGAAGAGGTACCAGCGGCGGCCCCAGCTCACCAGCCGGTACGGCTCGACGGCGCGGACGGTGGCCGCGCCGGAGTTGTCCGCGTAGTCGAACCGGAGCCGCTCGCGGTCGCGGCAGACGGCGGCAAGCACCATCAGGACCTCCGTGTCGACGGTCGGTCCCGTGTCGTCGCGGGGCACAGGCACCGTATAGGTCTGCAGCGTGCTGACCCGGCGGCGCAGCCGGGATGGCAGCACCTGCTCCAGCTTGGCCAGCGCCCGGAGCGACGCCTCCTCGATCCCCGCGATGGCGCCACCCGTGGCCGTGCGGAGTCCGACGGTGACCGCTACCGCCTCGTCGTCGTCGAGCAGCAGCGGCGGCAGGTTCGCACCCGCGCCGAGGCGGTAGCCGCCCACGTTCCCGCGTGTGGCCACGACCGGATAGCCGAGGTCCCGCAGGCGCTGGACGTCGGCGCGCACGGTCCGCCCGCTCACCCCGAGCCGCTGGGCCAGCTCGGGACCGGCCCAGTCGCGCGGGAGCTGGAGGAGCGAGAGCAGCCGCAGGAGCCGCGCAGAGGTTTCCGACATGGCCCAAGATTGGCATTCCATGAGGAAGCAAGTCTTCCTCATGGGCCGCCAGAGTGGGATCCATGGACATCAACGAGTACCGCATCGACATCCCCCAGGCCGACCTCGATGACCTCGACCAGCGCCTCTCCCGCGTGCGCTGGACCAACGAGCTGCCCGACGGCGGCGCCGACTACGGCGTGTCGCTCGAGTACCTGCAGGGTCTGGTCCGGCGCTGGCGCGAGGAGTACGACTGGCGCGCCTGGGAGGCGCGGCTCAACCAGTACCCGCAGTTCACCACGACCATCGACGGGCAGAACGTGCACTTCATGCACGTCCGCTCCCCCGAGCCGGATGCGACTCCCCTGCTGCTGACGCACGGCTGGCCGACGACTGTCGTCGAGTACCTGGACGTGATCGACCGCCTGAGCGACCCGCGAGCGCACGGCGGCGACCCGGCCGACGCTTTTCACCTGGTGATCCCGTCGGTGCCCGGCTTCGGCTTCTCGGGCCACACCACCGAACGTGGCTGGAACCGGTACCGGATCGCGAAGGCATGGGCCGAGCTGATGCACCGCCTCGGGTACGAGCAGTACGGCGCTCACGGCAACGACGGCGGCTCCCTCATCTCGCCCGAGGTCGGACGATGCGACCCCGAACACGTCCTCGGGGTGCACGTGACCCAGGTCTTCTCGTTCCCGTCCGGCGATCCCGCCGAGCTGGAGAACCTGTCGCCGGAGGACCAGAAGAACGTCGAGTTCCTGGCGTGGTGGCTGGAGAACGGCGGTGCGTACGACAAGCTGCAGTCGACCGCCCCGCAGACGCTCTCGCACGCGCTCGCGGACTCGCCGGTGGGACAGCTCGGCTGGAACGCGCAGTTGCTCGGCCCGAACCTCGACCCCGACTACGTGCTCACGAACACGATGATCTACTGGCTCACCAACACGGCGGCGTCGTCCGCGCGTCTCTACTACGAGGACTTCCACGCCACGGACAAGCCGACCGAGCCCACCACCGTGCCGCTGGGGCTGGCCAACTTCGCGTGGGACTTCCATTCGATCCGCGCGTTCGCCGAGCGGGACCACAAGAACATCGTGTCGTGGAACGTCTACGACACCGGTTCCCACTTCGCGGCGCACGACGCGCCCGAGCTGCTGGTCGACGACATCCGCGGGTTCTTCCGCAGGCTGGGCTGAGCGCGTCGCATCTCCGAGCTGGTCAACCGAGCCAGTCGAGATGGCGCACGTCCCTGTCGGAGGCCGCCTCAGCACGCTTCACCTCGATGGGTGTCTGACGTGCTGCGGCGGCCTCGGCGTAGATCCGCACGCTCCGTCCGCGTCCGCGGCCGCACCCTGACCATGCTCCTGGTCGCCATCGCAGTTGGCGGCTACAACGCCACCCACCTGCACGACCGGTACGCCGGCCGCGGGCTCCCCGAGCCCTGACAAGAACACGTCGGCGAACCACCCGACCAGAACCCCATGCGTCGCTACACCCGCACTCACGGCAACCGACGACGCGGCCCCACTCCACAGGAGTAGCCCAACGGGACTCCAGCGCGACCACGTCACGCGAGCGGGACCGACGACGTCGTCGTGCCTCCACGTATGAAGACGCGGGCGCCCACCGCCAGGGTGGGCGCCCGCTTCGCGTCTCAGGTGGCTTCGACAGGCTCAACCAGCGAGCTGGGACGCCCGGAAACGACGAAACCCTCGGCCGGATCAACCGGCCGAGGGTTTCGGCGACGGAACCGCCTCCCATGGGGAGACGTCCCTGTGGTGCGCGAGGGGGGAGTTGAACCCCCACGCCCTTTCGGGCACACGGACCTGAACCGTGCGCGTCTGCCTATTCCGCCACTCGCGCGCGCCGCAGAAGACTAGCACGGTGCTCGAGGCCCACCCCAATCAGCCTGCCCACGCGTAGGGTCATGCCTGCGGCGCCACGGGAGGTCGACCGGTCTCCCCTGAGCATTCGCAGGACATCCACAGGTTCCGGGGTCGGCCTGGTGCGCCGCTGCCTACGATCTAGATAGTCTGCCCGCGAACTGTCGCACGGGCTGTGAGAGGAGGTGGCATGGGCGCCCTTGAGCGCTTCGAGAAGAGTGTCGAGCGCATCATGAACAACGCGTTCGCCAAGGTTGGCCGCAACAGCGAGATCAAGGCGGTCGAGCTGGCGAGCCGGTTGCGCCGGGAGATCGACGATCGCGCCGCGATCGTCGGCCGTGACCGCACCGTCGCGCCGAACGAGTTCACGATCGAGCTGTCCCCCGAAGACTTCGTGCAGATCGAGGCATGGGGCGCCGAGGCGCTCGCCGACGAGCTCGCCACCAACCTGACGGAGTACGCCGCCTCCCAGCACTATGCGTTCGTCGGCCCGGTGAGCGTGTCGTTCGAGGAGCACCCGGACCTCGCCGGTGGGCGCTTCCAGGTGCGTTCCGCCAGCGTGCGCGGCAACGTGGCGCCCGCGACGTCGGCCGCGCCGAGCACGCGCCACCCGCTGATCGACATCGACGGTCAGCGTTACCTGCTCACCGGCCCGGTCACCGTCATCGGTCGTGACGCCGACGCCGACATCGTGGTGGACGACCCGGGTGTTTCCCGCCGCCACCTGGAGATCCGTGTGACGCCCGACGGCGTCATCGCCACCGACCTCGGTTCGACCAACGGGCTCTTCGTCGAAGGTCATCAGGTGCCCGCCGCCACCCTGCTGGACGGCAACACCCTGACCATCGGACGCACCCGGATCATGTTCTGGACCGGCACGTCCGCCGGCCAGGCGAACGAGGAGTGGTGACAGGAGAAGAATGAGTGAGCTGACGTTCACCCTGCTGCGGCTGGGCTACCTGGTGCTGCTCTGGGTGTCGTGCTCACCGCAGTCGCGGTGCTGCGGCGCGACCTCGCCGCCCGCAACGCGGTCCGGCCCGAGCGGAGGCGGCGTTCCGAGGCGCCGGCACCGCAACAGCAGCGCGCGCCCGTATCCGCTCCCGTCGCCGCACACTCCACCGGCCCCACCCGGCTCGTCGTGACGGCCGGCCCGCTGACCGGCACCTCGTTGCCGCTCGGAGCGTCGTCGATCCTCATCGGCCGTGCGCCGTCGTGCACGCTCGTGCTCGACGACGACTACTCCTCGTCCCGGCACGCGCGCATCTTCCCCCAGGGTGGTTCGTGGTTCGTCGAAGACCTGGGCTCGACCAACGGCACGTTCCTCGGAGACCGGCAGATCACCGGCCCGACCCCGCTCCAGCCCGGCGTCGGGGTGCAGATCGGCCGTTCCGTCGTCGAGCTGCAGGGGTGATCGCCGATGACCGTGACCTTGCGCTTCGCAGCGCGATCCGACGTGGGGCTCGTGCGCTCCAACAACCAGGACTCCGCGTACGCCGGGCCGCATCTGCTCGTCGTCGCTGACGGCATGGGCGGGCACGCCGGTGGCGACGTCGCCTCCCGCCTGGCCATCGCCGCGCTCGCCCCGCTCGACCACTCCGAGCACGGGACGGAACAGGCGCTCTCGGATCTCGAGCACTCGGTCGAGCAGGCCCGCCGCGACCTGGTGCGGGCGAGCGAGGCCGACCCCGACCTCGCGGGCATGGGCACCACGGTCACCGCCCTGCTGCGCTCCGGAAACACGCTCGCCATGGCCCACCTGGGCGACTCGCGCGCCTACCTGCTGCGCGACGGCGTCCTGTCGCAGGTCACGGTCGACCACACGTTCGTCCAGCACCTGGTCGACACGGGGCGCATCTCGCCCGACGAGGCCGAGCACCACCCGCAGCGCAACGTCGTCATGCGCGTGCTCGGCGACTTCGACGTCGACCTCACGCCCGACCTCTCCGTCCGCGAGGCGCGCCCCGGCGACCGCTGGCTGCTCTGCTCCGACGGCATGTCGGGCTTCGTGCCACCCGAGCAGATCACCCAGGTGCTCTCCGAGTCCGAGTCGCCCGACGAGGCGGCGGACATGCTCATCACCCTCGCCATGGCGGCGGACAGCACCGACAACATCACGGTCATCGTGGCCGACGTCATGGAGGACGACCCTGGCGACGACGCCGTCCAGGTCGTGGGTGCCGCAGCCAACGGTCACGCCCCGCTGGCCACGATCGCGGCGGACGCTCAGGAACCGGCCGACGCGACCTCCCCGGCAGATGCCTCCGACACCACTCATGACGACGACGAGGACACCGACGCGCGCCCCGCTCGAAAGCGGAGGCCGTGGGTGGGCGTGCTCGTCGCGCTCGTCGTCCTCGCGGGACTCGGCTACGCCGGCTGGTGGGGCTACGGCTGGACGCAGCGCCAGTACTTCGTGGGCGTCGCGGACGGCGAGGTCGCGGTCTACCGCGGCATCCCGGCGAGCGCGGGGCCGCTGACCCTCGCCACGCCGGTCGAGCTGACCGGGACCGCCGTCGACGAGCTCCCCGACTTCTGGGCCGACCGGCTCGACGGCAACATCCGTGCCGACTCGCTGACCGAGGCGCGCGAACGCGCCGACCGGCTCATCGCCGAAGCGGCGCCTGAGCCCACGCCGTCGCCCGTCGCGTCGCCGAGCCCGACGCCTACCCCGACGCCGTCGCCCACGCCGTCACCCGCGCGTCCGGGGGCTCGTGGATGAGCGTCGTCGAAGCACCCGCCGCGCGCACCGTGGAGCCGACCGAGCGCCGGCCCGCGCGGGCGGCCGAGTTCCTCCTGCTGCTGATCGCCCTCGCGGCCGGCATCGGGGCGTTCGCGATGGTCGGCATCTCGATCACGGACGAGCTGCCCGAGGGGTTCTGGGTCAAGAGCATCACGCTCGCCGTGATCGCCTTCGGGGCGCACGTCGTGCTCCGCATCCGCGCACCCTGGGCCGACCAGGTGATCCTGCCCGCGGTCGTGCTGCTCAACGGCATCGGGCTGGCGATGATCCTGCGCCTCGAGCTGGCCGACATGACTGGCGCCGACGGCACCCGCAACATGCAGTGGTCGGCACTCGGCGTGGTGCTGGCGATGCTCGTGGTGTGGTTCCTGCGCGACCACCGCTGGCTGCGGCGGTTCACGTACACGGCGATGATCACCGGTCTGGTGCTGGTGGTGCTGCCCGTGATCCCGGGCCTGGGCACGTCGATCAACGGCGCGCGCATCTGGATCACCGTCGGCGGGATGTCGCTCCAGCCTGCCGAGTTCGCCAAGATCGCGTTCGCGATCTTCTTCGCCGGATACCTGGTGAGCAACCGGGACACCTTGGCGCTGGCGGGCAAGAAGGTCCTCGGTCTCCAACTGCCTCGCGTGCGCGACCTCGGCCCGATCCTCATCGTGTGGGTCGCCTCGGTCGCGGTGCTCGTCTTCGAGCGTGACCTCGGTACCTCGCTGCTCTTCTTCGGCCTGTTCGTCGCGATGCTCTACCTCGCCACCGAACGGTTCTCCTGGGTCCTGATCGGTCTGTTCCTGTTCGCCGCCGGTGCGGTGGTCGCGTCGCAGATGTTCCCTCACGTCGGTGCCCGCATGGACGTGTGGCTGCACCCGTTCGCGCCGGAGATCTTCGAACGCAACCCCGGCGGTTCGGGCCAGCTCGTCGGCGGGCTCTTCGGCATGGCCAACGGCGGGCTCTTCGGTGCGGGCTGGGGCGAGGGCCGGCCGTTCTCCATCCCCTACGCCTTCTCCGACTTCATCTACGCGTCGCTGGGCGAAGAGCTCGGCCTGACAGGGCTGCTCGCGATCCTGCTGACCTACCTGATCATCGTCGAGCGCGGCCTGCGCACGGCGCTGGCCGTCCGTGACGGCTTCGGCAAGCTGCTCGCCGGGGGCCTGGCGTTCGTCATGGCGCTCCAGCTCTTCGTCGTCGTCGGCGGCATCACGCGCATCATCCCGGTCACGGGCCTGACGCTCCCGTTCATGGCACAGGGCGGGTCGTCGCTGCTGGCCAACTGGATCGTCGTCGCGCTCCTGCTGCGCATCTCCGACAACGCGCGCCGCCCGTCGGCACTCCCGGTCCGCGGGCAGGTGGCGCCGGGTGGCGCGACGAGCGAGCCGGTCATCGTGGGTGCGACCCCGGCGTCGGGCACGCCTCGGGCGACCGCGTTCGGGGATCGTGCGTCCGGGCAGGCGGACCTGCCGACGGAACGCATCCAACGGCAAGTGAACGGCAACGAAGGCGAGCTCTCGTGAACACGACACTGCGCCGGCTGGCGAGCGTCGTCATGGTCATGTTCCTGGCGCTCATGGTCTCGACCACCTGGATCCAGTACGTCCAGGCCGACTCGCTCAACGACGACGACCGCAACGCCCGCAAGATCTATCGCGATCTCGGCCGGCACCGCGGCCCCATCGTCATCGGCGAGGAGGCGGTGGCCAAGTCGATCCCGGTCGACGACCAGTTCAACTACCAGCGCGTCTACTCCGACGACAACGCCGGCCGCGCTCGGATGTACGTCCCGCTGACGGGGCACTTCTCCCTGTTCGGCATGACCGCGATCGAGAGCGCCGAGAACGACTTCCTCAGCGGCCAGGCGGATGCCCTGTGGGTCGACCGCCTGCGCAACCTCCTGACCGGGACGAGCAGCCAGGGTTCCTCGGTCGAGCTCACGATCAACCCCAAGGCCCAGGAGGCCGCGTGGGACGCACTCGGTGACCAGCGCGGTGCCGTCGTCGCCCTCGACCCGTCGACAGGAGCCATCCTGGCGATGGTCTCCAAGCCGTCGTACGACCCCAACGAGCTGGCCGTCCACTCGTCCAAGCGCGCGCTCGAGGCGTACCAGAACCTCCTCAACGACGAGAGCGACCCGCTCATCAACCGTGCCATCAGCGAGACGTACCCGCCCGGTTCCACGTTCAAGGTCGTGACCGCCGCGGCGGCGCTCGAGAGCGGGGAGTACGACGCGGACACGCAGATCCCGGCGCCCAAGGTGTTCCCGCTCCCGCAGTCCACGGCGACGCTGCCCAACTTCGGCGGCGTGGCGTGCTCTCCGACCGGTGAGATGAGCCTGGCCGACGCGCTGCGCGTCTCCTGCAACACCGCCTTCGCCGACCTCGGCCTCACTCTCGGCGCCGACGTGGTCGGGGAGCAGGCGCAGCGGTTCGGGTTCGGTGAGTCGATCACGGTTCCCATGACGGTCGCCGCGAGCCACTACCCGGGCGAGGACGACCCGGACTGGTCCCCGGCGAACCAGGCACAGTCCGGCATCGGGCAGTGGAACGTCCGGGCCACGCCCCTCCAGATCGCGATGATCTCCGCGGCCATCGCCAACGACGGCGACCTGATGGCGCCGTACAGCGTGGAGCGGGTGCGTGACCAGGAGCTCGAGGTCGTCGAGGAAGCCTCTCCGGAGCGTCTGAGCGAGGCGGTGTCGCCCGAGACGGCACAGGCCCTGACCGACATGATGATCGGCGTCGTCGAGGACGGCTCGGGCCGCGCAGCACAGATCCCCGGCGTCGACGTGGCGGGCAAGACCGGAACGGCGCAGTGGGCGCAGGGCAAGGACCCGCACGCGTGGTTCACCGGGTTCGCTCCCGCCGGCGAGCCGAAGGTCGCCGTGGCCGTGATCGTCGAGCAGGGTGGATCCATGGGCTCCGAGGCGACCGGTGGGCAGGTGGCTGCACCCATCGCCAAGGCCGTCATCGAGGCGGTGCTGAACGGATGAGACCGACGGTCGGGCTCGCGGTCGGCGAGCGGTATCGGCTCACGCGTCGGATCGCCATCGGCGGCATGGGCGAGGTATGGGTCGCGGACGACACCTACCTCGGCCGCGACGTCGCGGTGAAGGTGCTCCGCGAGGAGTACACCGGCAACGAGGACTTCCTGAAGCGCCTGCGCACCGAGGCACGCAACAGCGCGGCCCTGTCGCACCCGAACATCGCGCAGATGTACGACTACGGCGAGCAGCAGGGTGCGGGCTACCTCGTCATGGAGCTCGTGCTGGGCGAGCCGCTCGCCGACCTTCTCGAGCGTGAGCCGGTCATCGCCCCGCGCAAGCTCTTGCCGATCCTCGCCTCCACCGCACGCGGGCTCCACCACGCGCACCTCGCCAAGGTGGTCCACCGCGACGTCAAGCCGGGCAACATCCTCATCGAGCACAACGGCCGGGGCGTGAAGATCACCGACTTCGGGGTCTCGCTCGCCGCGAATCAGGCCCCGATGACCGCGACCGGCATGGTCATGGGCACCGCCCAGTACCTGTCGCCCGAACAGGCCGTCGGTCAGCCTGCGACCCCCGCGTCGGACGTCTACGCGCTCGGGATCGTCGCCTACGAGGCGACGGCGGGCAAGCGTCCGTTCACGGGCAAGACGCCCGTGGACATCGCGATCGCGCACGTCAACGCCGCCGTCCCGCCGCTGCCCTCGACCGTCCACCCCGGGCTGTCCGAGCTGGTCATGAGGTCGCTCGAGAAGGACCCGGCGCGGCGCCCGCGGTCGGCCGCGGCGTTCGCCGACGAGCTCGAGGCGCTCGCACGGGAGATCGCCGTCGACCCGCTCGGGGCGCGCTCCCGCGCGGCGCGGCGGGCGCAGGCTACGTCGGGGCGTTCCGCACGGTCCCGGTCAGCCGGGGAGCCGGGTCGCGGCACGTCCGCGTCGGCGGCAGTGCTCGCTCCGCCGTCGACGCCGACAGGTTCGACGGCCAGGGAGTCCCAGCCCACACCGGGCCCCCGGCCCTCGGGCCCGGCGACCACGAGCGGTTCGATCGCGCCGGCGACGTTCGCCCCCACGAACGACGGGCCGGGCGACAGCGCCGGCGGCCGGCGTGCCAGGAACAGGGCCGAGGAGAGCGTCGGGCGCGGCTACGCGACCCGGCGCGAAGCACGTGCCGCGTCGCAGTCCGACCCCCGTCACTCCGCGCCCCCGCGGCGCCCGGCGCCGGGCTCCCCGTCCGCTGCCCAGCGTGGCGACCGCAAGGTCAAACGGACCTCGACCACGACCGGGCACCGGCTCGGTCCGCTCGGAAAGCTGTCGTGGCCGCTGGTCGCTCTGCTGGGGCTCCTGGTCGTCCTTCTCGTCGCGACGCTCATTCGTGGCGCACTCGACGTCGACAACAGCGCCAACGGGTCCTGGCACGCACCTCAGACGCCATACTCTGGGCTCGCGATCGCACACACCAACTCTGGGATGATGCTCCAAGACCTGTCGCGTGCACGGCACGCGACCATGATCGAGAAGGACGACTGAGTGGTGGACAACACGCCTCGTGTTCTCGCGGGCCGGTACGAGGTCGGTGAGCTCATCGGCCGCGGTGGCATGGCCGAGGTGCACATCGGCCACGACACGCGCCTCGGCCGCACCGTCGCCATCAAGGTGCTGCGGTCCGACCTGGCCCGGGATCCGTCCTTCCTTGCGCGGTTCCGGCGGGAGGCCCAGTCGGCGGCGGCGCTGAACCATCCCGCCATCGTCGCGGTGTACGACACGGGCGAGGACATCCACACGGACCCCGCCACGGGCACCACGGTGCACGTGCCGTTCATCGTCATGGAGTACGTCGAAGGCCACACCGTCCGCGACATCCTGCAGGACGGCGCTGCGGTCCCGATCGACGAGGCCGTCGAGATCACGGTCGGGGTGCTGACAGCGCTCGAGTACTCGCACCACACCGGCATCGTGCACCGGGACATCAAGCCGGCGAACGTCATGATCACGCCCACGGGCGCGGTCAAGGTCATGGACTTCGGCATCGCCCGCGCGATCGCCGACTCGGCCGCGACGATGACGCAGACGCACGCGGTCATCGGGACCGCGCAGTACCTCTCACCCGAGCAGGCTCGCGGCGAGCAGGTCGACGCCCGGAGCGACCTCTACTCGACCGGCTGCCTGCTGTTCGAGCTGCTGACGGGCCGCCCTCCGTTCATCGGCGACTCTCCGGTCGCGGTCGCCTACCAGCACGTCGGGCAGGCTCCGCAGCGCCCGAGCGAGTTCGCGTCCGACGTCCCCGAGGTGCTCGACCGGATCACCCTGAAGGCGCTCACCAAGGACCGCGACGCCCGCTACTCGACGGCCGCCGAGTTCCGCTCCGACCTCGAGTCGGCGCTGCGGGGTGGCAACGTCACGGCGCCGATGGTGGGTGCCGCGGCCGGTGCCGCGGCGGGCTATGCGGCGACCCAGGCCATGTACGGCGACGGCAGCGCGACCCAGGTCATGACCCCGGCCGGTCAGACCGCGACGTCGCCGTGGGGTGCCACGGGCACTCCGGCGCCGCCGCGCACGCCCCCTCAGGGGATGGCACCGGTGGGGCCCGACGACGACGAGAAGGGCAGCCGCAAGGGCCTCATGTGGGCCCTCATCGCGGTCGGTGTGATCGCCGTCGCGGTGATCGCCACGATCTTGTTGAGCCGGAACACGACCGACCTGGTCGAGGTCCCGCCCCTCTCGGCGACGGTCACCAAGTCCGAGGCGCAGGACATCATCGAGCAGGCGGGACTGGTCTACTCCGAGCGCGTCGACGAGTCGCAGAAGCCCGAGGGCACGTTCACACGAACAGACCCGGTCGCCGGAACCCTCGTGGAGCCAGGCTCCACCGTGCACGTCTACTTCTCGGGCGGGCCCAACACGATCGCCGTCCCGGACGTCTCCGGGCGGTCCGAGGACGAGGCGCGCAGCATCCTCGAGGACGCCGGGCTCGAGGTGGGCGAGGTCGAACGCGTCAACCACGCGTCGATCGAGGCGGACCACGTGATCCGCACGGATCCCCGGCAGGGCCAGGCGATCCAGGAGGGCGACTCCGTCAACCTGGTGGTCTCCACGGGCCAGGTGAGCCTGCCGAACCTGGTGGGCATGTCGCAGGACGAGGCCGAGGCGGAGCTCGAGAAGCTCAAGCTCAACTCGAGGAGCGAGACCGAGGAGAGCGACAAGGAGCCGGGGACGGTCATCCGCCAGAGCCCCGAGGCGGGGACGGTCAACCAGGGGGAGACGGTCCGGCTCGTCATCGCCCGCGAGCGGGAACCGGAGATGACCCAGGTGCCTGACCTCGTCAACAAGACCCAGGCCGAGGCCGAGGAGCTTCTGGGAGGCGCAAACCTCAACCAGCGGGTCACGACGGCAGGATCCGCCACCGTGTGCCAGGGAACGGTCATCGACCAGAGCCCGCTGCCGGGCCAGTCGGTCAACGTGGGGGACACGGTGAGCTACACCGTCTCCTCCGGCCCGGGTGATCCGGTGGCCTGCGCGGTGACCGGGGATCCCACGGACGGCACCACGGGCGATCCCGAAGGCTGACGAACGCACGAAGGGCCCGGACCATCGGTCCGGGCCCTTCGTCGTACCGGGCTCTCAGCCCTGGTGGACCAACGGCGCCATGCCGGCCGACCGCGCGACCGCCCCGGCGTCCCCGCACACCGCCAGCCAGTTGGCGAGCAGGCGGTGACCGCCCTCGGTGAGCACCGACTCGGGGTGGAACTGGACGCCGTGCAGCGGCAGCTCGCGGTGCTGGAGCGCCATCACGACGCCCGACGACGTCGAGCCGGTGACCTCGAGCTCGGCGGGCACGGTCTCCGGCACGACAGCGAGCGAGTGGTAGCGGGTCGCGGTGAACGGCGTCTTGAGCCCGGCGAGCACGCCCTCGCCCTCGTGCTGGACGAGGCTCGTCTTGCCGTGCATGAGCTCAGGTGCGTGAACCACGGTCGCGCCGAAGACCTCGGCGAACGCCTGATGGCCCAGGCACACCCCGAGCATCGGCGTGCGGGAGCGGGCGCAGGCGCGCACCACGTCCTCCGACGCCCCGGCCTCGGCCGGGGTGCCCGGTCCGGGCGAGATCAGCACGCCGTCGAACGGGGCGCCGTCGTCGTCGCGGAAGACCCCGTCCTCGCCGGGCTCCGGGACGGCGTCGTTACGCACGACGACCGTATGGGCGCCGAGCTGGTCCAGGTACCCCACGATCGTGTAGACGAACGAGTCGTAGTTGTCGACCACCAGGATCCGCGGACCGGCCGCGGCGTCCCCCGCCGACGGCGGGGTCTCAGGAGTGGTCTCGGCGGTCATCACAGGGCTGGTCATGGTTGGCCGACCTCGACGGTGTTGTCGTTCATGGGCACGTACTCGGAGATCCACGGGAAGACCCACTCGAAGCAGACCAGGACGAAGGCCGCGACGAGCAGGAGAAGGATGAGGACCCGCAGCCAGGCAGGCCCGGGCAGGACGCGCCACAGTGCCACGTACATCAGGCTCCCTTCACCTTGACGCCCGCGTCGACCAGCTCGGGCGGCACGCCGTCCGAGACGGGCGCCCAGTAGTCGAACTTGGCGTGCACGATGAACCGCTGCGCTGCCGAGTACATCGGGTGGCACGCCGTGAGCGTCATGTACCGCTCTTTCAGCTTGGGCAACGGCTCGCCCGGTTCGAGCCCGGGCACCGGCGAGATCACCTCGACGTCCCACGGATACACGATCTCCGACTCCGTGACGCGGTAGACGTACCAGGTGTCCTTGGTGCGCACGACCAGCGGGTCGCCCTTCTTGAGCTCGGCCACCAGGTGGTACGGCTTGCCGTACGTGGTGCGGTGGCCCGCGGTCGCGAAGTTGCCGAGCTCGCCGGGCATCGCGGTGCCGGGGTAGTGCCCGATCCCGATGGCGTCGAGGATCGTCGCCTTGTCCACACCCTCGGCGATGGGCGCCACGTAGCGGTCGCCGAACCGCGGGACGTAGAGCTTCGCGAAGACGGTTCCCTCGGCCGGCTCGGCGAGGATCGGCGGCTTTCCCTTGTGCGGCTGCAGGCCCTCGGGCTCCTGTGCCGGCGCGACGGCGGGCGGCTCGGGCCAGTCGAGGCTCGCCAGGATCTCGGCGTGCTCACGGCCCGCCTGGACGTCGGTCCACCACAGCTGCCAGACCACGAACAGGCCGAGCAGGACGCCGAGCGTGATCAGCAGCTCGCCGATCACCCCGACGACGGTGCTCCCGGCCCCGCGGCGCCGGACGGTCCGTGGTGCGTGCCGCGGACCGCGGGCGGCCGCCGCGCTCACGAGAACACGTCCGTCCCCGCGGGCACGCGCGCGTGCTGGAGCTCGGTGCTCCCCGTGTAGGCCGGCAGCTCGAGGTCGTCCGACTCCTGGACCGACCAGCCGAGCCCGAACGCGTCCACGTACTGCTTGTAGAGGGCGACGCCGGGCGAGGCGTCGAGCGCCGCGCGCAACGCCGTCGGGTCGCCCACGGCCTCGATCACGTACGGCGGGGAGAAGACCTTGCCGTGCAGCAGCATGATGTTGCCCGAGCACCGGAAGGCCGACGTCGACGTCACCCGCTCGCCCTGCAGGGTCATGGCCTCGGCTCCGCCGGCCCACAGCGCGTTGATCACGTGCTGGACGTCCTGCTGGTGGACCACGAGGTCGTCGGAACGCACGCCCGCGATGGAGGCGCTCGACGCCGGGGCGTCGTCGAGCGCGACGGTGAGGCCCGGGCCGGAGACCGGCCGCGACCCCGAGACGACGGACTCCCGCTCGGCGAGCGGGGCGGCGATCGTGGGGAGGTCTGTCGACACCGCCTCGCCCAGGCGCGCCACCTCCGCCTCGAGCTCGTTCACCTGTTTCGAGAGGCGCTCCACGCGCGCCGACTCGGCACCCACGAGCTGCGCCAGGTCCTCGGGCTCGCGCCCGTCGCGCGTGTCGGCGAGCTGCGCGCTCACGGTGAAGAGCAGCCCTGCCGTGGCGAGCACGGCCGCCACGGTGAGCGTGGACCGGGACCGCAGCGACATGTTCACCTCCGTGCCTCCAAGTGGGCGCCGACAGCCCGCGAAGGGCCGCCCGCGACCGGCTCCGCGACGACAGGATGCCGTTCCTGCGACGGCATGCGGTCCCGGACGCTGTTCCAGACCACTACGCTAGACGACGAACCGCCATCGGCGTGCCGGTCGTCCGTGCCCGAACGCCGCTTGATCTCCCCGACAGGAGCCCGCCTCGTGCCCGAGTCGAAGTCCCGCAAGAAGAAGGTCGTGCGCCCCGAGCCGGCGGCCGTCCCGGCCGCGAAGGCCGAGGGCAACCCCCGCTGGCTCGTGCCGGTGATGCTCGGGCTCATGCTCCTCGGGCTGGCGTGGATCGTCGTCTACTACCTCACCAGCTCGAACCTCGGCCTGCCGATCCCTGCACTGAAGCAGTGGAACCTGGCGGTCGGTTTCGCCCTCATCATCGCGGGATTCGGGCTCACCACGCGCTGGCGGTGACCCGGCCACCGGGTTTCCACAGGTGTAGTTCCACACCTGTGAGCAAACCTGGGGACAACTTTGTCGGTCACCACACACCGAGGCTCGTGTAGCGCCACACCACGAGCGCGAGAAGGACCGCGGAGACGGCGACCGGAAGAGCCCAGGCGACGAGGCGCTGGTGCTCCCGCGGGGTCCGCGCGTAGGCCGCACCCACGACCAGCCCGACGACGAGCCCGCCCAGGTGTGCCTCCCACGCGATGCTCGGCACCACGAAGCCGATCACGCCGTTGATCACGATCAGGACGACGATCTGCGTCGCCGCGGCCCCGAGCCGCCGGAGCACGGGCACCATGGCCCCGAACAGTCCGAACACCATGCCGGACGCCCCGACGACGCCCTGGTACCAGCTCTCGTCCATCGGTGTCCCCGCGAGGAGCAGCCAGGCGACAGACCCACCCACGGCCGACAGCGCGCACAGGACGATGAACCGGACCCTGCCGAGGAGCGGCTCGAGGAACTGGCCGGTGACCCACAGCGCCCACATGTTGAAAAGGATGTGGAAGAGGCTGCCGGTCGAGTGCAGGAACGCGGTCGTGAGGAAGCGCCACGGCTCGGCCGCGCCGGCCGCTGCGGAGAACGCCCACTGCTGGGTCCAGTCACCCTGAGTCGTGCGCTGCAGCAGATAGCTCGCGACGCACAGGCCGATGATCGTGTAGGTGACGACGGGCCGGCCGCTCTGCGTGCGACCGCCGAGCACGGTCGTCGTCTTCGGGGCACGGCGTGCGGCCTCGCGGACGCAGTCGACGCACTGGATCCCTACCGCGGCCGGGCGCTGACACTCCGGGCACGCCGGCCGGCCGCAGCGCTGGCACCGGACGTACGACACCCGGTCAGGGTGGCGCGGGCAGACGGGCGGCTGGTCGGACGGCACGGGGGCCGGCTGGGGTGTCGCGATGAATCTGCCCTCCTGAGCGCGTCGGCTCGACAGGCCGCGGCGAGAGCCCGGCCCGTCGGAGCGAACGCTGTCAGTCCTCGATCGTGACGCTGTTGATGACGATGTCCTCGACCGGGCGGTCGCCGGGACGCGTCCGGGTCGTGCCGATCCGGTCGACCACCGCACGCGACTCGTCGTCGGCGACCCGACCGAAGATCGTGTGCTTGCCGTTGAGCCACGGCGTCTCGGTGGTGGTGATGAAGAACTGCGACCCGTTGGTCCCGGTGGTCTCGCCCGTGACCGGGTTGCGCCGCTTGCCGGCGTTCGCCATCGCGAGCAGGTACTTCTCCGTGAACCCGAGCTCCGGGTGGATCTCGTCGTCGAACTCGTAGCCGGGACCACCCGTACCGGTGCCGAGCGGGTCACCACCCTGGATCATGAAGTTCTCGATGACCCGGTGGAAGATCACGCCGTCGTACAGCGGCTCGGTGCGCTCCGCCCCGGTGCGCGGGTCGGTCCAGGGCTTCGTCCCCGTGGCAAGGCCCACGAAGTTCGCGACCGTCTTCGGCGCGTGGTTGGGAAGCAGCTCGATCCGGATGTCACCGGCCGTGGTGTGCAGGGTTGCGAACATGGGCCCATCCTCTCACCCGCTCGCGCATGCTCCGCGGTGTCTCCCGTCGTGCCGCTGCGACGAATGAGCCCTGATGGCAGAGTGGCCCCATGGTGCGAAAGAACGTCCCCCAATCCGTGGACACAGAGAAGATCAAGGATTCCGCCGCCGAGCTCGCGGCCGCGCTCTCCGACGTCGGCTCCCGGGCCGCCAAGGAGGCAGCCGTGCTGGCAGGCCAGGCGAAGGGTGCCGCCACGCAGGCCAAGGTCTGGGCGGAGCCCCGCTACGAGGCCTTCGTCGAATGGCTCGCTCCGCGCGCGGAGAAGGCATGGAACGACAGCGTGCAGGCCGCCGCTCCGCAGGTCGAGCGGGTGGCTGTCCGCGCCGTGCCGGTCGTGGACACCGCGCACGACAAGATCGTCGAGGAGTACCTGCCGCGCATCGTCACTGCGTTCAACGAGGCAGCGACGCGTGCCGCCATCACGACCGCCGGCGTGAAGGCAGCCGAGGGCAAGACCGGCAAGCGTGCCCAGAAGGCCGCGCACAAGGCCATCGAGAGGGCGACCAAGGAGGCCGCGAAGGCCTCGAAGTCCGAGTCCTCCTCGGGCGGCGGCAAGAAGGGCCTGTGGCTGACCGTGGTCGCGCTCGGGTCGGCCGGCGCGGGGTACGTGCTGTGGCGTCGTGCCCAGCCGCAGAACGACCCCTGGGCCGAGCCGTGGGAGCAGACGTCCAGCCCTGACTTCGACGGCGTCGCCCGTGACGCCAAGTACAAGGTCGGCGACGCCGCCGAGGCTGTCGGTGAGGCAGCCGGCGTCGCCGTGGCCCGCAGCCGTGAGGCGAGCGAGAAGCTCGCAGGGCGTGCCGGTGAGGTCCGCGAGGAGTTCAGCGGCAAGGTCACGGACGCGGTCGACAAGGCGACGGAGGCGGCCAGGGAGGCCACGCGCAAGGCCTCGTCGCGCTCCCGCGGACCGAAGTCGGCGGCAGCCGGGGAGACGGTCGCCACCGGGTCGTCGTCCGCCGACACCGCGACCGAGCCGCCCGGGGTGCTCCCGGGCCGCGAGACCGGGGCGACCGGGACGGACGCCATCGTGGACGCAGCCGAGGAGACCAAGCCCGACCAGCCCTGACTCGACCACGCACCAAGCGAAAGAGCCCTCGTCCGAACGGACGAGGGCTCTTTCATGCGTGGAGCCAAGGGGACTCGAACCCCTAACCCCCTGCTTGCAAAGCAGGTGCGCTACCAATTGCGCCATGGCCCCGTGACGGACCTGGCGAGATCCGCACCGGATGTGCTCAGTCGAGCGAGTCTGTGACCTCGGCCCAGAGATCTCGCTCGGCAGAGCCGCTGTTGAGCCGACGCCAGGCGACGTAGCCCGCGCCGAGTGCCAGAAGGAGGACGATCAGCTTCTTCACGAGAACCTCCTCGTCACGGCCCCTGCGGGCCTATGCCGACGTTCCGGGAGTGGGGCTAGGAGGACTTGAACCTCCGACCTCTTCCTTATCAGGGAAGCGCTCTAACCGTCTGAGCTATAGCCCCGGATCCGCGTTCCGGAGAACGCGTGCAGCACGGAACATTACCTCACGGGCGGGCCGCCACCCAAACCAGCAACGGCCCCGCCGATGTGATGCCGATCCTGCTGCCTGACCTCACTCGTCGGTGAGAGTGAGGTGCACACCACCGACCAGAGCGGCCGTGATGTTGTACAGGATCGCCATGATCGTGGCGACCGCCGTCATGAGGACCACGTTGACCAGAGCGATGAGCGTCGAGAGTGACAGCATGCGCTCGAGCTCGACGAACTGGGTGATGTTCACCTGCATCTCGGCACCGACCGTGTTGCGGATGAACTCTTCGATCGTGGCGAACACGCCCATGCTGTTGAGCACGTACCAGACCACCGCGGTGGCGACGACCGTCATGATGGCGATGGCGACGGCCAGGAGGAACGCCAGCTTCATGATCGACCACGGGTCGATCCGCGAGACCGACAGCCGCACGCGTCGGGGACCGGCGTCGGGCACGACGGGCGTGGAGCCGGTCGTGGGAGCGGAGCCCGGTGCGGGCTTCACGGGCGCCGCCGTGCCGCGGACGCCACCCGCCTGGTAGTGCATCTGAGGTCGCGGAGCGGCGGTCGTCGTCCCCGATGCCGCCGTCGCGCCGGCCTGCGGGGCCGCACCGCTCGGAGCGGTCGACGCCGCCCCCGCCTCACCCTCGGGCATGGCCGCCTGCACCTTCCTCGCCGCCGTCTTCGCCGCTGCCAGCGCCGCGGCAGCGGCCTTGACCGCTCCCGCCTTCACGCCCGGGCGCTCCGACGCCTCGTCATCCTCTGTCGCAGGCCGCGCGACCACGGGGTTCGCGACCGCACCTGTCGCCGGTGCCGGTGCCGGTGCCGGTGAGCTTGCGGCCGGCGAGGACTTCTCCGTCGAGACGGGCTTGGTCTGTGCCGACGTCACCGCAGCAGGCTTCGCCGCAGCAGGCTTTGCCGGAGCAGCCTTCGCCGCAGCAGGATCGGGGGTGGCGGGCGCGGCCTTCTTGGAGGCAGCGGGTGTCGGCGTCGACTCCGGCGCGCGCCGATGCGTCGTCTCGTCGACGACCGACTCCGGGCTCCCGTTCGACGGCGCCGCCGCCGCGGGCGCCGCACCGTTGCCCTCGGCCTTCGCATCTCCCGTCGGTGGCGCCGGGATCGGCGGGAAGGTGCGGGTCGAAGTCTGCTGACGGTCCGCGGACGACTCTGCCGTCCGGGCCGACGCAGTGGTTGGCGCGCTCTTCTCGCTCGTCATCAGCTGTCCCCGTCCCCGCTGGTCTCCTGCTCACCGGCATCCGCTGCCGCGGAGTCCGCGGTCGTCACACCGTCGGGGCCGCCATCGGCGGCCTCCGCGTCCACGCTAGCCGACTCGACGCCCAGACGACGCTCGACGTTACGGGCTACGGCAATGATGCGATCGTTCTTGTCCGGCTTGGCGAAGGTCACGCCCTGCGTGTTGCGGCCCGTGAGGTTCACCTCGGTCACCGCGGAACGCACGATCTTGCCGCGCTCCATGATGACGAGCATCTCGTCGTCCGGGTCCGTGACCAGGGCCCCGACCAGGTCACCCCGCGCCTCGACGAGGTTCGCGACCTTGATGCCGTAGCCGGCCCGCCCCTGGACGCGGTACTCGTCGATCCGCGTGCGCTTGGCGAAACCGCCCTCTGTCACGACGAACAAGTCCGTTCCCGGCGTCACGACGTCCGCCGAGAGCAGCTCGTCTCCGTCGCGGAATTTCATCCCCGTGACGCCCGATGTCGCACGACCCATGGGGCGAAGCGTGTCATCGTCCGCGTGGAAGCGGATCGACTGCCCCTTGCGTGAGACGAGGATGAGGTCGTCGTCCACGTCGACGAGCCGTGCGGACACGAGCTCGTCCGCGAGGCCGTCGCCGTCCTCGCGCAGGTTGATCGCGATCAGGCCGCCCGAGCGGGGCGAGTTGTACTCCTGCAGGCGCGTCTTCTTGACCAGGCCCCGGCGGGTCGCGAGCACGAGGTAGTCCGCCGCGTCGTAGTCGCGCAGGTCCAGGACCTGCGCGATGCGCTCGCCCGGCTGGAACGCGAGCAGGTTCGCGACGTGCTGACCCTTGGCGTCCCGACCGCCCTCGGGCAGCTCATAGCCCTTGGCGCGGTACACCCGCCCGAGGTTCGTGAAGAACAGGAGCCAGTGGTGCGTCGTCGTGACGAAGAAGTGCTCGACGATGTCGTCCTCGCGCAGCTGCGTGCCGCGGATGCCCTTGCCGCCTCGGCGCTGCGCACGGTAGGAGTCGCTGCGCGTGCGCTTGGCGTAGCCCCCACGCGTGATCGTGACGACGACCTCCTCCTCGGGGATGAGGTCCTCGATCGACATGTCGCCGTCGTAGGGCAGGATCGTGGTCCGGCGCTCGTCGCCGTAGCGCTCGACGATGTCGTCCATCTCCGCGCGGACGATCGTGCGCTGCCGCTCCGGCTTGGCCAGGATGTCCTCGTAGTCGGCGATGCGCCGTTCGATCTCGGTGTGCTCGTCGATGATCTTCTGACGCTCGAGCGCGGCGAGACGGCGAAGCTGCATCGCGAGAATCGCGTTGGCCTGCACCTCGTCGACCTCGAGCAGCTCCATGAGGCCCGACCGGGCGTCGTCGACCGTCCGCGAGCGGCGGATGAGCGCGATGACCTCGTCGAGCAGGTCGAGCGCCTTGAGGTACCCGCGCAGGATGTGGATCTGGTCCTGCGCCTCCCTGAGGAGGTATGCGGTCCGGCGTCGCACGACCTCGATCTGGTGCGTGGTCCAGTGCCGGATGAACGCGTCGAGGCTCAGCGTGCGCGGCACGTCGTCGACGAGCGCGACCATGTTGGCGCCGAACGTGTCCTGGAGCTGCGTGTGCTTGTACAGGTTGTTGAGGACGACCTTCGCGATCGCGTCGCGCTTGAGCACGATCACGAGGCGCTGGCCCGTGCGGCCCGACGTCTCGTCGCGGATGTCGGCGATGCCCTGCATGCGCCCGTCGGTCACCATCTCGGCGATCTTCGCCGCGAGGTTGTCCGGGTTGACCTGGTAGGGCAGCTCGGTGATGACGAGGCAGATCCGGTTCTGGATCTCCTCGACGTTCACGACCGCACGCATCGTGATCGAGCCACGGCCCGTGCGGTAGGCCTCCTCGATGCCCTTGGTGCCGAGGATCTGGGCGCCCGTGGGGAAGTCGGGGCCCTTGATGCGCTGCATGAGGGCCGCGAGGAGCTCCTCACGCGTGGCGTCCGGGTTGGCGAGGTGCCAGCGTGCACCCTCGGCGACCTCGCGCAGGTTGTGCGGCGGGATGTTCGTCGCCATGCCGACCGCGATGCCGGCCGACCCGTTGACCAGGAGGTTCGGGAACCGCGCGGGCAGGACCACCGGCTCCTGGGTGCGGCCGTCGTAGTTGTCCTGGAAGTCGACCGTGTCCTTCTCGATGTCGCGCACCATCTCGAGCGCGAGCGGCGCCATGCGGCACTCGGTGTACCGGGGTGCCGCGGCGGGGTCGTTACCGGGCGAACCGAAGTTGCCCTGGCCGGCCACCAGCGGGTACCGCATCGTCCAGTCCTGGACGAGGCGCACCAGCGTGTCGTAGATCGCCGTGTCGCCGTGCGGGTGGTACTTGCCCATGACGTCGCCCACGACGCGCGAGCACTTCGAGAACGCGCGGTCCGGGCGGTAGCCGCCGTCGTACATGGCGTACAGCACGCGCCTGTGCACGGGCTTGAGCCCGTCACGGACGTCGGGCAGCGCGCGACCCACGATGACGCTCATCGCGTAGTCGAGGTAGCTGCGCTGCATCTCGAGCTGCAGGTCCACCTGCTCGATGCGGCCGTGATGAACCGCGATCGTGCCGTCGGGCACGCCGTCCGGGATGTCGGGAGTCTCGTCCGTCACCGTCTATCTGTTCCTTCCCACGCCGCCTGGGCGTGCTGTGCCTCCTCGGTGCCACGGTGATCGCCCGCGCAGGATCGCCCGCGCGGGCCCGTGGTCAGATGTCGAGGAAGCGAACGTCCTTGGCGTTGCGCTGGATAAAGCTGCGGCGGGACTCCACGTCCTCGCCCATGAGCACCGCGAAGATCTCGTCGGCGGCCGCGGCGTCGTCCATCGTGACCTGCAGCAGCGTCCGGTGATCCGGGTCCATGGTGGTGTCCCACAGCTCGCTGTAGTCCATCTCGCCGAGACCCTTGTACCGCTGGATCCCGTTCTCCTTGGGGATGCGCTTGCCCTCGGCCTGGCCGGCCTTGAGGAAGGCGTCGCGCTCCCGGTCCGAGTACACGTAGTCGTGCGGCGCGTTCGACCACTTGAGGCGGTACAGCGGCGGCTGGGCCAGGTACACGTGACCGTGCTCGATCAGCGGCCGCATGTAGCGGAAGAGGAGCGTGAGCAGCAGCGTGCAGATGTGCTGGCCGTCGACGTCGGCATCGGCCATCAGGACGATCTTGTGGTAGCGCAGCTTGGCCAGGTCGAAGTCCTCGCCGATGCCGGTCCCGAAGGCCGTGATGAGCGCCTGCACCTCGAGGTTCGACAGCGCCTTGTCGAGCCGCGCCCGCTCGACGTTGAGGATCTTGCCGCGCAGCGGAAGGATCGCCTGGTTGTGCGGGTTACGACCACGCACCGCGGAGCCGCCCGCCGAGTCACCCTCGACGATGTAGACCTCGCACTCCTCCGGGCGGTTGGACTGGCAGTCCTTGAGCTTGCCCGGCATGCCGCCGCTGTTGAGCAGGCCCTTGCGCCGCGTCGCCTCGCGGGCCTTGCGGGCAGCGATGCGTGCCTGGGACGCCTGGATGGCCTTGCGGATGATGTCGCGCCCCTCGTTCGGGTGCGAGTCGAACCAGTCGGTGAGCTGTTCGCGCACGACCTTCTGCACGAACGTCTTGGCCTCGGTGTTGCCGAGCTTCGTCTTGGTCTGGCCCTCGAACTGCGGCTCGCCGAGCTTGATCGACAGGACGGCCGTCAGGCCCTCGCGGATGTCGTCACCCGTGAGGTTCTCGTCCTTCTCCTTGATGATGTTCTTCTCGCGCGCGTAGCTGTTGACGAGCAGCGTGAGCGCCGCGCGGAAGCCCTCTTCGTGCGTGCCGCCCTCGGTCGTGGCGATCGTGTTCGCGTAGGTGTGGACCGACTCGCTGTAGGCGCTGGTCCACTGCATCGCGACCTCGACGGAGATGCGGCGCTCGACGTCCTCCGCCTCGAAGTCGATGACCTCGGGGTTGACCAGCTCGACCTTCTTGGCGGAGTTGAGGTGCTTGACGTAGTCCGTCAGGCCGCCGTCGTACTTGTACGTGACCGTTCGCACCGTGCTCGCCGCGGCCGCGTCGCCACCCGCCTCGCCGTCGGAGCCGGCGGCCGTGCCGTCACCCTCGGCACCGGTGACCTCGTCGTCGACGTTCTCGTGGCCGGCGCGCTCGTCGGTGAGCGTGATCCGCAGGCCCTTGTTGAGGAAGGCCATCTGCTGGAAGCGCGAACGGAGCGTCTCGAAGTCGAACTCGGTGGTCTCGAAGATCTCCGGGTCCGGCCAGAAGGTCTGGGTGGTCCCGGTCGTGTCCGTGGGCTCCAGGCGCTCGAGCCCGGTCACGGGGGTGCCGCCGTCGGCGAACTCCTGACGCCAGTGGTAGCCGTCGCGAGCGACCTCGGTGACCACGCGCCTCGACAGCGCGTTGACGACCGAGATGCCCACACCGTGCAGCCCGCCCGACACGGCGTACCCGCCGCCACCGAACTTTCCGCCGGCGTGGAGGATGGTCATCACGACCTCGACGGTCGGACGTCCCTCGGTCGGGTGCATCGCCACGGGGATGCCGCGCCCGTTGTCGGTGACGCGAACCCCACCGTCGGCGAGGAGCCGGACGTCGATGGTGTCGGCATACCCGGCGAGCGCCTCGTCCACAGAGTTGTCCACAACCTCTGTCACCAGGTGGTGGAGACCGCGTTCGCCCGTGGAGCCGATGTACATGCCGGGCCGCTTGCGGACGGCCTCCAGGCCCTCCAGTACGGTGATGTTTCCGGCGTCGTAGCTACTGTCGGATCGCTGAGCCACAGGCTGTAGCACTCCTCGTCATCCACGCACACGACAGGGCTCCCGGACCGTGTGTCCGGGCCGCAGCGCAAGGGTGGGCACGGGAGTGCCGGCTGCTGGTCGGGTGCTCAATCGTCCCGCGCGATCACCGGGGCCCGAGCGGTACTCGACCGGCCCTGGGGTCAGGGCCGGTCGTGCGTTCGTCGCGCCCCGGACACCGCCCGGAGGACGTGCCCCAGTCTACCGTCTACAGGGCGAAAACCCGGTGTTCGGACGCCCTGAGCCTGCCGAAAGACACGGTTTTTCCACAGGCTTCTCCACATGACGACGCCGGGCCGCTCAAGGGGCCCGGCGTCGCCTGGAAATGCTGTCCGAACTGCGCGGAAATGGCGCCGCGGATGTGGCCTGGATCACACCTCAGCCCCAGGTGTCCCGCGGCCCAGGACCGCGCACGGAGCGCCGCCCACGACGGAACCCGGGGCCGGCTGGACCTAGCACCGTGACCTGCTCGACGACGCCCTCCCCGAGCTCCTGGCCGAGCCGGTTGAGGAGCGTCGGGACGAGCAGCCGCATCTCGGTCGCCCAGGCCGTGGAGTCGGCCCGGACGACGAGCACCTTGTCCTCGAACGTCTCCGGGACGCAGTGCTCGGCCACCTTCTCGCCCACGACCTCGCGCCACCGGCCGATCACACCGCCGACCGACACGTCGGTCACCCAGCCCTTGTCGCGCAGGAGCGACGAGATCACGTCCGAGACGAGCTGGGGATCGCGCGCGCCGGGGCCCTTCCCGGCCGAGTGCGGCTCGGCGAGCGGAGAGCGGCGCGACGGCGACCCCGGGCGCAGCCCACGCGCACGGGCCGCTGCCTTGGCCCGGTTGAGAGCCTCCCTGGCCACCTCGGAGGCGGGCGTGAGCTCGACGCGCTCCCCGACGGGACGCGAGTCGTCGTCGTCGCCCTCGCGTCCGTCGGGCTCACGCACGCCGCACCTCGCCCGGCGTGACCTCGAACCGCGCACCCAGGAGCCGCTCGGGGACGTCGGCCGGCACGGCCGCGGTGATCAGGACCTGCCGTGCCGGCGCGACCAGCTCCGCCAGTCGCTCACGACGGCGCACGTCGAGCTCGGCGAACACGTCGTCCAGGATGAGCACCGGGTCCGCGTCCGTACCGTGGTCGGGATCCCAGAAGGTCTCTCCCACCCCGGTCGGCCGCTCGGCGCCGGCGTCCACACCGTGGCCGCCCAGGAGGCGGTAGGACGCCAGCCGCAGCGCGAGCGCGAACGACCACGACTCCCCGTGGCTCGCATACCCCTTGGCGGGCAGGCCGGCGAGCACGAGGACCAGGTCGTCGCGGTGCGGCCCGACCAGGCTGACCCCGCGTTCGGTCTCACTGGTCCGCAGCTCTGCCATGGCCGCGAGCATGCCCTTCTCCAGGTCCGTCACCGAGGGCGGGCGGGCGTCGTGGCTTCCGTGGTCCACGGCGTCGGGCACGCTCGAGCGGTACTCCAGCTCGGCGACGCCGTTCGCGTCGCTGACCTGCTCGTACGCTGCCCTGACCTCGGGTCGCAGAGCGCGCACGAGCTCAAGACGCATGAGCAGGATCTGGGCGCCGAGCTGCGCCGCCTTGGCGTCCCACACCTCGAGAGTGGTGAGGTCCGGCGTCCGTCCGGCCGCCCGGACGCCGCGCAGCGACTTGAGCAGTGCCGACCGCTGACGGATCACCCGTTCGTAGTCCTGCAGCAGCCCGGCGGCACGCGGCAGGAGCTGGACCACGACCAGGTCCAGGAACCGCCGGCGACCGTCGGGATCCCCCTTCACGAGGGCCAGGTCCTCCGGTGCGAACAGCACGGTCCGCAGGATGCCGAGCACGTCGCGCGACCGGACGGCCTGGCCGCGGTTGATCCGCGCCCGGTTCGCCTTGCCCGCCGTGATCTCCAGCTCGACCGTCGACGCCCGATCGCCCCGGACGATGCGCGTCCGCACGATCGCGCGCGAGGCACCGTGCCGGATCAACGGGGCGTCGTTGGCCACCCGATGGCTGGAGAGGGTCGCGACGTACCCGATCGCCTCGACGAGGTTGGTCTTTCCCTGGCCGTTGCGTCCGACGAAGGCACTCGGACCTGGCTCCAGCTCGACCTCGACCGTCTCGTACGAGCGGAAGTCCACGAGCGACAGGTGGGAGACGTACATGACTCCGCGGTCGGGATCAGGCCGGTGGCTCGAGCGGGCCGGCGCCCGGCGACGCCGGACCGGCCGGCTTGACGGCGTGCCCGCCGAACTGCTGGCGCAGGGCCGCGACGGCCTTCATGGCGGGAGACTCGGTCTGCCGCGACGAGAAGCGCGCGAACAGGGCGGCCGAGATCACGGGCAGCGGGACGGCGTTGTCGATGGCCTCGTCGACCGTCCACCGGCCTTCGCCCGAGTCGTCGACCCAGTCGTCGATCGCCTCGAGCTGGGGGTCCTCCTCGAGCGCCTTGACCATGAGGTCGAGCAGCCACGAGCGCACCACCGTGCCGCGGGTCCACGCCTTCATGGTGCCGCGCACGTCGGTGACGATGTCCTTGGCGTCGAGCAGCTCATACCCCTCGGCGTACGCCTGCATGAGCCCGTACTCGATGCCGTTGTGGACCATCTTGGCGAAGTGCCCCGCGCCGACGTCGCCGGCGTGCACGAAACCCTCCTCGCGCGGGCCGTCAGGGCGGAGCGCGTCGAAGACGGGCATCAGGTACTGGACCTGCTCCGCGTCGCCACCGACCATGAGTCCGTAGCCGTTGGCCAGGCCCCACACCCCGCCGGACACACCGACGTCGATGTACCCGATGCCCTTGCCCGCGAGGCTCACGGCACGCTCGCGGTCCTCCGCGTAGTGGGAGTTGCCGCCCTCGACGAGGATGTCGCCGTCGCCCAGCAGACCGGCCAGCTCCGTGACCACGTCACGCGTGGGGTCGCCCGCGGGCACCATGACCCACACGACGCGCCGGCCCTCCGGCAGGGCCGCCACGAGGTCCGCGAGCGATGCGACGTCGGACACCTCGGGCCGCGGGTCGTATCCCGTGACCTCGATCCCCCCGTGGCGCAGCCGCTCGCGCATGTTGTTGCCCATCTTCCCCAGGCCGACGAGTCCGATGTGGCTGACCATGTGTTTCCTCCGGGGGTCGATCGTGTTCCTGGGCGAGCTGCTGCTGAGCGGGCTGCGGGTGTGGGCGGGGGCCGCTCAGCCGGCGAACCGGATGGGGACGAGCAGGTACCGGTACTCCGACGAGTCGTCGCCGTCGAGCGACTCCTGACCGGTGAACTCGACGGGCTTGTTCGGGTGTGTGAAGGACAGTCGCACGAAGTCGGTGCCGAGGGCTCCGAGCCCGTCGAGCAGGAACTGCGGGTTGAACGCCACCTGGATGTCCTCACCCACCAGGACCGCCTCGAGCGCCTCGGAGGCCTGCGCGTCGTCACCCTGGCCGGCGTCGAGCACCACCTGGCCGTCACTGAACGACAGGCGGATGGGGGTGTTGCGCTCGGCGACCAGGGAGACACGCTTCGCGGCGTCGATGAGCGGGCCCGTGGCGACCACGGCATGGATCGGCGTCGCATCCGGGAAGAGCCGACGCACGGGCGGGTAGTCGCCGTCGACGAGCTGGGACGTCGTGTGCCGTCCGCCGGCCTCGAAACCGATCAGCTCGACGCCGTTGCCGGTCGACAGCCCGATGTTCACCAGGCCGCCACCGCTGCCGAGAGACTTCGCGACGTCGTTCAAGGTCCGCGCCCGCACGAGCGCCACCGCCGAGTACCCGGGGGTGGCAGGGGTCCAGGTGAGCTCACGCAGGGCGAGCCGGTAGCGGTCGGTCGCCAGGAGCGTGATCCGCTCCCCCTCGATCTCCATCCGGACGCCCGTGAGCAGCGGCAGGGTGTCGTCGCGGCTCGCGGCCACGCTGACCTGCGCGACGGCGTGCGTGAGCGCGTCGCCCGAGACCGTGCCCGTCAGCTCGGGCATCGCGGGCAGCGTCGGGTAGTCCTCGACCGGCATCGTCAGCAGCGAGAACCGGGAAGCGCCGCACGTGACCATGGCCTTCGTGCCCTCGAGAGTCACGTCCACGGGCTTGTTGGGCAGGGCCCGGGAGATCTCCGCGAGCAGACGCCCTGACACCAGGATGGTGCCGGGCTCCGACACCTCCGCGGGAATCTCGGACCGAGCCGACACCTCGTAGTCGAAGCTCGACAGGCCGATCACGCCCTGCGCGTCCGCTTCGATGCGCACGCCGGCCAGGACAGGCGCCGGCGGCCGCGTGGGCAGGGTCCGCGCCGTCCAGGTCACGGCCTCGGCCAGGACGTCACGTTCAACCCGGAACTTCATCCCACTCCTCAGGTCTCTCGGTCCGCGGAACGACGCAGGTCTACCGCCACGTCCTGCAATGCATCCCGACGCCGGTGCGGCCGCGCCTTGCCGGTGCGGCCTGCGTCGTCCGTGGCCAAACCCTACGCGAGACGGGGCTTTCACGGCACATGATCCACCGCCCCTGTGAATACCGAGCTCGGGCCGGGGCAGGGACGACGAGGCGGCGGGACCCACCGGCGCTCGATCGCCTGATGAAGGCGTGTGATTTCCCTTCTTCTCAATCATTAGTCGTAGTCATAGGGGTTGTGGAAGTTGGGGAGAACCGATGTTTCTGCAGGTCAGAGCCGGTTTCCCGTTGTGGAAGAGCTGGGGGCGAAGCTGTGGGCCACTGGGCGTCGCTGTGGATTCACGAAGTTGTACCCACAGGCGTCCACCGATCAGGCCCTGGCCGTCCACCGTTTTGGGGCTGTCGTCCACACCCATCCACAGCGTGATCCACAGGTGTGAATCACGGAACTAGCGTCGTGGGTGCGGATTTCCACCAAAGTTGTCCACAGCTGTGGGGACGGCGCGCCGAAACTGGCGTGATCGCGCGGTTCTTCCTGTGCGGAAGGTTGTGGAACGCGTCGAGCCCAGCCGCGGGGTCAGCCGCGGTGCTGCTGCTTGATGCGGCTCGTGAGCTCGGTGACCTGGTTGTAGGTCGACCGACGCTCGGCCATCTGCCCCGCGATCTTCTTGTTGGCGTGCATGACGGTGGTGTGGTCACGCCCGCCGAACTGCTGGCCGATCTTGGGCAGGGAGAGGTCGGTGAGCTCTCGGCACAGGTACATCGCGATCTGCCGTGCGGTGACCAGGACGCGCGACCGTGACGAGCCACAGAGGTCGTCGATCGTCAGGCCGAAGTACGCGGCGGTCTGGGCGATCACCATCGCCGGCGTGATCTCGGTCGAGTCGTCGTCGGTGATGAGGTCCTTGAGGACGATCTCGCTCAGCGCAAGGTCCACCTGCTGCCGGTTGAGGTTCGCGAAGGCGGTCACCCGGATGAGCGCACCCTCGAGCTCGCGGATGTTGGTCGAGATCCTCGACCCGATGTAGCTCAGCACCTCGTCGGGCACGTTGAGCCGTTCGCTCGCGGCCTTCTTGCGGAGGATGGCGATGCGGGTCTCGAGATCCGGCGGCTGCACGTCGGTGATGAGGCCCCACTCGAAGCGCGACCGGAGACGGTCCTCGAAGCCGTTGAGCTGCTTGGGCGGCAGGTCGGAGGTGATCACGACCTGCTTGTTGGCGTTGTGCAGCGCGTTGAAGGTGTGGAAGAACTCCTCCATCGTCTGTTCCTTGCCCTGCAGGAACTGGATGTCGTCGATGAGGAGCACGTCGACGTCGCGGTACCTGCGCTGGAACGCGCCGGCCCGGCCTTCACCGATGCTGTTGATGAAGTCGTTGGTGAACTCCTCGGAGTTCACGTACCGGACGCGCACGTGGGGGTACAGGTTGTGCGCGTAGTGCCCGATGGCGTGGAGCAGGTGCGTCTTGCCCAGACCGGAGTCGCCGTAGATGAACAAGGGGTTGTACGCCTTGGCGGGTGCCTCGGCCACGGCGACCGCGGCGGCATGGGCGAATCGGTTGGACGAGCCGATGACGAACGTCTCGAAGATGTATTTCGGGTTGAGGCGGGTGGGCTCGGCCGGTTGCTTCGGCGGCGGCGGCAGCACGGGAGCGACCTCGATCACGGGCATGCCGTCCGACGTCGGTTCCGTGTAGTCCGGGGACGGCCCGGCGAGCGCCTCGCTGCTCAGCTCGGGGTCGACCGTGATCCCGAAGCGGATGTCACGGGCCAGGGTGGCGGACATCGCGGAGACGAGCTGATCACGGACGCTCGTCTCGAGATAGGCGCGAGTCTGCTCGTGGGGCACCGCGATGAAGACCGTGTCCTCGAGGATCGCCATGGGCTTGGCCAGCTTGATGAAGGCCAGCTGGCGTGCCGTCATGTCCGGCCTCGCCTCGAGGGTCGCCAGCGTCTGCGCCCAGACGTCGGTGATGTTCTCGTCAGGCTGGGGCACGGTGTTCCTATCGGTCGTCGTCGAGGTGCAAGAATCGGTGATGGGTGTTGCGAGTCTGCCACGCCGGACCGCCATCCACACAGTTCTCCACACCCTGTGGATTCTGTGGACAACTCTGTGGGCGGCGCTTGTGCGGGTCATCACGTCGGTGTGATGTTCCCCGGCCCGGTTTGACCCCGTGCGCACCCACAGCGTAACGTCGGACAGCCGTTCCAGGTACTTCTGCGCGCCCTTAACCGGGCGCACGCCTCGGGTCGGCGCGGGCCAGGCGACAGCGTCAGCAAGAGCCTTCCTGCAATCAGCCTGCATCGTCGAGGACCTGACGGTGTTTGTACCTCCCCGACGTCTCTTGGAGTACCTCGTGAGCAAGCGGACCTTCCAGCCGAACACCCGCCGTCGTGCCAAGACCCACGGCTTCCGGCTTCGCATGCGCACCCGCGCCGGCCGCGCCATCCTGGCTGCCCGCCGCCGCAAGGGTCGCGCCGAGCTCTCTGCCTGAGCCGTGCTTCCCGCGGCGCACCGACTGCGCCGTTCCGTCGACTTCGAGCGGACGGTGCGCCGCGGCACGCGTGCAGGTCGACCGACCGTGGTGGTGCACCTCCTTGCTGATGCCGAGGAAGCAGGCCCACCTCAGGTCGGTTTTGTCGTATCCAAAGCCGTCGGCAACGCCGTGCGTCGCAACCTCGTGAAGCGCCGCCTGCGCAGCGCTGCGGGCAAGCACCTGGAGAGCCTGCCGACCGGGGCACGTGCGGTCGTGCGTGCGCTGCCCGCCTCGGCGGAGTCCACGTACGCGCGGCTCGAGCGCGATGTGGCCGGAGGTTTCACCAGGGCGGTCGAACGCGTCGGCACGGTCGCGCGGCGTCCGGCAGCTCCTGGCGGTGACGCGCGGTGAGCACCCCCGGCCTGGTCAGGAGCCGCGACGCGCTGCGTGCTCTCCCCGCGACCGTGCTGATCGGCATGATCCGCGTCTACCAGGCCGTCATCTCTCCCCTGACCGGCCCGACGTGCAAGTACTACCCGTCGTGCTCCCAGTACGCGGTCATCGCGATCCGGACGCACGGCACGTTGCGGGGAACCGGCATGGCGTTGTGGCGCATCCTGCGGTGCAATCCTTGGAGCCTGGGCGGGGTCGACGACGTCCCGCCGGCTCGCACGAAGTCGCCCCAGGGCGGCCCGCATCGCGGCGCACACACGCACTGACCACCGGACCGCGCCAGCCGGACCTTCGCTTTTCTGACATAGGAGACAACTCAGGATGGATGGCGGGTTCTTCGCGTTCCTCTACCCCATCGAATGGGCAGTGGCGTGGATCATGTACGGGTCGCACGCCCTCTTCACGACGCTCGGCATGTCGACGGGCTCGGGCTTCGCCTGGGTGCTGTCGATCGTCGCGCTGGTGATCGTGATCCGCATCATCTTGATTCCCCTCTTCTTCCGGCAGATCAAGGCCTCGCGAGGGATGCAGATGATGCAGCCCGAGCTGCAGGCGATCCAGAAGAAGTACAAGGGCAAGAGCGACCCGAACTCTCGCGAGGCGATGACCCGCGAGACCATGGAGCTGTACCGCAAGCACGGGACGAACCCGTTCGCCTCCTGCTTGCCGCTCCTGTTGCAGTCGCCGATCTTCTTCGCCCTCTTCCGGGTGCTCAACAGCCTGGTGGCGATCTCCGAGGGTGATCGCAACCCCATCGGGCCGATCGACCAGCGCGTCGCGAGCGAGATCGAGAGCTCGACGCTGTTCGGGGCTCAGCTCTCGGACGTGTTCCTGCAGACGGACTCGCTGCAGGCGCGGATCGTCGTCATCGTCCTCATCGTCGCGATGAGCGCGACGACGTTCTTCACCCAGCGTCAGCTGACCATGAAGAACATGCCGAAGGCGGCGCTCGAGGGCCCCATGGCCAGCACGCAGAAGATGATGCTCTACGTGCTGCCGGTGATCTTCCTCATCTCCGGCGTGAACTTCCCCGTCGGTGTCCTCATCTACTGGACCGTGACGAACCTGTGGTCGATGGGTCAGCAGTACTACACGATCACCCGTATGCCGGCGCCGGGTTCTGAGGCTGAGCGCCTCTTCAACGAGAAGCGCGCGCGCAAGGCTGCGGCGAAGGGTGTCGTGGTCGAGGAGCCCACTCCCGAGGTCGAGCAGACCCGTCGTCAGCGCGAGCAGCCCAAGCGGAAGAACCGGCAGAAGAAGCGCTGACCGGAGACGAAAGGACCAGGTAGAGCGATGAGCACTGACACGCCTGTCGAGACCGACGTCGACCCGACGGCGCGCCTCGAAGAGGAAGGCGAGGTGGCGGCCGACTACCTCGAGGAGCTGCTGGACATTGCCGACCTCGACGGAGACATCGACATCGACGTGCGGCACGGCCGCGCGTCTGTCGAGATCGTCGCGGACGAGCAGGACTCCCTGAAGCAGCTGGTGGGCGGCGACGGCGAGGTGCTCGAGGCGCTGCAGGAGCTCACACGCCTGGCGGTGCAGGCACGCACCGGTGAGCGCAGTCGGCTCATGCTCGACATCGCCGGGTTCCGCGCCACGCGGCGAGAGGAACTTGCACAGGTGGCGACGCAGGCGGTCGAACAGGTCAAGTCGACCGGCCAGGAGCTCGAGCTCGAGCCGTTGAACGCGTTCGAGCGCAAGGTGGTCCACGACGTCGTGGCAGCCGCGGGCCTGATGAGCGACTCGCGTGGGGTGGAGCCCCAGCGATATGTCGTGGTTCAACCGGCGGCCCAGGACAGCTGACAAGTCGCGCGAAGGGCCCGCTGTTTCACGTGAAACGGCGGGCCTTTCCTGTGCAGGAGGATGGCACCCATGAACTCGAAGCCCGACCACGACGACCGCGACCACGGCGCCGGGACCCCGACAGCCGAGACGGACGCGGAGCTCGGCGCGAGCCTCGCCGTCCGCGAGTACTTCGGGACGCACTATGACGCGGTCGCGCGCTTCCACGACCGGCTTCGCGCCGAGGGTGAGCTTCGAGGTCTGATCGGTCCGCGCGAGGTCTCCCGCCTCTGGGAGCGACACATCCTCAACTCTGCGGCCCTCGTGCCGTTTGTGGAGGGTGCCGGCTCCGTCGCCGACGTCGGGTCCGGTGCGGGACTTCCGGGGGTGGTGGTGGCGATCATGCTGCCCGACGCCGAGGTGACGCTGATCGAGCCGATGGAACGGCGCACGACCTGGCTGGCCGAGATCGCGGACGAGCTCGCGCTGGAGAACGTGACCATTCGCCGCGGGAGGGCAGAGGAGTTCCACGGGTCCGTCGAGGTCGACGTCGTCACCTCGCGTGCTGTGGCCGCGCTCGCGAAGCTCGCCCGGATGAGCTTGCCTCTCGTGCGGTCCGGAGGCGACATGGTCGTGCTGAAGGGGCGCAACGTGGCGCAGGAGGTCGACCCGGCACGAAAGGTGCTGCGTTCGTTCGGCGCGTCTGAGCCGGAGATCCTCGACGGTCGCACGGTCGGGGATGTCGAGGGAACGACGGTCGTCCGGATCCACCGGGCGTGAGGTCGCAGCGTCGCGGGCGGCGAGACTGTTTCACGTGAAACACCGTGCTGCGGAACGTCGGAGTTGCGAGCCCGCCGCCGCCGTCCGAGCACGTAGAGTGAGCGCCGTACCTGCGCGTACGTGACTACCGAGCACGCGTAGGTGGCTCCACCACACTGAGCCCGACGCCAAAGGAGTTGCCACGTGAGCATGGGTCCGGACCACGCCACCAGGGGCCAGTTCGACCAGGGGTTCACGCCGGGGTCGGACGCGGCAGGTGCTGAGGAGACCGACCAGCAGGCCTACCGATGGTCGACGAACGTTCCTGCCGCGGAGGAACACCGCGCCGCGCTCGTGGCGTCGGTCCCCGAGGCAGACGAGTCCACGCCCTTGGCTGCCGAGCTCGCGCGGGACGCACGGCGCCGGATCGAGCTGCGGGGTAGGCAGTTCCCCCGGCCGCGCGAGACGCGCATCGTCACGGTGGCCAACCAGAAGGGCGGCGTCGGCAAGACCACGACGACGGTCAACATCGCCGCAGGCATGGCACAGGCCGGCCTGAATGTCCTGGTGATCGACATCGACCCGCAGGGGAACGCGTCGACGGCACTGGGCCTTGACCATCGAGCGGGTACCCCGTCGATCTACGAGGTCCTCGTCGAGGACCTTCCCCTCGCGGAGACGATGCAGGCATGCCCGGACGTGCCCGGCCTGTGGGGTGTTCCCGCAACCATCGACCTCTCGGGCGCGGAGATCGAGCTCGTCTCCCTGGTTTCACGTGAAACGCGTCTCCGCAGAGCGCTCGACGCCCTCCAGGAGCAGCGACGCGCTGACGGAGCCGACCCCATCGACTACGTGTTCGTCGACTGCCCGCCAAGTCTCGGGCTGCTGACCGTCAACGCATTCGTCACGGCACGCGAGGTTCTGATTCCCATCCAGTGCGAGTACTACGCGCTGGAGGGACTGAGCCAGCTCTTGAGGACCATCGACCTGATCAAGGCGCACCTCAACCCAGAGCTGACCGTGTCCACGATCCTGCTGACGATGTATGACGGCCGCACCAACTTGGCCCAGCAGGTGGCGCAAGAGGTGCGGACCCACTTCCCCGACCAGACGCTCCGGACGACGGTCCCGCGTTCGGTCAGGATCTCGGAGGCGCCGAGCCATGGTCAGACGGTCATGACCTACGATCCCGGATCGACGGGTGCGCTCGCCTATCTGGAAGCGTCCCGAGAGATCTCGGAGCGAGCACCTCGCCGCGCTGACCTGCGGTGACGCGCGTAGTGTCAACACACAGCGGGCCGCCACACCGGAGTGGTAGGCCCACCGACGAGGGGTCGCGGGACACGCATCGCGGATGGCGAGGATACGGCCAGACCCGTAGGAGCATGGAGGCACGACGATGACGGGAAATGACCTCGGAAAGGTGTGGGTGGATCCACGATGAGCCAGAAGAGGAGAGGGCTTGGTCGCGGCCTGGGCGCCCTGATCCCATCTGCGCCCGGTGGTGACCGGCCGGTCGACGTGTTCTTCCCGGGGGGCGAGAAGGTCCGCCCCGAGGGGCAGAGCGCCAGCGCGGTCACGACCGTCGTCGCCCCGCAGTCGACAGAGTCCGCGGCCACAGCCGAGCGGTCCTCTGACAGCGCGGACGGTGCGCGACTGTCCCACCGCACCCGATCCTGGGACTCCGCCATCGCCGATGGCCGGCTGAAGATCCGCACAGGCGCGGAGGAGGGCAGGAGCGCGGAGGACGACTCGAACAGCAGCGCGGTCGACCCCATCGCGGCGCTGTCGGGCTTCGCTGCCCAGACAGAGGATGAGGCGGACACCCCGGACGAGCACCAACCCGCTCCGCTCGAGGTCGGCTCGGTCAGCGTGGACGTGCTCGATCCGGCGAACATCCCGGCCGACCCGGTCGACGTTTCACGTGAAACCGACCTGCTTCCCGTGCCGGGCGCACGGTTCGCCGAGATCCCTGTGCCCGCGATCCACCCCAACGCCTGGCAGCCCCGCACCGTCTTCGACGAGTCGGATCTGGACGAGCTCGTCGAGTCCATCAGGGAGATCGGAGTCCTCCAGCCGATCGTCGTCCGGCCCAGCAAGGACGGTGGAGCGTCCTACGAACTCATCATGGGCGAACGCCGGTGGCGTGCCGCCCAGGCTGCAGGCCTGGAGACGATCCCGGCGATCGTCCGTGAGACGGACGACGCGGACATGCTCCGCGACGCGCTCCTGGAGAACCTGCACCGAGCCGCGCTGAACCCGCTCGAGGAAGCGGCTGCGTACCGACAGCTGCTGGACGACTTCGGCTGCACCCACGAGGAGCTGGCGACCCGGATCGCGCGGTCACGCCCGCAGATCTCGAACACGTTGCGGTTGCTCAAGCTCCCACCGCTGGTCCAACGGCGAGTCGCCGCAGGCGTCCTGTCCGCGGGTCACGCCCGCGCGTTGCTGGGTCTGACTGACGGCGCAGAGATCGAGCGGCTTGCGCAGCGGATCGTCTCGGAAGGGCTCTCCGTCCGTGCTACGGAAGAGATCGTCACGCTGATGTCGTCCGAGGACGCACAGAAGGCGCGTCGGGCGCCCCGGGCCGGTCAGCGGAGCGTGGCCATCGACGAGCTCGCGACTCGCCTCTCGGACCGGTTCGAGACACGGGTCAAGGTCAGCCTGGGCAAGTCCAAGGGCCGCATGACGGTCGAGTTCGCCTCGGTCGACGACCTCAACCGCATCCTCGAGGTGATGGCGCCGGAAGACCCAGGGCTGCTCCGCCCCTAGCCCGCACGAACAAGGGCCGCGCCGTTTCACGTGAAACGGCGCGGCCCTCGTCGTGCATGGTCAGGAATGGACAGCGGCCGCCTCGGCAAGGGCGGGAACCGCCGCCTCGACGATATGGCGGTAGACGGTGCCCAGGTCCTGGCCAGCCGCGAGAACCGCCTGCGGGAGCAGAGATGTCTCGGTCATGCCCGGCGCCACGTTGACCTCGAGGACGGACGCGGTCCCGTCGCTCCCGAGGATC
>Ga0233383_1000068_pt1 | contig 43428 bp, 41 predicted proteins | sample ElkDunMinimDraft_14_FD_191542 | JGI IMG/M metagenome (GOLD analysis project Ga0233383, IMG submission 191542) | Fecal eukaryotic communites from dung pellets of Tule Elk in California, USA - Elk Dung G16 | ecosystem: Host-associated > Mammals > Digestive system > Large intestine > Fecal | place...
GGCCGTCCCGGAGGAGCGCGTTCGCCCGGTCCTGGACCCAGCCGGTGATGTCGGAGCCGGCGGGGCCGCCGTTGGGCGGGTTGTACTTGAAGCCGCCGTCGCGCGGCGGGTTGTGCGACGGTGTGACGACGATGCCGTCGACCTGCCCGTGCGCGCCGCCCTCTGCACGACCGCTCAGTCCGTTGAGGCGCAGGATCGCGTGCGACACCGCCGGAGTCGGGGTGAACCCGTCGTCGGTGTCGACGAGGGTGACGACGTCGTTGCCGATCAGCACCTCGAGCGCGGTCTGCCACGCCGGGAGGGAGAGCGCGTGCGTGTCGCTGCCGAGCAGCAGCGGGCCCTCGATCCCCGCTTGGGCGCGGTACTCGACGATCGCCTGGGTGGTGGCGAGGATGTGCGCCTCGTTGAACGAGCCGTCGAGGCTCGACCCGCGGTGTCCGCTGGTCCCGAAGGACACCTGCTGCGCCGGGTCGTCGGGATCGGGCACGCGGTCGTAGTACGCCGCGGCGAGGGCATCGAGGTCGACAAGGTCCTTCGGCTCTGCCGGCGTACCGGCCCGTGGGTCCACCATGTGCCCCAGCCTAGGGGTGGCGTGCGCGGTCGCCGAACGCACGCACGAGATGATTCGGGCGGCGGTGTCCCGCCTTCTGGGATGGGGGAACAGATGTCGGACTCACCCACGCCTCGCGAGGAGGTCTCGCTCGACCTGACCCGCGACGAAGTCCACATGCTCGTCTACGGACTGAAGGACTGGAGCGGTCGGACAGACTGCACCGAATCGCTGTCCAAAGCCTTCGGCTTCGACGGCCTCGACGACTTTCTTGCCGCCGGCGACCGCATCGCGAACGCGATCTCCCGACGCGAACCGTTGACGGTCCGGGACTGGACTCGCGCGCTCCTCGCCACAGAGGTCGGCTGGGTCAGCCGGGTGGTGGGTTACAGCGGTGAGTGGGACTCGATTCATGCGTGGACCGACGAGAAGTCGCTGCAGGTGCTGTGTTCGCTTCAGCGCAAGGTTCCGTACGACCGCTCCTCCGTCGACCGCCAGGGAGCGCGAGCTTCCGCCGGCCTAGGCCTGGCGTACGGGGAGGTCCGCGCGGAGCACGTCGCGGAGGACCACGACGCCCCGGTCGGTCCAGCCCAGCGCCCAGCCCTCCGGTTGAATGCGTCCGCCCATCGTGATCGCGTCACCGGGGCGGGGCTGCTCGCCGTGGAGAGCGACCCCCGCCACGTACGCGTCGGTGTCGAGCGTGAGTCGCAGCACCCCCCGTCCCGCGGTCGGCGCGGGAAGGTAGTCCTCGACGACCCCGGTCACCTCGGTCGACCGCCGACGCAGCGACGGCAGGGCGAGCGGGGTGAAGCCGAGGGCGAGGCGGACGACGCCGTACAGCAGGCCGAGGCTCACCAGGAGCAGGCCCCACGCCGAGGAGGCGAGGAGCATCCAGTCGAGGGAGCGGAAGAAGATCATGTGGTTCCCGGTCGGCACGTCCGAGACCAGGAAGGCACGATCCTCCCCCGGGAAGACGACGACGTCCACCACGGACTCGTCCTCGGGGCCCAGCAACGAGTTCGTCGAGCCCCACAGCGAGGTCGAGCGCCACAGCGAGAGCGTGCGCCCGTCCTCGAAGGTGACCTCCTCGTCCCACCACCCGTACGTGCCGCTCACGTGAGGTTGGGTGCCCACCAGCAGCTCGGCGCGTGCCTGGGTCCAGACGGCGTCGTGGGACAGCGCACCGAGCAGCGCGATCATCCCGAGGGCGACGACAGCCGCCGCGGCGATCGCACGACCGAGACGCCGCCGAACCCAGCGGGGCAGGCGGGAAGGGGCGACGGGGTTCACGGGGGCTCCTCGGGGGAAGGTGGCAGCCGGATCGTACGGCACGCGCGAGAGCACCGGCTGTCGGGATGCGCGACCGTTACTTCCCTCCTGCTACTTGCTCGCCCCCTGCGACACCGATCCCTGGAGCTGGCGCTGGAAGATCACGTACACGATCAGCACCGGGACGATGGTGATCACCACCGCTGCGAACAGACGGCCGTAGTCGGTGTTGTAGCCCGCCCGCGACGCGAAGGCCGCCATGCCTTGCGACAGCACGTAGTTGTCCCGGTTGGTGTTGAGCGCGACCGGGAGCAGGAACTGGTTCCAGAGGCCGAGGAAGTTGAAGATCGCGACGGACGCGATCCCCGGCTTCGCCATCGGGAGCATCACCTGGAAGAACTTGCGCCACTCCCCCGCACCGTCGATCTCCGCCGCCTCCGCGACGTCCTGCGGGAGCACCCGGAAGAACGGGTACAGGAAGAAGACGGTGAACGGCAGCGCGAACGCGACGTACGTGATGATCAGCCCCGGCAGCGTGTTGAGGATCCCGAAGCCCTTGAGCACGAAGAAGAGCGGGACGATCGCCAGGAAGATCGGGAACGTCAGGCCGACCAGCATCAGGTAGTAGATCAGCCGGTTCCCGGGGAACGAGAACCGCGCCAGGACGTACGCGCACATCGACCCCAGCAGCATGACCAGGACCAGTGCGGTCCCGACGACGACGACCGTGTTGAGGAAGTAGCGGCCGATGCCCTCCGACGTCCACGCCGAGACGTAGTTGTCGAAGCTCCAGGTGGCGGGCAGCGAGAACGGGGACGAGAAGATCTCGCTGCTCGTCTTGAACGACGAGAGGAGCGTCCACAGCAGCGGGATGATGACGAGCAGCGCCCAGAGACCGAGGACGACGTGCGAGACCGACGTCACCGCCCGGTCGCCCGCACCGCCCCGCTTCTGGCCGGGCGGCGGAGGCGAGGGCGGTGGATCGCTCGTCACCGCATGCTGCGAGGTGTCGGAGTCGGTGCTGGCGCTCGCCGTCATCGGCGCACCCCTTCAGGTCGGCCGCCCACCAGGCGGTTCACGGTGAAGACGATCGCGGCGAAGGCCATCGTCGCGACGGCCATGACCACGCCCATCGCGCTCGCGAGCCCGAACTGGCCCTTCTCGAAGGCGGTGACGAGCAGGCGCTGCGGCATGACCAGCGTCGAGTTCTCGGGGCCGCCGCCCGGGTTGAGGGCGACCATGTAGACGAAGGCGTCGAGCGCCAGGATGCCGAGGTAGATGTAGGCCGTCTGGACGTTGTCGCGGATCAGCGGCAGCGTCACGGAGAACGCCGTACGGAACCGGCCGGCGCCGTCGATCCGCGCCGCGTCGTACAGCTCGCCGGGGACACTCTTGATCGCCGCCACGAACAGCACCATGTAGAAGCCGACGAAGCCCCAGATGATGACGAAGATCGAGGCCGGCATGGCCGTCCGGGCGTCCCCGAGCCACGGGTACGAGTCGAACCCGTCCAGTCCGATGCCCGTGAGGATGCCGTTGAGCAGGCCGTTCGACGGGTCGAACATCTGCAGCCAGATGAGACCGATGACGATCGCCGGGATCGTGTACGGGAAGAACGAGATCACGCGGTAGAAGCTCGAGCCCTTCAGACCCCGGGTGGCGCCGTACGTGGAGCCGCCGACCGTGATCATCGTCGCCAGCGCGAAGGCGAGCACGACGGTCACGAACGGGACGACGATCGCCAGGATGACGTTGTTGCGCAGTGCCGTCATGAAGATGTCGTCTTGGAGCAGCTTCTGGTAGTTCTCCAGACCGATGAAGTTCATGTCGGGCGTGAACCCCGACCAGTCGGTCAGCGAGTACCAGAACGCCTGCACGAACGGCCACACCACGAACACCGAGAAGATCGCCAGCGGCAGCACGAGGAACACCAGCACGAAGCTGATGCGGTCGAACGTCCACGGCCGTCGCGACTTCTTGCGCGGCAGCGTCTTCTCGGTGTCCGCAGGTGGGACCAGAGGGGCCTCGATCACGTGACGGGGATCTTCTTGATCGAGTCGTCCTCGCGGATCTTGTCCGTGATCTGCTGCAGGCGCGACGTGAGGTCCTTCACGCTCGACTTGCCGGCGAGGAAGCTGTTCCAGACCACCAGCTGGTCGACGTTGGTGCCGTAGAGGTCGACGAACGTCCACGTGAAGACGTTCGAGCCGGCCGCGGAGAGCATCTCGCTCTGCGACACGAGGGCGGTCGAACCGAAGCCGTCGGCGGGGACGGTGTCCTTGACGATGGTCGGCGCGAGCTTGGTCTTGGCGAAGTTGGTCGCCGCCTCCTTGGAGAGCATGGTCCGCAGCAGCTCCTTGCCGCCGGGCACGTTCTTGCCCTGCGACGGGATCTGGAACGGCTCGCCCGCGGCGCTGTGCAACGCCTCCCACGGCATCGCCGAGTCGGTGTTGACCACCATCTCGGGGAAGCCCTTCATCTCGAACCCGGCCTTGGTCTGGTCCTTCATCTCGTTCTCGATCCAGGACCCCGACGGGTAGAGCAGGGCGTCCTGGTTGTTGCTCCACTGCGCCTGCGCCGCGGTGAACTGCGTGCCGGCACCGCCGGGCTTCATGTAGCCGGCGTCGACGATCTTGCCCATCGCCTCGAACACGGCCTGCACGGACGGGTTCGACCAGCAGTTCGCCTCGAGGTTCCCCAGTGCGAGCCGGACCTCGTCACCGCCCTGCTTGATGGCGGACCCGATGGCGAGCGTCTGGTAGTACGTCGCCGCCTCCTTGCCCCACAGGAAGAGGTACTTGTCCTTCTTCTTCGCCTCGGCACCGAGGGCGATCGCCTCGTCCCAGGTCTTCGGCGGGGTCCAACCGTTCTCCTCGAACAGGCTCGAGGAGTACCAGACCGCGTACACCGTCAGCACGTAGTTCAGGGCGGCGAGCTTGCCGTCGAAGGTGCCGGGCGCCTCGACGCCGTCGTACAGGGTGTCGCGGATCTTCGTGCCCTCGAGGTTGTTGGCGTCCAGGACGTCGGTGAGGTCCTCCACCTGGTCGAGGATCGTGCTGAACCCGATCGAGTTCTCGCCCGAGTTGTCGATGAGGTCGGGCGGGTCCCCGGCGACGAACCGGGGCTGGAGCTCCTGCGAGATCTCGGTGGTGGGAGAGACCTTGACCGTGGAACCCTTGTGGTTCTTCTGCATCAGGGTGGCGGCGAACGCGACGTAGTCCGTGCCGTACCCGCCGTCGAAGATGACCGCGTCGGTGGTGGAGTCGGCGGCCATGCCGAACGGGTTGTCCTCGGACTTCTTGCCGCCCTTGGCCTTGTTGTCGTCGGAGTCGCTGCTGCCCCCTGCGCACGCGGCGAGTGCGCCGCTGAGGGGGATGACTGCTGCGGCGGCGAGCGCACCTCGGAGCAGGGTGCGCCTGTCGACCGTCTTCCTCTCGATACTCATCTGGAGTGCCTTCCCTGTGGTGGTGATGATGGTGGTGTCAGGCGTAGCGGCGGATCCGGTCGCCGTACTTGTCCTCGAGCTGGTGGTTGTGGTCGTCGCCGCCGGGGATGTTGGCGGAGAGGTAGATCGGCGGGACGGAGCCTTCGGCGGCCAGCCGCTCGGCGACGCCGATCGTCAGCAGCTGCGCGATGAACGCGGCGGTGAGGGACGACACCGCGCCGACACCGATGTCGTCACCCACCGAGAGCGTGGTGTCGCCGTACGGGGCCAGGTTGTCGATCACGACGTCCGCGATCTCGCTGAGTCGCTTCCCGCTCGGGTGCTTCGGCGTCACCCGGCTGGTGTGCTCGAGGCTGGTCACCGCGATCACCGGATGGCCGTGCTTCTTCGCCTCGAGCGCCATCCCGACGATCGATCCGTTGACGCCGGAGTTCGACGCGATGATGAAGACGTCCTCGGGGCTCGGGGCCGTGATCGCCCACAGCTCCTCGACGGTCGAGGGGTCCCGCTCGAGCTTGGGGTCGGACAGGATCGACACGTCCCGGCTGCCGAACAGCGCCACGTCGCGCAACGCGATGTTGTGGGTCGGGATGAGTCCGCCGGCACGCCCGGCGATCTCCATCGCGAAGGCCTGGGAGTGTCCGGTGCCGAACGCCTGGATGATCCCGCCCGACTGCAACGCACCGGTGATCAGATCGAGGGCCGGGTCGAGGCCGCCGTCTGCGGCGACCGCCGCGAGCTTCTCGAGCCGGCTGGTCGTCTCGTTCAGGAACTGGTGCGAGGTGTCGGACATGCGGGGCGTCTCCTGGGTCGTGGGTCAGGTCACTGCGTTCGGGACCGGGTGCGTACGGACTTGCGGTGCGGGAGGACGGCCATCGCGGAGGCGGCGAGCTTCGTCGTCGTCCTCGCGAAGTCCTGCTGAGCCACCAGGAGGTAGATCAGGTCGAGGAGGAAGAGCTGGGAGTGCTTGGCCGAGAGGTCGTCCGGCTGGAGGTACTCCTCCGGGGCCGCGGCGACGACGTGCTCGTGGGCGACCGCGGCGAGAGGCGAGTCGGGACGGTTGGTCAGGGCGACGCTGAACGCGCCGGACGAGTTCGCCTGGCCGAGCATCTGGATCGTCTCGGTGGTGCGGCCCGTGTTGGAGATCGCCAGCGCCACGCACGTCTCGTCCTGGATCGCCGCACTCGCGAGGCCGGCGTGGACCTCCGTCCACGCGTGGGCGCTGAGCCCGATGCGGTAGAGGCGGGACTGGAGCTCGTCGGCCATGAGCCCGCTCCCGCCGATGCCGTAGATGTCGAGGTGGCGGCAGGTGGCGATCGCCGTCGCGATGCGGTCCATCTGCTCGAGGTCCACCGAGCTTGCCGTGGCCTGGACCGCACGCGTGTGGGAACCCAGCAGCGCGTGGAGGACGTCGCTCGACGTGTCGTCGGGGTCGAAGCTCTTGCCGATGTCGGCGTGCCACGAGGCGTGCACGTCTCCGCGGCCGACGTCGGCGGCGACACCGACGCGCAGCGGCACGTAGCCGGAATAGCCGATGAGCCTGCAGAACCGGGTCACGGTGGCGGCCGAGGTGCCCGCCTGCGCCGCCAGCTCGGTGATGGACATCTCCAGAGGGGCGGTGGGATGCTCGACCAGCAACGCGGCGATCTTGGCCATAGCATCCGACATCTGCGGCCGTCGGGCTTGGATCCGCTCAGCCACCCCGAGCGCGCCGAGCGTCATCGCCACACCGTCGACCTGGTGGTCCATGAGCACGCTCCGTGAAAATCCATCTCAGAAGATGTGGAAGTCGTTGAAAACTATTCCCATGACACCAATGTGGTCAAGATCACATGCGGTCTCGGATCAGTAACGATGCCTCTGATCCTCGCCGTCGACGCCGGAGGAACCTCTACCCGTGCTGTCGTGATCGACTCCTCAGGCCGCACGCTCGGGTACGGACGGGCAGGCGGCGGCAACCCCGTCTCGTCGGGGCCCGGTGAGGCCGCGGAGTCGCTGGAGACCGCCGTCCGTGGCGCACTCGCGGCTTCAGGCTCCGACCCGACGGCGATCGTCTCGACGACCCTCGCGATGGCCGGAGCGGCGACCCACCGGGCGGCCGACGACCCCCGCAACCGCGTGATCGCCGATGCGCTCGCCGGCTGCGGGATCCGCGTGCCGTTCGCCCTGCGCTCCGACCTGCTCGCGATGTACTGCGCGGGGACACCTGCGCTCGACGGCTACGCGATGGTCGCGGGGACGGGCGCCGCCGCGATCCGGGTCCGCGGAGGCGTGGTCGAGCACGTCGTCGACGGGATGGGGTGGCTGCTCGGTGACGCAGGTTCGGGGTTCTCCCTCGGCCACGCGGTGACCCGCGCCGTCGTCGCCGACGTCGACGGCCGCGGTCTCGCCACCGCGATGACGCCGGCGCTGCTCAGCATGCTCGAGATCGACGCGACGGCTGGCCCGACGCCCGGTCCGCGGTCACCGGTGCTCGAGGAGCTGGTCGACGTCCTGTACGCGATGCGGCCGGTCCGGCTCGCGCAGTTCGCGCCGCTCGCCTTCGCCTTCCCGCAGGACCCGGTCGCCCGCGCGATCGTCGAGGAGACCACCGACGCGCTCGCCGTGACGATCACCGCCGCGGTCGACCCGAGTGTCGACGGACCGCTCGTCCTCGGTGGGAGCGTGCTGCTCCGTCAACCCGAGGTCGCGAGCGCTGTCGAGACGGCATGGCGCACACAGGGCCGTACCGGGCCGGCGCACCTCGTGGAGGAGGGCACGGCGGGCGCCGCGGTCCTCGCGCTGCGCGACGGCGGCACCACGGTCGACACGACGGTCTTCGAGCGCGTCGTCCGCAGCCTCGCCGACCTACGCTGACGCGTCCGCGTCGTCGGTCAGCGGCTTGCGCAGCGCGATGAACGTACGACCCGGCTCGGCGCCTACGACCCTCGCGTAGAACTCGACCGGACCTACCCATGCGATCTCGCAGGCCGTACGCCCCGCGTCGAGGTAGTCGGACAGGCAGGCCCGCAGGAGTGCCGCCCCGACTCCTCGACCCCGGGCGGCGGGACTTGAGCCCATCGGTCCGAACCAGCCCGCCCGGTTCGTGTCGTACGCGGCGAAACCGAGGTAGTCGCCGTCGTCGACGGCCACGAAGCAGCTGACCGGCCGACGTCGCAGTGCCCCTCCGACCTCCGCGGCCCACGTCTCGCCCCACGTCTCCTGCATCCACTCTTCGAACGCGGGCCACTCCTGGTGGGTGAGCCGACGCATCGGCACCTGGGGCGGGGTCGGCTCGCGCACGAGGTCGCGGTGTGCCTCGAGGTCGACGTCGAGGTTGGTCGCCGGCGCGCCGTCCGGCAGTGCGTACCCGCAGGCGCCGAAGAACGCCGTCGCCTCGCGGTCGGCCGTGTCGACGCCCGGCCACCAGTACGACGGCGCGCTGCCGCCCGCCTGGATCTCGGTCGCACCCCGTACGCGCGCGGCCTGCTCGAGCGCCCCGAGGAGCAGTCGGCCCGCGCCGGAGCGCCGACAACGCTCCGCCACGACGACGACCTTCACGTACGCGCGGAGCGACCCGCCGCGCTCGGCGACGCTCCCGAGGGCGGCGCCCACGACCTCACCTTCGTGCGTGGCGACGAAGGCGAGGCCGTCTTCGCGCGGCTCGCCCCACAGCAGGTGCTCCAGCCCCGGGACGTCGTCTCCCTCCCCGTGCGCGAGCCCGGTGCTCACCAGGTCGAGGACGCGGTCGCGGTCGTCGGCGGCGGCAGGCCGCAGCGTGAACACGCGCAGTCCCCGGCTACGCGCCGAGCAGCGAGCGTCGCAGCGTGCCGAGCCCCACGCTGCCGACCGCGAGCGCCTGCCGGTGGAACTCCTTGAGGTCCGCGCCGGGCCCGCCGTGGACCGCGACCCAGTCGTCCCGCAGCTGCTCCCACAGCCGCTGACCGACCTTGTACGACGGCGCCTGCCCGGGCCAGCCCAGGTAGCGGTTGACCTCGAAGCGGAGGAACGCCTCGTCCATGTTGACGTTCTCCAGCATGAACGGCAGTGCGTCGTCACCGGTCCAGCGCCCGGAGCCGTCGGGCTTGGTCAGCCCGAGGTGCACACCGAGGTCGACGACGACGCGGGCGGCGCGCATCCGCTGCCCGTCGAGCATCCCGAGCCGGTCGGCGGGGTCGTCGAGGTAGCCGAGGTCGGCCATCAGCCGCTCGGCGTACAGCGCCCAGCCCTCTCCGTGCCCGGAGTTCCAGTTGAGCCGGCGCCACCCGTTCAGCTCGGCGCTGTTGTACGTGGCGAGCCCGACCTGGAGGTGATGCCCCGGCACGCCCTCGTGGTAGACCGTCGTCAGCTCGCGCCAGGTGTCGAAGTCGGTCACACCCTCCGGCACCGACCACCACATGCGGCCCGGCCGGGAGAAGTCCTCCGTCGGCCCCGTGTAGTAGATGCCGCCCTCGTGCGTCGGCGCGATCCGGCACTCCAGCGCGCGGAGCGGGTCGGGGATGTCGAAGTGCGTCGCGCCGAGCTCTCGGACTGCGCGGTCGCTCGCCGCCTGCATCCACTCGCGCAGCGCGTCCGTGCCGTGCAGCCGGCGCCCCTCGTCGGCCTCGAGGTACGCGACGGCCTCGAGGACGCTCGCGCCCGGGAAGACCTGGTCGGCGACGGCTTCCTGCTCCGCCACCATCCGCGCCAGCTCTTCGACGCCCCACGCGTAGGTCTCGTCGAGATCGATCTCGACCCCGACGAAGCCGCGCGACGCCAGCGCGTAGCGTTCGCGCCCCACGGCGTCGTCGGTCGGTGCCGCCGGCGCCAGCTCGTCGGACAGGAACGCCGCCAGCTCCCCGTACGCCTCGGCGGCCGCTCGTGCGCCGCGCTCGAGATCGGCACGCAGACCGGACGGGGCGGCCGGGTTCGCGGCGAGCACGGCGAAGAAGCCCTCCGGGTCCGCGTGCGCGCGCGCCTGCTCGGCGACCTCCCACGCCTGCCGTACGGCCGGAGCGTCGTGCGCGGCGATGCCTGCACGCAGGGAGGCGACGTACCCGTCGAGGGCGGTCGGCACGTTGGTGAGCCGCTTCGCGATGTGCTCCCAGTCGGCCTCGGTCTCGTTCGGCATCAGGTCGAAGATCTCGCGGACGCTCTGTGCGGGGGACGCGATCACGTTGAGGTCGCGCCGCCAGAACCCGGCCTCGTGCCGCTCGACCTCGAGGTCGAGCGTCCGGAGGAGCTCGTCGCGCGTGATCTCGTCGGTCTGGTCGCGCACCTCCGTCGTACGGACGCGGTCGATCACGCGCCGTGCGGCGTCCGCGCGCGCCTCGGCCCCCTCGGGCGAGAAGTCGGTGTAGTCGCCCTCACGACCTGGCCGGCCGAGCTCGACGTGCAGCTCGGGGCTGTGCTCGAGCATCTCGACGAGCCATGCATCGGCAAGCTGGTCCATGGGGCTGGGCGTTCGTGAGGTGGAATCGCTCATCGTCCGAACGTACCCACGGACCCGTCACGGCTGGGGCGGGGCCTCCCGCTCCCGACGTCAGGTCACCCGACGGCGACTGCGGGCCGGAGCCTAGCGGCCGCCGGCTCGGCGGCGGCTCTCGAGGACGCAGTCGCCGCAGTAGCCTCCGCCGGGGACGCGGTAGTAGAGGCAGCACGACCGCCGGACGAAGGCGCCGCGGACGACGTCACCGGTGCCGGCGTACGGGGGCCGGCCGAGCGTGGCGACGGCGAAGGCAGCGGCCGCTGGCACCAGGTCGGGCCGGCTCGCCCTCAGGCCCGCGACCGCTCCGAAGAGCGCAGAGGACACGTTGCCCCAGAGGATCGTGCGGGAGAGACCGAAGCCGGTGGCGAAGCGGTCCACGAGGGAGGAGAGAGCCTCGTCGAGTCCCGGCGGGTGCCCGGCAGGATCGACCGCGAGCGGCCAGGGTCCGCTCTCGAACGGTCGCCACCACGTCGTGTCCAGCGCCAGCGGCGGTGCCGGCACCCCGAGCGCTGCCGCGCCGAGCGCCGGGGACAGCAGCCGAGAGAACAGCCCGAGCGAGACCGTCGACGCGGCCACCCGCTCCTCGACCTCGACTCCGCTCGTCCCGGACAGCACCTGCCGCACGTCCGCCGTCCGCGCCTCGAGCGGGCCGGGTTCGCACAGGTCCGCGAGCCGGCGCCACCCGTGGCGTGCCGGATCGGCGGGGAGTGCGTCGAGCGCGAAGTACGGCCCGAGCGCGGCGAGCTCCTCGTTCACTGCCTCCTCCCACGGCCGCCGCGAGCGACGGCGACGCAGAGGGCGCCCCCGACCACCGCGCCGACCGCGTAGAGGAGCAGGTCCGGCGCCCAGAACGTCGTCCCCAGCACGAGGCGTACCGTCGGCACGCGTTCCGCCAGCGCGGCCGGGATGCCGGTGAGCTGGAGGAGCTCGACGGCCACACAGACGACGAAGCCGACCGCCGCGGCGGTGAGCGGTCGTGTACGCGGCCGCACCACCGCGACGAGCAGGACGACGAGCGTCGCGTAGAGCACGTCCCCGGCCGGTCCCGCGACCGGCGGCGGCAAGGACGCCCGCGCGGCCAACCCGGCGGCGACCACGCCGAGGAGGACGCACAACGTCAGGGCACGAGAGCTCATCGGTCCTTGGGGTGGGACGGGACGCGCAGGAACGTCACGGCGAAGTCGGCGTCGTCGTCGTACGGCACGAGGTCCCAGGTCGCGAACCGCTGCTCGACCTCGAGCCCGACGGCCGCGGCGTCCACGTCGAGCGCCGACGGCCCGTACGGCCGGTCCGTCCGGAAGCCGAGCACGATCCGACCACCGGGACGGACGTGCGCGCGCAGGCGGTCGAGCACGGCGCGTTCGGACCCGGGCGCGAGGAAGATCATCACGTTGCCCGCGCACACGACGAGGTCGAACGGGTCGCCCGGGAGGTCCAGCGTGGCGAGGTCGGCGACCCGCCACTCCGGACCGGGGTGGTCCTCCTCCGCGGCCGCGATCAGTGCGGGGTCGACGTCGACGCCCACCACGTCGTGGCCGGCCGCATACAGACGCGCCGCGATCCGCCCGGGCCCGCAGCCGGCGTCCAGGATCCGAGCTCCCGGCGGGACGAGCGCGTCCACGAGCCGCGCCTCCCCGCCGAGGTCCACACCCTCGCGCTCCATCGCGCGGAAGCGCTCGATGTACCACTGCGAGTGCCCGTCTGAGGTGTCGGTGAACCAGCGCGGAGTGGAGGTCATGCCTTCATCCTCCCCCGCTCCGCCGACCGGTCGTCAGCCGATCCCCGCCGGCGGCACCCGCGGGAGGTCGACCGGCGCACCGCCGTGGATCAGGGCGAGCAGCGAGTCGACGTCCACGTGCGCGTCGAGGAGGTCGGCGAGGAGGTCGAGCCGTGCGGTACGGGCGTCGGCGAACGACACCGTCCCGGGCTCCCACGCGCGACCCACCGCCGTCGCCACCTCGGCGAGAAGGGATCGCCGGAGACCGTCGGACTCGAGCGTCCCGTGCCACATCGTGCCAAGGACGTTCGTGCGGCGCGCCCCGCCGAGGAACTCCTCGTCGTCACCACGGGTGACGCGACCGTGGTGGATCTCGTACCCGCTCGCCTCCGCCCCGAGGGCGGAACCGGTCGAGAGGCGGAGCACCTTGTCCGTTCCGAAGGTCGTCGTGACGTCGAGCAGGCCCAGACCGTCGGCACGCGTGCCGGCCGGCCCCTCGACGCCGTCCGGGTCGCTGATCATCCTCCCGAGGATCTGGAAGCCGCCGCAGATGCCGAGGACCGGTCGGCCCGCGCGCGCATGCGCGACCACGGCCGCGTCGAGCCCACGCCCGCGCATCCATGCAAGGTCGGACAGTGTGGCGCGGGTGCCCGGGACGACGACGAGATCGGCCTCGGAGACACGACGCGGATCGCTCGCGAAAGTCACGTCGACACCGGGCTCGAGACCCAGGGCGTCGACGTCGGTGAAGTTGCTGATCCGCGGCAGCCGGACGACGACCACCCGCAGCGGGTCCGCGCTCGCCGCACGACGTCCCGCGAGGTCGAGGCCGTCCTCGGAGTCGAGCCAGACGTGCGGGCTCCACGGCACGACGCCGAGCACCGGCCGTCCGGTCACGCGCTCGATCGCCTCGTTCGCGGGGGCGAGGAGTGATTCGTCGCCCCGGAACTTGTTGAGCACGAACCCGCAGACGAGCGCCTGGTCCGCGGGCGAGAGCAGGGCGACCGTGCCGTGCAGCGCGGCGTACACGCCACCCCGGTCGATGTCACCGACCACGACCACCGGCATGGACGCGTACCGCGCGAGCCCCATGTTGACGTAGTCGCCGTCACGCAGGTTGATCTCCGTCGGGCTGCCGGCGCCTTCGCAGACGACCACGTCGAAGCGCGCGGCCAGCTCGTCGTACGCGGCGAACGCGGCCTCGGCAAGCGTCCGACGTCCACCGGCGTACTCGCGGGCGTCGAGCGTGCCGGCCGGGCGTCCACGCACCACGACGTGGCTGCGACGGTCCCCGCCGGGCTTGAGGAGGACGGGGTTCATCGCCGTCTCTGGGACGGCGCCGGCGGCGACCGCCTGGATCCACTGCGCGCGGCCGATCTCGGCGCCCTCACCCTCGGGGCCGGTGACGACCATCGAGTTGTTGGACATGTTCTGGGCCTTGAACGGCGCGACCTTGACGCCCCGCCGGGCGAGCAGGCGACAGAGCCCGGTCGTCACCACGGACTTGCCCGCGTCCGACGTCGTCCCAGCGATCATCAGGGAGCGGGCGGTCATGGGGCCAGCGTAGGGAATTCGATCGTCCGCGCAGCGCCCCGCGGCTACGCTCACGTGACGTGGACTCCTACGACGACTCGTTCGTGACCGCAGCGCACGTCGCCCTCGATCTCGTCACGCGGCCGGAGGTCGCCGCCCGCTGGGAAGCGCCGAGCGCGCTGCCCGAGATGACGGTCGGGATGCTGGCCTGCCACCTCGGCCGCCAGAGCGTCCGTGCCGCCGAGCTCCTGCCGGTGTCCTCATCAGAGGCTCCCCTGCGTGAAGCCGCCGAGCACTACCGGCGCGCGACCTGGGTGCGCGCGACCGACCTCGACGATCCGGCGAACGACAGGAGCACGGACGAGGCGGAGGCGTCGCAGGGTTTCGCGGTGATGCGTGACCGGTGGGCGGAGGCGGTCGGCAGTGTCGGCCGGTTGCTCGGAGACGGTGGCGCGGTGGATGTCGTCGCTCTCCCGTGGCAGGGCTGGAGCCTGCGGCGCCCTGACCTGCTGCTCACCCGGATGGTCGAGATCGTCGTCCACGCGGACGACCTCGCCCGGAGCATCGACGTGCCCACGCCGCCGTTCCCCGACGACGTCTTCCTGCCCGTCCTCCACCTGCTGGCCGAGCTCGCGACCGAGCGGCACGGCCAGGCGGCGATCATCAGCGCCCTCAGCCGTCGCGAGCGGATGCCGGAGACGGTCAGCGCCTTCTGACGTCGCCGGTCAGTCCCCGGCGCGTTCGACGCTCAGCTGGCGTCGGCAGCCGACGGCGGGAGGAGCAGCGAGCGGATCGTGGCGGTGAACGCGTGCACGTCGAGGCTCGGGTCGAGCGACCGCTGCGCGCCCATGCCGATCCCGAGACTGAGCAGGGCGAGCGCGACCTGGTCGGCGGGCAGCGCGAGACGCATCCCCGTACGGCGCTGGATCTCGAGCAGCATCGCCGCAATCGCCTCCCGGATCTGCACGTGCCGGGCGGCCAGCTCGGTCGCGACGAAAGGACTCGTCCGCACCACGGCCGCGAACTCCACCTCGAGCGCGGTCCAGCGCGGCTGCCCGAGGCGCACCTTGAGCCAGCCGTCGAACGCGTTGATCGCGTCGTCGTAGGTCGTCGCCACTCCGACGGCCCCGACGACCTCCGCGACCATCTCCTGGTGGATCTCGTCGAGGACCGCGAGCCCGAGCTCCTCCTTGCTCTTGAAGTTGGAGTAGACCGCGCCCTTGGAGAAGCCCGCCTCGAGCGCCACCCGGTCGAGGCTGGTCGCCCCGTAGCCGTCGTGCAGGAACAACGTCCGCGCGGTCGCGACCAGCGCCTCGCGCGTCATCGCCTGTCGTTCTGCCCGAGTGGACATGATCCTCCCTGCGAAAAAGAATATGACATCAAGAGTGTTGCATCGAGCCCAGATACCATTAGTATCTGAACGGTGATGACCCAAGATATCGTGATCATCGGCACCGGCTTCTCCGGCATGGGCATGGCGATGAAGCTCGAAGAGGCGGGGCGAGACGACTTCGTCATCCTCGAGAAGGCCGACGAGGTCGGCGGCACCTGGCGCGACAACACGTACCCAGGCTGCGCGTGCGACGTCCCGAGCCACATGTACTCGTTCTCGTACGAGCTCAATCCGCACTGGTCGAAGTCGTTCTCCGGCCAGGCCGAGATCTGGGACTACATGCGCAAGGTCGCGGACGAGCGCGGCATCCGCAAGCGCATCCACTTCGGCAAGGAGGTCGTCGGGGCGCACTGGGACGAGGACCGCGAGCGCTGGAGGATCGACACCGCCGACGGCGACGTGTACGACGCGCGGGTGCTCGTCGCAGGTGTCGGCGGGCTGCACATCCCCCACTACCCGGAGATCGAGGGCGCCGACACGTTCGCCGGGCCGCGCTTCCACTCCGCCGCATGGGACCACTCCGTCGACCTCACCGGCAAGCGCATCGCGGTGATCGGCACCGGGGCGAGCGCGATCCAGTTCGTCCCGATCATCGCTGAGCAGGCCGCGCAGCTGACGCTGTTCCAGCGCACCGCTCCGTGGGTGCTGCCGAAGAACGACCGCCCGATCGGACCGGTCCGGCAGGCCGTCTTCGCGAAGGTCCCGGGGGCGAACCGCGCGTACCGCGACGTCCTCTACTGGGCGCTCGAGTCGCGCGCCATCACCTTCAACGGCCACGTCCCGGCGTTCCTGCGCTGGGCCGAGAAGATCGTCGCCGCGCACATCAGGCGCCAGGTGAAGGATCCCGAGACACGCGCCAAGCTGACCCCGGACTACCGCCTCGGCTGCAAGCGGGTGCTCCAGTCGAACGACTACTACAAGACGTTCAACGAGGACCACGTGCGGCTGGAGACCACCGGCATCGCCAAGATCGTCCCCGAAGGCGTCGTCGACCGCGACGGCGTGCTCCACGAGGCCGACGTCATCGTGTACGGGACGGGCTTCCACGTCGTCGACGCGTTCGACCACCTCAACTTCACCGGTCGGGGCGGGACCGATCTCGGGCGGCTCTTCGCCGAGCAGGGCGTCGAGACGTACCTCGGCATCACGGTGCACCGGTTCCCGAACCTCTACTTCATGCTCGGCCCCAACACCGCCCTCGGCCACAACTCGGTCGTGTTCATGATCGAGCAGCAGGCGAAGTACATCGTCCGCGCCCTCGACGAGATGGACCGCCTGCGTGCCACCACGATGGAGCCGACGAAGGTCGCGCAGGACGCGTACAACGCCGACATCCAGGAACGGGTCAAGAAGGGCATCTGGACCCAGGGCGGATGCACCTCGTGGTACCTCGACTCGCAGGGCAACAACCGCACGATCTGGCCGAAGTTCACCTTCCAGTACTGGTGGGAGACCCGGTCGGTGCGCGAGCAGGACTACGTCTTCACCCGCGCTCGGCGTACGGACGCCGAGCGGCAGGAGCCGACACCTCAGGAGGCGGCGACGGTATGACGCTCCCACCGGGGCCGCGCTGGCCCGCAGCCGTGCAGACGGTCGCGTTCTTCGCGTTCCGCGACCGCTTCATGAGCCACCTCGAGTCCCGGTACGGGGATGCCGTCACGCTGCGGCTCCTCCCCGGTCCCCGCACGATCGTCGGCGTCAGCACGCCCGAGGAGATCAAGGAGGTCTTCGCGGGAAGGCCGGAGCACTTCCACGCCGGGGAGGGCAACGACATCCTCCGCCCCGTCATGGGAGACCACTCCGTCCTCCTCACCGACGAGGCCGAGCACCTGCGCGCACGCAAGCTGCTGATGCCCGCCTTCAACGGGGCGTCGCTGCGCGGCTACCGGGGGCTCGTCGAGGTCATCGCGAAGGACGAGGTCGACCGCTGGCACGACGGGCAGCGTCTCGTCACGCACACGCGGATGAACGCGCTCACGCTGGAGATCATTCTCCAGGTCGTCTTCGGCGTGACCGACGAGGAGCGGCTGGCGACGCTGCGGCCCCGCGTCACCCGGATGGTGGAGGTGTCGCCGCTCCTGCTGCTCGGCTGGATCTACCCGAGCCTCTACCGCATCGGCCCGTGGAAGCGGTACTTCGACAACCAGCTGGCCGTCGACGAGCTCATCTACGCCGAGATCCGCGAGCGTCGCGGGGTGAGCGACCTCGCCGACCGTACGGACGTGCTCTCGCGCCTCCTCCACGTCGGCGCGGCGGGCGACGAGGAGCCGCTCACCGACGCAGAGCTGCGCGACCAGCTCGTCACGCTGCTGCTCGCGGGTCATGAGACCACCGCGTCTGCCCTCTCGTGGACGCTGCACGAGCTCGGCGCCAACCCCGACGTGCAGGCGGAGGCGTCGCGCGCGGCAGACGCCGGCGACGACGACTTCCTGGAGGCGTGCCTCAAGGAAGGGATGCGGCTGCACCCGATCATCGACCAGGTCGCGCGGCGGCTGACCTCGCCGCAGAGGATCGGACGCTGGTCGCTGCCGGCCGGTGCCGTGGTGTCCCCGTCCATCGCCCTCGCGCACGCGTCGGAGGACAGCTTCGGCGATCCCCGCCGCTACCGACCGCGGCGCTTCCTCGACGAGACGATCGCGCCGAACACCTGGCTTCCGTTCGGCGGCGGCGTGCGCCGGTGCCTCGGCGCCGGCTTCTCGCTCATGGAGGGGACGGTGGCGCTGAAGGAGATCCTGAGCCGCTACCGCGTGTCGGTGGACCGCGAGGAGGTCTCGATGCTGCGCAACATCACCCACGTGCCGAAGCACAGGGCCGTCGTCACGCTGCACGGCCGCTGAACGGACCTGCCTATCGGCTAAGCGCCCGCTTAGGTACGCTCCCTCCATGCGTGCCGTGCAGATCACATCGCTCGAGGGACCGTCCGCCGTCGAGGTCGTCGAGATCGACGCCCCCGAACCCGGACCGGACCAGGTCGTCATCGACGTCAAGGCAGCCGGGGTCTCGTTCCCCGAGGTGCTCCAGACCCGCGGGCAGTACCAGATCAAGCCCCCGCTCCCGTTCGTCCCCGGATCGGAGGTGGCGGGCGAGGTCGTGTCCGCGCCCTCGGGCGCCGGCTTCTCCACCGGCGACCGGGTCGCCGCGTTCCCTGCGCTCGGCGGGTTCGCCGAGCGCGTCGTCGCCGACACGAGCATGACCTTCCACCTGCCCGACAACCTCTCGTACGAGCAGGGGGCCGCGGTCCCGCTCAACTACCTGACCGCGCACTTCGGTCTGCTCAAGCGCGGGCACCTGCGCAACGGCGAGTCCGTCCTCGTCCAGGGCGCTGCGGGCGGTGTCGGCACCGCGTCGATCCAGGTCGCGAAGGCGTTCGGTGCGGGGCAGGTCATCGCCGTGACCTCGACCGACGCGAAGGGCGAGATCGCCGTCGCTGCGGGCGCCGACGCGTACGTGCTCGCCGACGGCTTCAGGGACGCGGTGAAGGAGCTCACGGGCGGGCACGGCGTCGACCTCGTCGTCGACCCGGTGGGCGGCGACCGGTTCACCGACTCCCTGCGCAGCCTGAAGGACGACGGGCGCCTGCTCGTCATCGGGTTCACCGCGGGATCGATCCCCGAGGTCAAGGTCAACCGCCTGCTGCTCAACAACCTCGACGTCCGTGGTGTCGGGTGGGGTGCGTACGTCCTGAAGCGTCCCGGGTACGTCGCGGCGCAGTGGTCCGAGCTCGCGCCGTACCTCGCCGAGGGCAAGCTCACGGCGCCGATCGGTGGCCGCTTCCCGCTGGAGGACGCCGCTCGGGCCCTCGCGATCATCGACAGCCGCGAGGCCCTGGGCAAGGTCGTCCTCGTTCCCTGACCTGCCGGAGCCCTCAAGTTCCGGACGCGCGACCCCTCCCCTGGCGCACACTCCAGGGGCGGTGTCCGACCGTGATGCTGCGGACAGGAGAGGTCCGATGCGCAGTGCATCGATCGCAGCAGCAGCGCTCGCCGCGGGAGGGCTCGTGCTCGGCGGCGTCGTCGTCGCGGACGCGGCCACGACCGCGAGCACGGTGAAGGTGTGCACGACGAAGAAGGGTGTCGTCGTCAGCGCGACCAAGGCCGGCAAGTGCCGCAAGGGGTACAAGAAGGTCACGCTGAACGCACGTGGCCGCGTCGGCCCTCGCGGGGCGACCGGCCCACGGGGCCCCGCCGGACCGACCGGGCCCGCAGGGACCACCGCGTTCGGGGACGGCACCGGGACGTTCGTCGCGGGATCCGGCACCACCTGCACCATCGGCGAGGTGCGGCTCTTCGCGGGAGTCGTGGGGACGGGCGTGCCGGCGAACGGGCAGATCCTCCCGATCGCCCAGAACACGGCCCTCTTCTCCCTGCTCGGGACGACGTACGGGGGCGACGGCAAGACGACGTTCGCGCTGCCGGACCTCCGTGCGGCCGCACCCGACGGGATGACGTACTTCCTCTGCACCGAGGGAGTCTTCCCCAGCCGCGACTGACCGGAGCTCGCCGAGCGCCATCCCTGGCCGCGCCCTCAGCTCAGCGCTGAGGAACGTGTGCCCGGCGCGCCGAAGGTCGGCGTACGGCCGAACGAGGCGCGGCGCGCGGCGCGCCGCAGCGTGACCAGCACCGAGGGTCCGAGCAGGGCGATCATCACCGCGTTCGTGATCGCGCGCCCGGTGTCCCACGAACCCGTGGACGTCAGCAGCGTGAACCAGAAGAACCGCTCGAGGTTCTCGGCGAGCGTGGCACCGGGCACGAACGCGAGCCCCTGCTCGCCGCTGGGGTCGATGCCCGCGAGGTACGGCCAGAAGGACAGGTTGAGCAGGGCCCCGTAGAAGTAAGCCGCGAACACCCCGTACGCGGCGAGCATCGCGATCTCCCCGCGTCCGGTGACCCTCCTCGGAAGCAGGCCCGCGCCCATCCCGAGCCACGCCGCGCACATCATCTGGAACGGCAGCCACGGCCCGACGCCCGCGGTGAGCAGCGCAGACGCGAACAACGACGTGCAACCCAGCAGGAAGCCGAACCCGGCGCCGAAGACCCGCCCGGCGAGGATCAGCAGGAAGAACACGAGGTCCAGGCCGGCGGTGCCCGCGCTCAACGCCCGCAGCCCGCACTGGATCGCCGCCAGGACGCCGAGCATCGCGAGCGCCTTGGCGTCCATGCCGCCCTCGGACAGCTCGGCCGCGACGACCAGGAGGAGCAACGGCAGCAGGAGCACGAAGTACATCGGCGCCTGCACGTCCTGCTGGCTCGACCCCGGCTCGAACAAGAGCGGCCAGCAGAACATCGCGAGACCGGCGACCGTCGCGAGGACGAGCACGGCGGTCGAGCGAGGGCGGAGCGTGATCGCGTTCACCGGCTCTCCCCCAGGGCGGTACGCACGTCACGCACCGTCAGCCACGGGTCGCCGAGGACCTTGGTGACCTGCGGCGCGAAGGCCGGTGACGTGGCCAGCACCTCCCGCACGTCGCCGGCCGCGATGACCTCTCCCTCGGCCATCACGGCGGCACGGTCCGCGACCGCGGCGACGAACTCGACGTCGTGCGTCGCGACGAGGACCGCGCCACCGTCGGCGGCGAGGTCGCGCAGGATCGTCGCGAGCGCGTCCTTCGCCGCGTAGTCGAGCCCGCGCGTCGGCTCGTCGAGCAGCATCACGCGCGGCGCCGCGGTGAGCTGGACGGCGAGGACGAGCGCCAGCTTCTGCCCCTCGGAGAGGTCGCGCGGGTTCGTCGCGGGGTCCACGGTGCCGGCGAGGCGGGCGAGCAGCGCGTTGCACGTGCCGTCGGCAGCACCGGCCTCCGCATCGGCCGCGGCGCACTCCGCCGTGACCGACTCGAGGTAGAGCAGGTCGCTCGCGGTCTGCGGCACGAGGCCGATCCGCCGTCGAGCCTGCGTACGCGACAGCCGTGCGGGGTCCTCGCCCGCGACCCGTACGTCACCACCGTGCCGCGCGCCCGATCCCTGGAGCGCCCAGAGGAGGGTGGACTTGCCCGAGCCGTTGCGTCCCATCAGCGCCGTGACCGATCCTGCGGGGAGATCGAGGTCGACCCCTCGTACGGCGTGCAGCGGCCCGTACCGCACGGCGACCCCGCGTGCCGTCAGCAGCGGTGCCTCTCGTCCGCGATTCGTCGGGTTCGGGTCCGTTCCGCGCGGGGAGACCGACCCGAACCCGTCGAATCGGGGACGGGGCGGGGCCGGAAGCTCGGCGAGCTCCTTGCGCAGGGTGCGGGAGGCGCGGCGGGCCTCCCGTACGGTGAGCGGCAGCGGGTCCCACCCGGCGAGGCGGCCGAGCTCCACGAGGGGCGGCGCGATCGGACTGGTCGCGAGCATCCGAGCGGGCGGCCCGGCTGTCACCGCGCCGTCCGTCCCGACGTGCACGAGCACGTCGGCGAACGGGACGACCCGCTCGAGGCGGTGCTCCGCGAGGACGACCGTGGTCCCGAGGTCGTGCACGAGCCGCGCGAGCGTCGCGAGGACGTCCTCCGCGGAGGTCGGGTCGAGCGCCGACGTGGGTTCGTCGAGGACGAGCACCGGCGGGTGCATCGTGAGCACCGCGCCGATCGCGACCCGCTGCTGCTGCCCGCCCGACAGCGAGCGCAGCGACCGCGCACGGAGGTCGGTGATCCCGAGCAGGTCCAGGGTCTCCTCGACCCGGCGTCGCATCGCCTGCGGGTCCACGCCGAGCTGCTCCATGCCGTAGGCGAGCTCCTCTTCGACGGTGTCGGTCACGAACCCGGCCAGCGGGTCCTGCCCGACCCATCCGACGGTGGCCGCCAGCTCGCGCGGCCGGTGGTCCTCGGTCCGCAGGCCCGCGACGGTGACCGATCCCTCCAGGTGGCCCCCGGTGAAGTGCGGCACCAGACCGTTGAGCAGCCCGAGCAGCGACGACTTGCCCGCACCCGTCGGACCGGTCACGACGACCAGCTCACCCTCGTCGACGTACAGGTCGACGTCGCGCAGCACCGGCCGCGGAGCACCGTCGTAGGTCACGGTGACGCTCTCGATCGCGATCACGCCGCCACCCCCTCGGGCGTACGGGGGCGTGCGGAGCTCCGCAGCGTGGCGTACGGGGATGCGGGCTCGGGCGTCACGAACGCCGGGAGCGTGGCGACGACGAGCCCCGCGAGTGCGACCGGTGACAGCGTGTAGTCCGCGAAGAACGCCACCGCGACGGCGACTCCGCACAGTGCGGTGAACCACTCCCACCCGCGCCACGGGTCGGGCCGGTAGCGGGTGTGCCCGACCTTGCGTCCGGACAACCAGAACCCCACACCCGCCACCGCGAAGCCGACCACGAGCATCGGTGCGGCAAGGATCCGCGGCGCGGTGAGGTCGGCGGTCGCGTACACCCCGACGCAGACGCCGAGCAGCCCCGACACGAGGAGCGCACCGGTGAGCCGCCGGGCGCGCGGGTCCGCGGTGCCCTTGCGTCCGTACCCGCGGGCATCCATCGACGCCGCGAGCTGCATCGAGCGGTCGAGCGCGTCCTCCATCACCGGGATGACGATCGACCGCAGCGCCCGGACGTTGCGCGAGGCGTCACCGCGCAGCCTGCGCGCACGACGGACCCGGCCGACGCTCTCGGCCAGCTGCGGGAACAGCGTCATCGCGACGACGACCGCAGCCCCGACCTCGTACAGCGCGGCCGGCAGCGACTTGAGGAGGCGCCGCGGGTTGGCCAGCGAGTTGGCGGCGCCGACACAGATGATGAGCGCGGCCAGCTGGAGACCTGCGGCGAACGACCGCCGCAGCGAGTCCGCGGTGATCGGCCCCAGCACCCGCACACCGTCGGCCCACGAGGGCAGCGGCACCTGCGGCAGGTCGACGAGCACCGTGCCGGTGGACGAGCCCCCGAGGAGTACGCCGAACAGCACCCGGATCACGACCACCAGCGCGCCGAGCGCGAGGTAGAGACGGAAGGACATCGCCCACGGCGCGACCGGACGCCGCGCGAGGACCACGAGCGAGGCCGCGCCGATCACCAGACCCAGCAGGAGGACGTCGTACGTCCGGGTGGCGGCGACCGCAAGCCCCAGCGCCCACACCCACCAGGCCCCTGGGTGCAGGTCACGCCGAGCACGGCGTGCGGGCACGGGTCAGACGTCCTCGCTGGTGCGGCGACGCACGAGCGTGACGGCGATGGCGACCGCGAGCAGGGCGGCGACGCCGATCCCGATCCAGACGATCGAGGTCCCGTCGTTCTCGTCGTCCGCGCCGGCGTCGGCGTCGTCAGCGGGTGCCTCGGCGGCATCCGTGGTCCCGTCGGTCGCCGTCGGCGGGTTCGCCGGGTCGAAGGCCGGCACGGGGGCCGCGTCGGCGGGCTGGTTGAGCTGGAAGCGCCAGCCCTCGTAGCCGCCGGGGACGACCTCGTTCGTGTCGGCGCCCTTCGCCGCGTACGCCCACGTGCCGTCGGCCGGGGCGACGTAGTACGACCAGTACGCACCGCCCGGCGGGAACTCCTGGCACTTCTCGGTGTAGCTGCGCCCGTCGACCTCGAGCGACTCGGACGCGGACGGCTGGTCGTCGATCCGGCACACGGCCGGGACGTCGCTGGACTCGACCACGGAGGTCGAGAAGCCAGCGGCCTCGATCGCCTGCATCCCGGTCATGCCGGCGGAGTCCTCGGCGCACCCCACCTCGACCTTGCCGCCGAGGTCGGTGAAGTCGACGACGACGGTGGTGCCGGTCGGGTCGGTGCACGCACCGTCGGCGGCGTGGGCGGGTGCGACCCCCAGGACGGGGAGGGCGGCGCCGACCACGAGTGTGGCGGCAGCGGCGAGCATACGCATGCGAGCGGTCCTTCCTGCTGCGACGGGCTGGGCCCGTTTTCCTCGACAGCACACGGAGGTTGACTCCGGATCGCGGAGCGGATCGCGGAGCTGGCAGCAGGTGCTCCGGCTCGCCTCTCGCACGAGAGACCTACGGTTGCGGGTCAGCGCCGGACTTGGACCGGCTTCCCCTGTTGCCGCCCTCAGGGTAACCGCTCATCCCGGCAGCCGTCGCACCGTCCAGCCGTCGTCGTCGCGTACGGCCTCGCACCGGGTGCTCGGTCCGGCGTCGTCCCCGGCCCAGAACGTGAGGCGCTGCGGCACCAGGTGGAAGCACACCCACGTGGGCGGCGGCGTGAGCTCGGAGTGCTCCTCGTCGAACCGGCGCCACTCCTCCCGGCGCTCCTCGCGGGGCAGCCGGGCGGTGCGCGGGTCGTTGAGCCAGGCAAGCAGCTGGAGGTCGCGCGGGCACGCTGCGAACAGTCGCGTCGCCTCCTCGTCGGTCGCCTGCACGGTCGCGCCGGCGACCACGAGCTGCCGGGCCTCCTCCGGCCACACGAGGACGCCCACTGCGTACGGGTACGTCTCGAGCTGCGCCACCTTGCGTGCGCGGCTGTCGCTGTGGAAGGAGATCCGCGTGCCGTCGAAGCCGTTGACCATGACCGTACGGGCGTCGGGCGCGCCCTCGACCTCGCGCGTGGCGAGGGTCATCAGCGGCGGGTCCTCACCGGGGACGGGACCGAGCCACGAGCCCAGCAGCTCGAGCGGCTCGGGGAACTCCTGGCCGGGTTCGGGGACGTGCCGGTCGGAAGCGCTCACGAAGCCGACCCTAGTGCGCACAGCACTGGCAGCACCCGCCTCCGTACCGGTAGAACTCGTCCATGACTCCTCCCCGGTCCCGCTTCGCCGCCACGCTCGCCGTCGCCGCGGGGGTCTGGGTCCTGGGCGACCTCGTACGAGTGTGGGCACCGTCGTTGATCACGATCTTCGGCCAGGCCGCCTCGACGCCCCCAGAGCTGATGGGGGCGTACGCGCTGGGGTGCGTCGCCGTGGGAGCGCTCGCCGCGTTCCTGGGGCGGCGCCGTGCCACCGGTGCCGCGTGGGTCGCCCTGGCCGTCGCCCTGGGATGCCGTGTCGCGCTGCAGGTCACCGACGGCGGGCAGGCACAGCTCGTCGCCGCCTCGCTCGGGGTGGCGGCCGGTGTCGCGTGGCTCTCGCTGACCGCAACCTCGGCAGGGGACGTGCTCGTCGTCGGGGTCGCCGCGGGGACCGCCCTCGGCGTGGTCACGCACGCGGCGCTCGGGACGTGGGGTGCCGTGTGGCGCCACGACGCGTGGGGGTGGGCGCTGCTCGCCGTGCAGGTCGCCGCCGTCGCCGCGGCATGGTGGCGCGTGCGGGACCACCGGTCGAGCGCCGACCGGCCGAGCGCCGTGGCCCGCCGTACGGCCTGGTTGCTGATGCCCGGCCTTCTCCTGGCCGGGATCGTGTTCGCGAACGCGGGCCGTGCCTCGGCCGTCGCGGGGACCGCCGGGCTCGTCGTCGTCGCGGTCGCGTCGGTGGCCTCCGTCGGGACCGCGACCCTGCGGCCCCGGCGCGCGACGGCCTGGGCGGCAGCGGCGACTCTGGTGGCGTCGGCGGCGCTGGCGCTGCTCGTGACCGTCGACGTCGACGGCGTCCCCGCGGTGTCGCCGCCGTGGGCTCTCGTCGCGTACGCCGCCGGCCTGCCCGCGCTCATCCACCTGTGGGCCGCCTCGGACCACGGCCGACCCGCGCGCGCCACCACCGCGGCGTTCGGCGGCCTCGTGTGGGTGGCGCTCCTGTTCGTGTACTACGCCGGGTACGACCTCGGCTACCGCGCGGACGTCGTCGTCGTCCTCGCCGCCGCGGTGCTCGCCGTGGTGGCGGCGACCGGCGTGCCGCGCGACTCCGTCCCCACCCGTACGAGGACGTCGTCTACCGCGGGCGTGCCAGCCGTCCTGCTCGCCGGCGTGGGCGTCGGCGCCGGTGTGGCCGCAGCTGTCGCCGCGTGGCTCGGCCCCGGCCTCACCGTGACCGCGCTCGACGCCGGTGCGAGTCCAACCGCGTCGCAGGAGCAGGTGCGAGTGACGGCGTACAACCTGCGGATGGGCTACGGCATGGACGGGACGTTCCGTCCCGACCTCGTGGCGAAGACGCTGCTGGGCTCGGACGTGGCGCTGCTGAGCGAGGTCGACCGCGGGTGGTACCTCAACGGCGGCCAGGACGAGCTCGCCGTCCTCGAGCGGCTGCTGGACCGCGACTCCGTGTTCGCCCCGGCAGCCGACCCCGTCTGGGGAGATGCCGTGCTCACCGCTCTGCCGATCGAGGAGTCCGTCGGCACGCCGCTGCCGTCGCACGGTGCCGTCACCGGTGCGCAGGCGTTGTCCGTCCGTGTCCTCGCCGCCGGTGCCCCGACGTGGTTCGTCTCGACGCACCTCCAGCCGAACGACGGCACCGAGGGCGTCGGTCCCCAGACGGAGGACCTCGCCACGATGCTGCGGGGGCGTCTCTCGGACGGGCTCCCGCTCGTCCTCGGTGGTGACCTCAACACCCGGCCGGGCAGCGACGCCCACGCGATGCTCCTGGACCTCGGTCTCGTCGACGCCCTCGACACCCTCGGCACGGCGGGCGTGACCTCGCCGGCGGACCGGCCGACTGCGCGCATCGACCACCTGCTCGTGACGCCCGACCTCGTCCCGTCGGCACCGCGCGTCGGCCGGTCGCTGGCGTCGGACCACCTGCCCGTCTCCGTGACGCTCACGCGGCGTGACTGACCCGCGTACGGTGGCCGGATGAGTGCTCACCGGATGGTCAGAGGCGCGATCGTCGGCGCACTCGCGTCGCTGCCCGCGTCGTACGTCAAGCGCGTCACCGAGCCCGCGCTCCAGCGTGCCGCCGAGCAGGTGCTGCCGCCGGAGGCGTGGCAGAAACGGCTCGTCGGCACGGACCCGAGCGACCACCCCGAGAACATGCCGCCCGCGGTCATCGCCGCAGAGGTCGCCGAGATCCGCGGAGCGAAGGCGCTCGACACCGAGCAGAAGGTCCGGGCCAGCCGCACGATCCACTACGTGTTCGGCGCCGTGTCCGGTGCCGCGTACGGAGCACTCGCTGCACGTCTCCCCGGCGTCACCCGCGGGGCCGGAGTGCCTGCGGGGGTCGTGCTGTACGCGGTGACGCACGGGACCGGGCTCCCCGCGGCGGGCATCCAGGAGCCGCCCTGGACGCTGCCGGCCTCGGCCGTGGTGTGGGAGACGGCGAGCCACGCCGTGTACGGAGCGGTACTCGAGGTGTCACGGCGGCTCGTCGACATGCTGGTCCCGTAGGTCAGCGACTGCCCGCTGTCGTCAGCAGCCGGTCCAGGACCGTCCCCATCGTCGACGTGAGCACCTCGGGCGTGGGCGTACCGCCCGTGCTCAGGGCGTGCAGCGCGAGTCCGTCGGCGGTCGCGGTGACCGCCCGGGCGAGCAGCAGCGCTCCCTCGCCGTCAGTGGCAGCGCCGGCCTCGAGGACGAGCTGCGCGATGCCGTCGTGCAGCTCACCCAGTGCGCGGGACTGCAGCTCCTGCAGGGCAGGGCGCGACGGTGCGACCGCGGCGAACGCCAGGTGGATCGCGCACTCGTCGCCCCGGACCGGGTCGAGGGGCAGCAGCTCGTGGACCACGCGCTGCAGCCGTTCCCGGGCGTCGCCGTCCTGCTCGAGGGCCTCGATGCGCGACCGGATCCGCCGCAGCACCTCCCCGTACGTCGCCGCGAGCAGGTCCTCGCGCGTACGGAAGTAGTGCTGCACCGTCCCGAGCGAGACCCCGGCCTCGTCGGCGACGGTGCGGAAGGACGCGCTCTCCACACCGCGGGTCGCGACCACCGAGAGGAAGGTGTCGATCACGGCCTGTCGGCGGTCGAAGGGGGTTGACTTCGTGTCCATACAGAGGATCATACGACTGTATGAGAGTTTCATACAGTCGTATTGGCCCTTCGCGCGGTGTCACCAGCGGCATCCTGGGCGCGATCGCCCTCGGATGGGTGGTCTGGGCGCTCGACCCCGCTCACGACCTCACCTTCGCCGTCGGTCAGACCGTCGTCCTGCTCGCCCTCCTCGTCCTGTCTGCCGCACGTCCGTCGCTCAAGGTCGCGATCGTCCGGAGGATGCAGCGCTGGGTGGTCAACCCGATCGTCCGGGCCGGGCTCGCGCTCGGTGTCAACCCGCTCGGGCTGGCACTTCTCGAGACCACCGGGCGCAAGAGCGGACAGCCACGACGCACCCCGGTCGGCAACGGACGTGACGGCACGTCGTTCTGGATCGTCGCCGAGCACGGCATGCGCGCCGGGTATGTCCGCAACATCGCCCACGACCCGCGCGTGCGGGTGCGGCTGCGAACCGGCCTGCGCTACCGCTGGTACGACGGCACGGCCGAGATCCTGCCCGACGACGACCCGCTCGCGCGACAGCGGGCCCTCGCGCGGTGGCACCCGCTGCGCGCGTTCAACGCGATGACCGTCCGGATGCTCGGGGCGGACCTCCTCACCGTGCACGTACGGCTGAGCGGCCCATCGCCGGTGGAGCCGGCGCAGCGGGTGGAGCCGGCGGAGCAGCCGCAGCGGGCCGAGCCGGTGACCGACGTCAGCGCACCGCGCTCCACTGCATGACCGGCTGCGACGCGCGCCACGCGATCGCGGCGTCGCTCGCGGCGACCGTGTCGACACCGATCCGGACGAGCTCGCCCCCGTGCTTGCGGAAGAGGTCGATCAGTGCCGCCTCGTCGTCGAGCGTGACGGCGTGCGCGACGAGCCGACCCCCGGGACGCAGCGCGCCCCACGCCGCCTCCACGAGCGCGGTGTCCGCAGCGCGCGCACCGAGGAAGACGGCGTCGGGCGCCGCCAGGGAGTCCAGCGCTTCGGGCAGGGTCCCACGGACCACGCGCAGCTCCGGGACGCCGAGGTCGGCCGCCGACTCCTTCGTACGGGCGACGGCATCGATGTCGTTCTCGACCACCACTGCGGAGGCCAGCGGCTCGGCGCGCAACCACTCGATGGCGACCGAGGCCGCGCCGGGCCCGAGCCCCCAGAGCAGGTCGCCGGCAGCGGGGGCCAGGCGCGCCAGCGCGGCCGCACGGGCGTCGCGTGCGACGACGGCGCCCTCCTCACCGAAGGCGCTGTCGGGCAGACCTGGAACGCTGGACATCGCCGAGCGGCGCGACTCGTCGGCGACGCAGTCGAGACAGACCACGTTGACCTCCGGCGCGACCCGGACGTTCCACGACGCGGCGGTCGCGTCGGCACGCGACTCGGACAGCCCGCCGAGGTCGCCGAGCACGGTCATCGTCGTACCCCCGTACCCCTGAGCGACCAGGAGCGCGGCCACCGACGCGGGTGTGCCCCCGTCGTTCGACAGCACCACCAGCCTGCGCCCCGGGGCCAGGTGCGGGACGAGCTGGCGGACGTCGCGGTCGATGAGCGACACCAGCGACGTCTCCTCGTACGACCAGTGCATGCGGGCGCGCGCGAGGGACTCCGCCGACACCGTCGGCACGATCTCGACGTACTCGGCGCCGAGCATCCGGACCAGCGTCGTCCCGATGCCCGCGACGAGCGGGTCGCCCGAGGCGAGCACGACGACGCGCTTGCCCTCGTGCTCGTCGAGCAGGGCGGGCAGGGCCTCGTCGAGCGGGTGCGGCCACTCGACCCTGACCTGCCACCACGCCCAGGGGACGATCTCGAGGTGCCGCTTCCCGCCCATGACCACCTCGGCCTCTCGGACGAGGCGACGCGACTCCATCGCAAGACCGTCCCAGCCGTCCGCACCGATGCCTACGACCGTGATCCGCTGCATGGGTGCTGACGCTATCCGTCCGAGCGTGCTCAGCCCAAGCCCGGGCCGGGTGCGAATCCGGGAGATGTCCGCGATGCGGCGGGCTCGGGGCGGTTCGCAGATCCGCGCCTACGATCGGGCCCTCACCCGTGAACGAGAGGACGACACCGCTGATGGCACGCGCCGACGGGTTCCGTACCACCCTTGCCGTGTCCGGCCGCCGCGTCCTGGTGGTGGGTGGCGGCACCCCTGCGCTCGCCGAGGTGGCCGCGCTGCGTGACGGCGGCGCGCACGTGACCGTCGTCGCGCCGCGCACGGTGCAGTCGGTGAGCGACCTGGCCGACCGCGGCGTCCTGACGTGGCACCCGCGGGCGTACGCGTCCTCCGATCTGGTCGGTCACGACCTCGCCGTCCCCGCCACCGGCGACCCCGTCCTCGACGCCGAGGTCGCCGCCGACGCTGCTGCAGCCCAGGTCTGGTGCACCGTCCCCGATCGGCGTGCCTCTCCACGTGCCGACCCGGACGAGAACGTGGAGGACCGTACCGAGCGCGGACGGGTCGTGCTCGTGGGCGGCGGGCCCGGCGATCCCGGACTGATCACGGTCGCGGGGCTCGAGGCCGTACGGTCGGCCGACGTGGTCGTCACCGACCGGCTGGCGCCTCTCGGCGTGCTGCAAGGGCTCGAGGCCGAGATCATCGACGTCGGCAAGATCCCTCGGGGACGCTCGACGCCGCAGGAGGAGATCAACCGGATCCTCGTCGAGCAGGCGAAGGCCGGCAGACGTGTCGTCCGGCTCAAGGGGGGCGACACCTTCGTCTTCGGCCGCGGCGGCGAGGAGGTCGAGGCCTGCGCCGCCGCAGGGGTCACGGTCGACGTCGTCCCGGGGGTGACCTCCGCGATCGCCGGCCCTGCACTGGCCGGTATCCCGGTCACGCACCGCGGTTTGAGCCAGGGCTTCACCGTCGTGTCGGGCCACGTGCCGCCGGGAGACCCGCGGTCCACGCTCGACTGGACCGCCCTCGCCCGCTCCGGCACGGACCTCGTCCTGCTCATGGCGGTGGCGACGCTGCCGGCCATCACCGAGACGCTGATCGCCGAGGGCCTGGATCCCGAGACCCCGGCCGCGACGGTCGCCGACGCGACGCTGCCGACGCAGCGCGTGGTCCGGGCGGACCTCGCGACGATCGCCGCGCGCGTCGCCGCCGAGGGCGTCGGTGCCCCCGCCATCACCGTCATCGGCAAGGTCGCCGGCTTCACGCCCACCGCCTGACGCCGTTTGACCGTCGCCGGGCCCGGGTACCCGGGCGTGGACGGAGGGAGCAGCCGTGCGGGTCGTCGTCACAGGAGCAAGCGGGAACGTCGGGAGCGCGCTGGTGCGCGAGCTCGTGCGGAGACGCCACACGGTGACCGGGGTCGCCCGTCGCCGCCCCGACCGGGGTGACGACCCGACCGCGGACAGCGTCCGCTGGCACACCGCCGACGTCGCCGACGAGCCGCTCGATCCGGTCCTGGGAGGTGCCGACGCGCTCGTCCACCTGGCGTGGATGTTCCAACCCACGCACGACCCGGACACGACCTGGCGCGCGAACGCCGTCGGGACGAGGAACGTGCTCGCGGCAGCGGCCCGCACGGGCGTCGGCGTCGTGGTCTGCGCGTCGTCGGTCGGCGCCTACTCCCCCGCACTCGACGACGACCCCGTCGACGAGTCGTGGCCCACCGACAGCCCGTCACCGGCCGCGTACTGCCGGGAGAAGGCGTACGTCGAGCGCGCTCTCGACACCTTCGAGGCGACGCACCCCGACGTCCGTGTGGTCCGGGTGCGACCCGCGTTCGTGTTCCAGCGCTCCTCGGGCGCGGAGCAGCGCCGGATCTTCGGCGCGCCCGGCCTCCGCCCGTGGATGCTCGAACGCCGCCTGCTGCCGATCGTCCCCGTCCCCTCGGGTCTCCGGCTGCAGACCGTCCACGCCGACGACCTCGCCCAGGTGTACGCCGAGGTGGTCGAGCGTCCGGTCCGCGGAGCCTTCAACGTCGCGGCCGACGGGGTCCTGCGCCGTCGCGAGCTCGGCGAGCTCTTCGACGCCCGGACGGTCGAGGCCCCGGCGTCGGTCGCACGCGCCGCGGTGGAGGGAGCGTGGCGCGTGCGGCTGGCCGGAGCACCCGGCGACCTCTTCGATGCGCTGCTGCGCCTGCCCGTGCTGTCGACCGCGCGGGCCAAGACCGAGCTGGGGTGGCAGCCCCGGTACGGCGCCGCCGAGGCGCTCGCCGAGATGCTGACCGGCGCACGCGAGGGCGCCGGGACGGGGCTGCCACCGCTCCACCCGGAGTCACCGGTTCCCTGAGACACCCCCGGTCGGCTCGTCGATCCCCGGCAGGCTCTTGAGGACCTTGGGGTCCCCGGCGTCCGCGAAGTAGTCGCCCGCGATCGTCTCGTCCGCGCCGTTCGACACCTTGCCGGCGCGCATCGCGAGCGTGACGACCGTGGCGACGGCCACGTTGATGACGAACGCCGTCAGCGCGATGTAGCCGAGGTGCCCGATCACCGGGATCGGGTCGAGCGACCCGCCGAAGTGGGCTCCCGTCACCGGGTTGACGACGTTGTACGCGCTGATCGTGCCGTAGACCATCCCGACGGCCCACCCGGCGAGCAGACCCCAGCGGTGGAACCACTTCGTGTAGAGGCTGAACACGATCACGGGCAGCGTCTGCAGGATCCAGATACCGCCCAGCAGCTGGAAGTTGATCGCGTTCTGCCGGTCGAGGGTGAGCACGAACACCAGCGCGAACAGCTTGACGACGAGCGAGGCGAGCTTGGAGACCTTCGCCTCCTGCTTCGGTGTCGCCTGGGGTCTGAGGAACTCCTTGTAGACGTTGCGGGTGAAGGTGTTGGCCGCCGCGATCGACATGATCGCTGCCGGCACCAGCGCTCCGATCGCGATCGCCGCCCACGCGACACCGGCGAACCACGACGGGAACATGTCCTCGAACAGCTGCGGGATCACCAGCTGCGCGTTCGGCTCTCCGTCGAGCCCGACCGGCTGCGTGCCGGCCGCGATCGCGACCCACCCGAGAAGGGCGAGCAGGCCGAGGATGAACGAGTACGCCGGCAGGATCGACGCGTTGCGCCGGATCGTGTTCCGGCTCTGGCTCGAGAGCGTCGCCGTGATCGAGTGCGGGTACATGAAGAGGGCGAGCGCCGAGCCGAGCGCCAGAGTCGCGTATGCCCAGTGCGCGTCGATGCCGGTCGGGATGAACGAGCCGGTCGGCGCACCGGTCGCCGGGTTCGGGGAGGCCATCTTGTCCTCGGCGGCACCGAAGATCGCCTCCCAGCCGCCGACCTTCGTGGGGAGGTAGATGATCGCAACGATGATCACCAGGTAGATCAGCGTGTCCTTGACGAACGCGATCACCGCCGGCGCCCGCAGGCCCGACGAGTACGTGTAGGCGGCGAGCAGCGCGAACGCGATGAACAGCGGCGCGTCCTTGGCGACCCAGTTCGAGCCGCCGCCGAGACCCGCGACCTCGAGGACGGCCTGGATGCCGACCAGCTGGAGCGCGATGTACGGCATGGTCGCCAGGAACCCGGTGATCGCGACCGCGAGGGTCAGGCCGCGGCTGCTGTAGCGCCCCCGCACGAAGTCCGCTGGCGTGACGTACCCGTGCCGGTGGCTCACCGACCACAGACGGGCCATGAACACGAAGATGATCGGGTAGAGCACGATCGTGTACGGGACGGCGAAGAAGCCGGCCACCGCCCCGGTGGCGAACATCGCGGCGGGCACAGCGACGAACGTGTAGGCCGTGTAGAGGTCGCCCCCGAGCAGGAACCACGTGACCCAGGTCCCGAACTTGCGGCCGCCGAGGCCCCACTCGTCGAGCGACTCCATCGAGTGCGGGCGGCGCCATCGCGACGCGTAGAACCCCATCACGGTGACGAGCGCGAAGAGCACGATCAGGACCGTGAGGGCGACCCCGTTGATGTCGTTCATCGCGCGGCCCTCCCGTCGTTCGTGCCCGACCCGTCAGCGGCGTCGTGGCGCATCGGACGGTGCGGCCGTGCGGCAAGCACGATCCGGTACGAGGTGTACGTCAGTCCGGCGGTGAGGAAGACCCACAGGAACTGGTACCAGAAGAAGAACGGCCACGGACCCAGCTTCGGGTCGACGCGGGCGTACGAGTCGACCCACAGCAGGGCGATCACGGGGATCGCGAGAAGCACGCCGGCGAGCGCGAGCAGGGCGCGGTTCGCCGGGGGTGCGGTGTCGTGAAGGGTCGGGTCGTCGGGCTCGTCTGGGGAGGTCATCGCGTGTCTCGCTCTCTCGAGGCGGTGCGGGGGCGTCCAGCAGGACGTGCCCGGTGTGACTGCGGTCACACACGCTGGCACCGCGCACCTCCGCCGTCCACGCACGGGGCGCCCCTGTCGGTGAGCGGTCGGTACCGGGCGACGGGCGGTCACGTGCACAGGTCGGGCGGAGTCGGACGTAGTCTGAAGGGCCCGTTCATCTCCTCGGAGGACCTCTCGATGCCTCGCCCCAGCACCCGCCTCGCCGCCCCGTCCGAGCGCGCTCGTACCCTCGCCGCCGAGCGCCTCGCCGGCCTCGCGACACCGGCCGGCGCCCTGGGGAGCCTGGGCGACGCCGCGGTGTGGCTGTCGGCCGTGCAGGACGCGTGCCCGCCGCGACCGCTCGACACCGTCCGTGTGGTCGTCTTCGCCGGCGACCACGGCGTCACCGCGCACGGCGTCTCCGCGTACCCGCAGGAGATCACCGCGCTGATGGTGCGGCAGTTCCTGTCCGGCGGCGCGGGCGTGGCCGTGCTCGCGCGGCAGCACGGCGCGACGCTGCGGGTCCTCGACCTCGGTGTCGACGTCGAGCCCGGAGCGTTCCCCGCCGAGGTGGGTGCCCACAAGGTCCGACGCAGCTCGGGCGCCATCCACGTCGAGGACGCCCTGACGCCGGCCGAGACGGCGCAGGCTCTCGCCGTCGGCGCCGCCGTCGCCGCGGAGGAGATCGCCGCCGGGGCCGACCTGCTGATCCCGGGCGACATGGGCATCGGCAACACGACGCCGTCCGCGGCGCTGATCGCCGCCTCGCTCGGACTCGACTCCCGCGACGTCACCGGCCGCGGCTCCGGCGTGGACGAGGTGACGCTTGCCCACAAGGAGCAGGTCGTCGCGCAGGCCCTGGCGCGCGCGGGCGAGCGTGTGGCCGACCCGGTCGACCGGCTCACCGCCCTCGGGTCCGCGGACCTGGCCGCGCAGGTCGGCTTCCTCGCCGAGGCCGCACGCTCGGGCGTCCCCGTCCTGCTCGACGGGGTCATCTCGGTCGCGTGCGCGCTCGTGGCCGAGGACTACGCTCCCGGTTCGTCGGCGTGGTTCGCCGCGGGACACCGCTCGCCGGAGCCGGCGCAGTCGCTCGCGCTCAGCAAGCTCGGACTCGAGCCGTTGCTCGACCTCGGCATGCGTCTCGGCGAGGGCAGCGGCGCCGTCGCCGCCCTGCCGGTGCTGCGCTCCGCCGGCGCCCTGCTCACCGAGATGTCGCTGCTCGCCGACGTCCTGGGGTCGTGACCGCCGCGGTTCGTCGCGGGGTGCTCCCCGACGGCGCCCTGCTCGCGGTGGGGACGTTCACCGTTCTGCCGGTCGCGCCGCCGTCGACGGTCGACCGCGCCCGCGCACGTACGGCGATGCTGCTGGCGCCGCTCGCGGTGCTGCCCCTCGCGATCCTCGTCGCCGCGGTCGTCGCGTGCGGCGACCGGCTCGGCCTCCCCGCGGTCCTCACCGGCGCGCTCGCGGTCGGCGGTCTCGCCGTCGGGACGCGCGTGCTGCACCTCGACGGACTCGCCGACACCGCCGACGGGCTCAGCGCCCCGTACGACCGCGAACGCCGGCTCGCGATCATGAAGTCCGGCGACGTCGGGCCGGCCGGGGTCGTCGCACTCGTGCTGGTGCTGCTGATCCAGGCCGCCGCGCTGGGAAGCATGGCCGGGCGCCCGTACGGGTGGCTGCTCGCCGGCGCGCTCGTCTGCGTGTCGCGCACGGCGTGCGCCCTCGCGTGCGCACGTCCGGTCCCTGCCGCGATGCCGACCGGGCTCGGGGCAGCGGTGGCAGGATCGGTGCCGGTGGCCGCCGGCCTCGCCGCCGGTGTCGCTGCCGCCGCCCTGCTCGCGGGCGCGGTCGCGGCAGCAGGCGGCGCGTGGTGGCTCGGTCCTCTCGCCGTCCTCGTCGCTGCGCTCGTCGTCGGCGTCCTCGTGCGGCGTGCGGTCGCGGTGATCGGCGGGATCAGCGGTGACGTCATCGGCGCCGTTGTCGAGGTCGCGCTCGCGACGCTGTGCGTGGTCGCGGCCATCCGCTAGAGGTAGAGCACCCGTCCGGCGACGACCAGCGCCACCTCGTCCGAGCACTCCGCCACCCGCTGGTTGACGACGCCCAGGACGTCACGGAACACCCGACCGGAACGGTGCTCGGGCACGACGCCGAACCCGACCTCGTTCGTGACCGCGACGCTGAGGACGCTCCGTGCGGACCACGCCTCGACCAGGCCGTCGACCCGCTTGCGGATCTCCGGGCGCCACACGGCGTCCGGGGCGTCCCATGCGCCGAGCTCGTCGAGCATCGCGGTCGCCCAGGTGCCGAGGCAGTCGACGATCACGGGGTTCGTGGTCCGCTCCAGCGCGCTGGCGACATCGCTGGTCTCCTCGGTGGACCAGCCGTCGGGCCGCTGCCGCTGGTGCTCGGCAACCCGTGCCGACCACTCGGGATCGCTGCCGTCCGGCGCCGCTCCTGGCGCGATGTAGGTGACCACCGGCTCACGCTGGAGCAGCGACTCCGCGTAGCGCGACTTGCCGGACCGTACGCCGCCGGTCACCAGCACCCTGTGTCCCATGTCCGCCCTCTCGCCGTGAAGGTCGTCCGTGCCACGTCTCGATGTGCTTCACTCGCAGCCTTGCACGTCGCCTCGCCGCACGCGAACCTGGCCCGGGACAGGATCTCGCGAAGCCCGGTACGGTGCGGAGATGAACCGCAGCGGTCGCCTCGGCGCGTCATGACTGCAGGTCGGAGGTGGCGCCGGGTGTCGGTCGCAGCCGCCGGCGTCGCCACGCTGCTCGGCTGCTCCTCGGCGGCCGACCACGCGGGTGAGGACCGGTCCCCGCCGACCACGTCGACACCGGCGCTCCCCCCGACGACCACCACCGCACCGGCGCGCGCGCTGCCCGGCGGCTGGCAGGCCGAGGCGCTGCCCGGACGGTTGCGACCGGCGGTCGTCACGACGAACGGCACCGACCTGGTCGTGAGCGGCGGCGCGGGAACCGGTGACGACGCCGAGCCGCGCCTGCTCGTCCGTGCCGGCACGGGGTGGGAGGACGTCCCGCTCGAGCCGCGGACCGGGTACGGAGAGGTGGCGTCGCTCGTGGAGCTGGCCGTCGCGCCGGACGGCGGTGTCGTCGCCCTCGGCAACGCCACCGGCGGCGCTCACCTCATGCCGCGATGGACGGCATGGTCGGGGACTCTCGGCCGCGTCGGTGAGGAGCCGCAGGTGTTCGAGACGTTCGGCGGACCGTCTGCAGGCGGCCTCGCCGGAGTCACGTCCTCACCGGTCGCAGCGGTCGTCGGCAGCTGGGCGACCTCGCCCGAACGGCTGTCCCCGGCGGTCTGGAGCCAGGACGGTCCTCGCTGGGACCGGCGTACCGACGTCGGGGAGTTCGCCGACCGCGGCGACGTCCAGGCGCTGCCGGCAGCGGTGGCCGCCACGACCTCCTTCGTGGTCGTCGTAGGCACGGAGACCACGACCGACACCACCGGGACCCGCCAGGACGCGGTCGCCTGGCGCACCCGCGACCTCCAGGAGTGGGAGCGGCTGCCGCTGCGCGGGCGTCCCGGGGTCTCCAGCGGCGCGACGGACCTGGCGTGCGGCCCTCGCGCGTGCGTCGTCGCGGGATGGGTCGGCGACCGGCTCACCGCCTGGCGGGTCGACGCCCGTGCGGCACGGCGGTTGCCGCTCCCCCGCGTCGCCGTCGAGCCGTACGTGGCGCGTCCCCGCGCGGCCTACGACGGGGCGTGCACCGCGGTCGCGGCCGGCCAGGAGTCGCGGGACCTCGTCGCCTCGGCGGACGGGAAGCGGTGGACGACGAGGCCGGTGCCCCGGGCAGAGGTCACCGATCTCGCGATCGACGGCGGACGTCTCTACGTGCTCGCACCGGACGCGGGCACACCGCTCGTCTCCCGTGCCGACGTGTGCGGAGGCTAGCTGTGCTCCGCCGGCCTGTCTGCCGTCAGGCGGCGGTCAGCGACTCGGCGAGCGGGACCAGCGTCTCCGCGCACCCGGCCTCCAGCTTGACGGTCGCCAGCTCGTCACCACGGGTCGTCCCTCGGTTCACGATCACGACCGGGGTGCCGGCCTTCGCCGCCTGCCGCACGAACCGCAGACCCGACAGCACCTGCAGCGACGACCCGACGACGAGCAGCGCGTCGGCGTCGTCGACGAGGGACCGGCACCGCTCGACGCGAGGCTTGGGGACGTTCTCGCCGAAGAACACGACGTCGGGCTTGAGCCGCCCTCCGCACCGCTCGCACGGCGCGACGACGAACCCGGCCGTCTCCTCGAGGAGCGCGTCGCCGTCCGGCGCGATCGCGTAGACGCCGTCCCCGTAGCCGGGGTTCAGCGCCTCGAGCCGCTCGTGCAGCGTCGCCCGCGAGGTCCGGTCGCCGCAGTCGAGGCACACCACGTCGGCGATCCGCCCGTGCAGCGTGACGAGCTCGCGCTGCCCCGCCGCCTCGTGCAGCCCGTCCACGTTCTGCGTGACGACCGCGGAGACGGCGCCAGCGGCCTCGAGCGCCACGAGGGCGTGGTGGGCAGCGTTCGGCGCGGCTCCGGTCATGTGGCGCCACCCGATGTGCGCCCGCGCCCAGTAGCGCTGCTGCGCCTGGGGGCTCGCCACGAACTCCTGGTACGTCATCGGCTGGCGGGGCACGGAACCCGGTCCGCGGTAGTCGGGGATGCCCGAGTCCGTGCTGATCCCGGCACCGGTCAGCACGACCGTGCGGCGTCCGGCGAGGAGCGCGCAGACGTCGCCCAGGTGCGGGGCGGAGGTGAGCATGTCCACTGTTCCAGGGTACGAGGCCTGGGGTAGCGACATCGCCGTCTACGCTGGCGGGCGTGAACGGTCGGAGCTGGGTCAGCAAGGGTGTCGTGATCCCGGCCGCCCTGAGCCTGGTGTGCGCCACGGTGGGCGTGCTCGCCTGGGCGGGTTCGAGCGCGGGAGCCCAGGTGGGCGGGGCGAGCGTGACGATGCTCGAGGTCCCCGGTATGCCGACCGACGCACCCGCACAGCCGTTCGTCACCCCGCATCTCGCGACGGCGTCGCTGGACTCCGGTGTCGGCACGTCCGGCGCCGGAGTCGCCCGCGGTTGGGTCTCGGACGTGTCCGCCCGTACGGGGATCGGTGCGGTGGCGCTCTCGGCGTACGCGAACGCCGCACTCCGGATCAGTACGGAGCAGCCGGCCTGCGCACTCCCCTGGACGACGCTGGCGGCGATCGGCTGGGTGGAGTCGCACCACGGGACGCTGGGCGGCAACGTCCTCCTCCCCGACGGGAAGACCCGGACGCCCCTCCTCGGGCCCGCGCTCGACGGATCGGCCGGTGTCGGAGCCCTGCGTGCCCGCGCCGAGGACACCGCCGCTCACGGCAACGCCCGCTGGGACCACGCCGTCGGCCCGCTCCAGTTCATCGGCTCCACCTGGCGGCGTTGGGGATCGGACGGCGACGGCGACGGGGTCGCGGACCGCCACGACGTCGATGACGCGGCGTACTCGGCCGCCCGCTACCTCTGCGCCGACGGCCACGACCTCACCAGCGGTGCGGGATGGTCGGCCGCCGTGAGGTCGTACAACCACTCCGACGCCTACGTCGCCTCGGTGCTCGCGGCCGCCAACGAGTACGCCGCGGGATAACGACGACGGTCTCGACATCACGGCTGCTCCAGCAACCGCAATGTCGAGACCGTGTCTGGGCCGGGCCGGGTTAGACCGTCGCCTCCTCGGGGGTCCGCTCCAGGCGCTTCGTGAGCTGGTCACCCTCGATGTCGAGGTTCGGGATGAGCCGGTCGAGCCACGCCGGGAGCCACCAGGCCGACTTGCCGGCGATCGCCATGAACGCCGGGATCAGCGTCATGCGCACCAGGAACGCGTCCGCCAGGATGCCGAACGCCAGCCCGAAGCCGATCGGCTTGATCATCGCCATCGGGCTGATGATGAAGCTGCCGAACACCGAGATCATGATGATCGCCGCGGCGGTGACGACACGGGCGCTGTGGCTGAACCCGGTGACCACCGAGGTGCCGGCGTCTCCCGTGTGGACGTACTCCTCACGCATCCGCGACACCAGGAAGACCTGGTAGTCCATCGCGAGTCCGAACAGGATGCCCACCATCAGCAGCGGGAGGATGCTGATGATCGGACCCGGGGTGTCGACACCGAAGAGACCGGACAGCCAGCCCCACTGGAAGACGGCCACGGTCGCACCGAGGGCGACACCGATCGTCAGCAGGAAGCCGACCACCGCGGACAGCGGCACCAGCAGCGAACGGAACACGAGGATCAGCAGGATGAACGCCAGGCCGACCACGAGTGCCAGGTAGACCGGCAGGGCGTCGGCGAGCTTCTCGGAGACGTCGACCGACACGGCCGTCTGACCGCTGACCAGGACCTCCGCACCCGTGTCGTCCTGGATGCCCGCGACCGCGTCGCGGATGTCGGCGACCAGGTCCTGCGTCTCCGCGTCGGCCGGCCCGCTCTTCGGGATCACGGAGATGGTGGCGAGGTCGGCGTCGGGGATCGCCTGGCCCGGGACGACCGCCGCGATGTCGGTCTCGACACCTTCGATCGCCTCGGTGGTCGCGGCCACGGCGGCGTCCGCGTCGTCGGCCTCACGGGTGTCCACGACCACGAGCAGCGGCCCGTTCGCGCCCGCACCGAAGCTGTCGGCGATCATGTCGTACGCCTTGCGCTGCGAGGTGTCCTTCGCGGCCGTGCCGTCGTCGGGCAGCGACTCCTGGAGCGACATGACGGGGATCGACGCGACGGCGGCGACGAGCACGCCGACCACCGCGACGACGGCCTTGCGCCGCGAGACGAAGCCGGCCCACCGGTGACCCATCGCGGGCGCTCCGGAGTGGTCGTCGGCCTCGGGGTCGTGCTGGCGCAGGCCCGGGATCTTGCCCTTGATGATGCGCTTCTTGGCGAACCCGAAGATGGCCGGCACCAGCGTCAGGGCGATGAGCACCGCGATCGCCACGGTGGCCGCAGCCGCCAGGCCCATCTCGGTGAGGAGGGAGATGTTGACGACGGCCAGCCCTGCGAGGGCGATCACGACCGTGATGCCGGCGAAGACGACAGCGCTTCCCGCCGTGCCGACGGCGCGTCCGGCCGCCTCCTCGGGCTCACGTCCGATCATCACCTCGTGCCGGTAGCGGGAGACGATGAACAGCGCGTAGTCGATACCGACGGCGAGGCCGAGCATCGTCGCGAGGATGGGCGTGGTCGAACCGAGCGACACGAAGCCGGTCAGGGTCGTGATCCCCGCGATGCCGATGCCGACGCCGACCAGTGCGGTGAGCAGCGGCATGCCCGCAGCGATCAGCGAGCCGAAGGTGATGACCAGGACCACGAGCGCGACGACGATGCCGATGAGCTCCGAGGCGCCCGTCTCCGGGATCTCCATGAGCGCGTCACCGCCCATCTCGACCGTCATCCCCGCTTCACGCCCGGCCTCCGGCGCCTCCTCGAGGGCCTCGATCTGTGCTTCGGAGAGGTCGATCGACTGCGTGTCGTACGTGACGGTGGTGTACGCGACGGTCTCGTCCGGCGACACCTGGCCGGCCTCGAACGGGTCGACCGCGCTGACCACGCCGTCCTGGGCGGCCAGCGACTCCACGGTCTCGCCGATGACGCCGGCATACGTCGGGTCGGTGACCTTCGAGCCGTCCGGCGCCTGGAAGACGAGGCGCGCCGTGGCGCCGTCGGCGGCGGCGCCGGGGTTGCGCTCCTTCATCAGGTCGAAGGCCTCGACCGACTCCAGCCCAGGCATGGAGAAGTTGTCCGAGGTCTTGCCCGACAACGTCGCCGCGCCGGTGCCGGCGAGGACGAGCGCGATCAGCCACGCGGCGAGCACGCCCTTGCGGTGGCGGAAGGCCCACCGTCCGAGACGGTAGAGGTACCAGGACACGGTTTCTCCTGAGGTTGTCGTGCGCCCGCGAGCGCGTGGTCGGAAGGGAGTCAGGAAGGGGTGGTGATGCCCAGCGCGGGCAGGATCACGGCGTCGAGGAATGCGGTCAGGTACGCCATGTCGGCCGGCTTGCGCTCGATCAGCTCGCGGACCATGGCCGGACCGACCAGCGCCGGGACGAGGAACGGGATCGCCGGGTCGTCCGCGTCGATCTCGCCACGCGCAACCGCCCGCTCGAGCACCTCGTCGAGCACCGCGACACGGGCCACGACGACGCGCTCGTGCAGCGACTCGGCAAGGCTGGGGTGGGTCTTGCACGCATGGATGACAGCACCGGCGAGCGCGATGTCGGGGTCGACCTCCTCTTCGAAGGTGCGGTAGAGCTCGAGGAAGTCACCGCGCAGGGAGCCGGTGTCGGCAGGGTGGATCTCCGGCGCGTGCGCGTCGAAGGCCGCCACGACGAGCGACTCCTTGCCACCCCACTGGCGGTAGAGCGTCGCCTTGCTGGAGCGGGACTCCTCGGCGACACGGTCCATCGTGAGTCGGTCGTACCCGACCTCCGTGAGGAGGCGCAGCACGGCGGCGTACAGCTCGTCGGTCCGTTCCGGCGTCAGACGGCTGCTCACGGCGCGCATCCCTCGGTCCTCTGGTCCAGGTCGCGAAGCCGCGACATCGAAACGAAACAGTTTCGTTCCGATGTTAGGTCGGTCTCCACCGAAACCGCAGAGTCACCGGTGGTGGCCTCGCTCACATCGACGGCCTTGTAGCGTCGAGGCATGGCCGACCTTGCGACTTCCCTCCGTACCGCACTCGACGGTCCGTACGCCGCAGTGCGCGACAACACCCGCGACCAGCTGGTCAAGACCGGCGTCCTGACCGACCCCACGCTCTCCCTCGACGAGCAACGCACCCGTACCCGCGAGGCCCTGATGGCCCTCGCCTCCACCGGGATGCCCGCCGCCGGGTTTGCCACGGCGCACGGAGGAGAGGGTGACATCGCGGCCACGCTGATCGGGTTCGAGATGCTCGTGCACTCCGACGTGTCGCTGATGGTCAAGGCCGGCGTCCAGTGGGGTCTCTTCGGCGGCGCCATCGAGAACCTCGGGACCGAGCGCCACCACACCACCTACCTGCCCGACGTCGTCACCGGTGACCTCCTCGGCTGCTTCGCGATGACCGAGACCGGGCACGGCAGCGACGTGCAGAGCCTCGAGACCACCGCGACGTACGACGCGGCGACGGGCGAGTTCGTCATCGACTCGCCGACGCCG
>Ga0233383_1000069_pt1 | contig 42967 bp, 42 predicted proteins | sample ElkDunMinimDraft_14_FD_191542 | JGI IMG/M metagenome (GOLD analysis project Ga0233383, IMG submission 191542) | Fecal eukaryotic communites from dung pellets of Tule Elk in California, USA - Elk Dung G16 | ecosystem: Host-associated > Mammals > Digestive system > Large intestine > Fecal | place...
CATCAAAAAAAAAAACGAGTGATGAATGTCCCACACTCGTGGAGGGATTATATTTATTCACCCTCTATGCGTTACGGTGTCAATCAGCCTTTCGCAATCTGATTGATTACCTCGGTATTGTCTTTATTAATCTATATATTCCCAATATAAAGGAGTTCCATCTGGAAGCTTACCGCAGTAACTATTAGTCTTAATACAATATCTTATATTACTAGCTATATGACACTTATAATATTCACCTGCTTCTTTAAGTGAATTAAATTCTTTTCCAGTAGTTATACATCTAACCTTTTTTCCATGTTTTCCTATATTACCCTTTATTGATTTTTCAATTCTAGTTCCATAAGTATTGTTATACTGATAAGTACACCATTCCAGATTATCTACACAATTATTATCTTTAACTTCATCTTTATGATTTACTAATGGAAAATTTTTAGGATTTGGCACAAAGGCTTCAGCAACTAGTCTATGCACTCTTCGATAGCTTCTATTACCATTATTGTACAAACAGACATTTAAATATCCGTCTTTGTCTTTTTTGAATTTGAGTAAAGTTCCTTTAACTAATAATTTTCCAGTTTTACTTGTATTATGGTTCACAATTCTATCTAAACTTTTAACATTACCCATATTGCTTACCTGATATAGTCCTTCATATCCTTTAATGTCTTTCCAGATTTCTTTCATATTATCATCTCCTTTCTTTTATAATATACGTATATAGATTAATTTAAGATTTCCACCGATTTTGCGGGATTTTATAACGGCAAACAAGTATCTACCGTTATTTCTGATATTTTCAAGTAATGTAGAGAATCCTAATAATGTATCTCCAACAGATACTATAGCATTATTAACGTTACCTAACATAACTCTTGTAAATTCGTTAGATATAGGATCTAAATGATCTAGTAATCCATCTAATGTTTTTACAAATGTTGTCCATACTTCAGCACATGCTGTTACAGATTTATGGAATGTATCAGCAAAGTTCTTTAATATGTCATCTCCAGCTATATCCATGAAATTCTTGAAGTGTTCTGTAATTCCTAGTATAAAGTCTCTAGTTACTACAGCTGCTTCGTTTAATGAGTCTATCATAGATTTAGTTATATTATTAGCTTTTGGATCTAAGTATTTAAATAAGTCTTCGAATGATTTAAGTAATCTTGTACCAACTTCAAATGATACAGTAGATAGTGCAAGAGCTAATTCAGCTAAATGTTGAAGGAAAGTAGCCCCCCCACTCTCCCAGCAACTTCCTAAGTAATTACCTAGTTCTTGGAAAGTTATCTTAGCTTGCTCTTTAAAATCAGCTAATGCTTTAGTAAGTCTTGGTGACATTACTTCCCAAGCTTTATATACTGGTTCGAATAAACCTTTTAGTTTATTAACTATACCATCGCATACATCGTCAACTGGACTAGTTAATAATCCAGGTAAACCTGTAAATCCAGTTTCTAAGCCATCTAATATAGCATCAGATATACCAGTTCCTATATCACTGTAATCTGGAACTGCTTCTTCTGCATCCTCAAGAGCGTCAGCCATAGCATCTGCAGCACTATCGTCACTTCCAGGGCTTCCGAAAGATAGTATGTTAAGTTCATCTATACCTGCTAGAGCACCTTGCATTGTATCAGATGATTCTTTAACTTTATCAGCAGAATCCTTAGCAGAATCTCCTACTTTATTATAAGAATCTGATAACTTATCATTTTTATCTTTAGCTTTATCAGTTTCTGTTGTATCAACTTTAGGAGTTATTGATCTATCAGCTATGTTAGGTTTAGCAGCTGCTGGGTTTTGTTGAGTTTCAGTAGGTGCTATAGCTCCTCCACCTTTGAAATCCATTTTAACACCAAACATTTGTAATAAACCTGAAGTAACTTTAGCTATATAGTTAAATACTACTTCTAAGAATGATAATAACTTAGTTAATGATGGCATTATAGCTGTCCATATTGTTGCCAATTGTGTTATCGATAGGCTTTTTATCCTACCTTCTATATGTCACCATATAGTTCGGCGTACATCATCACCCTCGTCTTATTCGTTAGGGTGTCGGGCACTCTTGGGGAGATTATATTTATTCACTCCCTACGCTCTACGGTGCTGAATAGCCTTTCGTAATCTATTCAGTTACCTCGGTATCGTCTAGATATTTCCATTGTAATTTAGTTCCATCACTTAATTTTCCGCAAAAGTTTCGTTTACCGTTGCAAACAGCAGGAATATGCGTAGCAGAAATTTTATAGAAATCCGCAGCCTCTTTTATAGAATTAAAAACTTTATTAGTTGTCGTACATACAACTTTTTTAGTTCTATTAGGTGTATCTGCTGATTTACATTTCATTTCAGGTTCTATCACATTACCATTTTCCAAATATCTGAATACTAGGTGTTTACCATCATCAGAAGTTCCGCAATAGTTTCTTTTTCCTTTGCATACAGCAGTTATTGAACTATTATCAACTTTATAGAAATCTGCAGCATCTTTTATAGATTTGAAGATTTTGTTAGTTGTTACACATATAATCTCTTTACTTATGATTTCTTTACTTTTAAGACAACCTTTATTAGCAATTCCTTTTGTTTTTTCTGATATTCTGGTAAGTCTTGTACCATAATTCATATTATACTTAGCTGTACACCATTCAAGATTATCTACTTTGTTATTTGACTTAATTTCATCTTTATGATTAACTTGTGTTTTATTCTCAGGATCATCATTGAAGATGAATGCTTCTGCAACAACTCTATGAACTCTTGTATATTTTTGTACTCCATCTTTTGATAAACCTACAGTAAGATAACCGTCTTTATCTTTTTGCTGCTTTAATAAAGTTGATTTTTGAGTTTTACATATTGAGTGATTTCTTCCACTATAATATTGTCTTTCTAATGTTCTAATATTACCTAAATTACTTACTTGATATAATCCTTCATATCCTATAACGTCCTTCCATATTTCCATTAAAAGCACCTCACTAAATTTAGATTTAAATTTAAAAGGTTGTTTAGACGTCCATTTTATTTTTAAAAATTATTAACCTAGATTTCTACCGATTTTGTCCGATATTTTTTACATAGAGTTTCCTCATATGCCGGGCTACAACTTAACCCAAGTTTCCTAGTGCTAATTTAGTATTAGCTAATTGTGCTGTAAATGCAGCTTGTCTTGATGCAGCACTGTCAGCTATTGTACCATATTTAGCAGCTGTTTGATTTAATATTTCTTGTACTATTATTGCTTGTTGTTGTTCTGTTGATAATTTATCCCAGCTTTCTACTCCAGCTGCAGCTGCTAGATTAGCTGTTTTAAGGTTTAATCCAAGTTGGTCAACGGCTTCTGATGATCCGTTAATACCTGAACGTAAGTTTTCTAGAACATCTTCAACTGCATATCCAGTAGCACTTGCTATTGTACCAGCGGCTTCAAGTAGTTTTTGAGTTGTGCCTGCTACTTTATTAGCATCAGATTCAAAGTTAGATACTATTAATGAGTATATATTACCAAATGATGCAACTTGTTCTTTACTTAATCCGAATGCAGCGGCATTACCATTAGCAAAGTCTATTAGCTGTTTAGAAGCTCCTCCTAATGTTCTTTCAATCGTACCCACTGCAGCATCATATTTAATAGCTGATTGAGTAGCTTCTCTAAATATTCCGCCTAATTGATAAACTCCAAATGCTCCAGCTAATTTACTTATAACACCTTTAAGTTTATCTACTGGTTTAATACATTCAGTAGTACCTTTTTGGAATATAGATGCTAACTTAGACCATCCAGATTTAGCAGCAGATTTAGCACCATCAAACATTGTATTGAATATAGCTTTAAACTTAGCTTTGAATTTCTCTATGTCTTTTTCAGTTCTTGCTAAACTTGCAGTAGCATTTTCAAAGCCTTTCATTTTAATAGCAGTACCTAATGCATTTTTAAGTAATGTAAATGAAGCTTTAGCTTTTTCTATACTAGCTCTAAACTTATCAGCACTAGTTGCATTTTGATCTAGTTTAACAGCTTTTACATTTGCAGCAGCTTTGTTAAAGCTATCATATGCAGCTTTAGTTTTCTTAGTACTTTCTGTTACACTCTTTAATGCATTTTCAGCATTTTTAGTTCTAACAGTTAATAATGGATTTTTAATAGCAGCTAACATGTTAGAATACTTACCTATTTTTTCCATCATGTTACCGATGCCTTTTAGTCCATTTCCTGTGCCTTTTATCTTGAATATTTCGTTAAATTCTCTTTGAGCTTTTTCGAATTCAGCATTAAGTTTCTCTACTTCTTCTCTAGGGACATCTGTACTTATACTGTTAAGGTTAGATTTTATTTTATTAGCACGGTTCTTATAACCTCTAATAATATCATCCCATTGCTTTTCATTACTCTTTGGTTTACTATCTTCTCTATAAGACTCAATAGGTCTTCTAGGAATTCTTTTTTGTGGTTTTGGTTCTTCCTCATTGACAGTAGATTCTGGTTTAGCTTTCTTAGTTTGCATCTTTTTAGCATTTGCGATTGTACCTTTAAATGCTTTTTCTAAATTTTCAGCTGCTTTCTTACCAGCTTCTGATATATTCTTTAATGAATCTTTAGCTGGAGCGTTAGATTTAGCTTCACGTTTTTCTTTAGCCGCTTTTTCTCTAGCTGCACTCTTTTCATTTACTTTTTGCTCAAATGCTTTAGCTGATTCAGCTGCTTTTTTAAGGCTATTATCTATTTTATTTTCTACAGTTTCTGCAAATTCTTTAAATGGTTTCTTTTTATTTCTTATAGAGTCTGTAGTTTTATCAAGTATCTCTTGGTACTCTTCTCCTAAAGTAATACCTAGTTTTCCAAAGTCTACTTTCATTGCAGCAAGCGTACCCTTGCCTGATGTTATTGATTCTTCAAGATAATTATTTGAATAACCAGAAAGCTTTTTCATATTAGAACGATTATTATATTCTAATTTTCGTTGGTAGTTTAATACATTCAGATATTTATTAAGTGCTTCGCTTTCTTTTTCAGCAGTTTTACGGTTATTATAATTCTTTGAGAATGGAACACTTGAACCTGGAGCGCTCATAGCAGCTCTAGCTTTTGATCTAGCAACATTGCTAGCTGCTTTAACACGTTCTATCTCTTCAATTAAAGGTTGTATTTCTTGATCTATTCTTTCTCTTTCTCTACGTTTTTTAGGATTCTTTTCATCAATTTTTTCTTTAACAGCTTGTCCAGCAGCTATTGTTCCAAGAACACTAATTGTTGCCACTACTGGATGTGCTTGAGCAAATGCTAATCCAACTTTTCCAGCAGTTAACGCACCTTTACCAATAGTTCCTGCAACTTTCCCAGCTTTAGCTAGACCTCCTGCAGCACTTGCTCCTTTGGCAGCCGCACTTGCTCCTTTGGCAGCATTACTTACACCTTTAGCAGCTTTAGCAGTATTAGCAACTGTTTTAGCTGTACCCATTGCAGCTACTGCGTCATTAACTGTTTTACCTGCTTTTTTAGCAGTTTCACAAGCTTCAACAAAGTCTTGTATATTAGCTGTATGCTTAGGAAGATTCGCGATATCTTCTTTACTTACGAGGTTTTTAGAAGCATTATATAGTTGATCGACAGCCTTTTTATTAAGAAGCATGTCTCCAACTTTAATTACACCTTTTCCAGCATCATATAAATCTTTGCCTTTTCGTATTTTTCCTGTAATACTACCGCCGGCAAACTTGTCAACAGCTCTACTAAAACGTCTAACTGCTCCTTCAAAACTATTATCTCCGCCAGTAAATAATCCTTCTAGTTTGCCAAATAATTTTTCAGGAATTCCAGTTTTATCTAAAACTTTCTTAGTACCATATAGGCCAGCTGCTGTAGCTGCCGCACCTATTACTTTTTGAACTGATTCAGGAAGTTCTTTTAACCAGTCAGTAAATTTGTCTATAAGTTCTCCTACTTTAGTTGTAAAGTCTTTAACTTTACCTGATATCTTAGTACAGAAATCCCCTATACTGTCTACTCCTAAACCAAGTTGTTTGGCAAATTTAAGTATATTGTCTATAGCACTTTGTACAAAGTCTCCAGAGAATCCTAATAAAGTTGTACCAAGTTTAGTAAGAGGTTCTATTAATGGATTTAAAACAGCTGATATAGATTCTACAATTTTTCTTAATCCAGATATCCAAGGATCTGCAGCATCTTTAGCCTTTTTAAGTGTGTCACTGTTAAATATTTTACCTAAGTTATTAATAATACTTTCTAATATAGTTACTAAACTCTTACCTGATTTTTTAAGCATTTCAAATGTTTCAGGCATTTCATTCTTGAAGTTACCAAATGCAGTTCTTAATCCATTTACTATAGCATCTTTAATAGTTTTACCTATATTAACAATGCTATCTGTAAATGAAGTTATTTTCTCTTTAGCACTCTTAAATGCGTTTTTAACTATGTTAACAGAACTTTCTAAACCTTTCCATATTCCCACTAGACCTGCCATACTGCTTCCTAGAGAGTCTACGAAGTTTACAGCTGTTTCTACTAATGCCTTACCTGCAGCTTTAGCTTGTGCTGCTAGATAATCAAACCCTGCTTTAAGAGGAGCAAATGTAGTACCTAAATGAAGTTTTATAAATGCAGATATTAAATTAAATGTTGCCCTTATGTAAGGTTTTATAGTATTACCTATCTTACCTAATGTTGATAGTACTTTTGGTCCATGTGTTTTAATAGCAACGAATGCTTGTGAAGCTAATAAAACAGTGTTCCCTAATTTCCCAAGTGATCCAGCTATTCCAGTTGTTATGCTTTCAAATACAGAACCTATTTGCTTAGGCATTGTAGCTTTCATTGCAGAGAATAGAGTATTGAATGATCTAGCTATTCTGTCTCCAGACATAGTATCATAAGCCTTAGTCTTATAATTACCCATGTCTACCCCTAAATCTATTCTACCTTTTTGATTTATTGCTTTTGATATAACACCTGTTATTTTACCGGCTACATTAGCAGCCACTTTGAAAGCGCCATTAAGAGAAAAACTTAGTGTATTAACAAGAAGTTTTCCCGCACCTTTTATTAGTCCTAATCCAGATTTAATTCCAAAGCTTAATGTAGATACTAAGAATTTACCAGTAGTTCTCATAATATTGGAGCATAATCTAATACCACTAGTTAAGGCAGTACCAAATGTTTTTCCAAGTGTTAAGAACATTCCAGCCATTCCAGATAATGCTTTGAATAAGACTTTACCTAAAGAAGCTAAACCAGTTAAAGCACTTTGCATACCTTTTAATAGAGCTTTACCTAATAATTTACCAGTATTTCTTGCTGTACCAGTTAGCTTATTCATTTTCTTAAATTCTTTCTTTAATGAGCTAGACATACCTGCAGTTGATTTTTCAACTGATTTAGACATTTTCTTACTCATTTCAGTAACGTCTTTACTCATGCTTTTTATACTAGAACTCATTTCTTTACTCATAGTCTTTATTCCAGCACCAGTGTTTTTATCACCAAATGCATTTTTCATAGCAGTTTGAAACTTGTTAATGTTCTTAAGAGCATCCTTGGCATCAACATTAATCTTATAATTAAGACCGTTATTATCCATGTTATACATCTCCTTTCATAATATTATAGCATATTGTTTATGTTCAAAGAGTAAAAGACTAATACCTAATATGGTATTAGTCTTCTTTTTTATTCTCTTCTTTTATCTCTTGTATCTTCATTTTATTATTGTGCCAGCTAGCATATTCTAAGAATCTTGCTCTCATTGCTGCTGCTTTCTTAGCTTCTTGAGCTTTACGTCTAGCTTCTGCTGCAATCTCTGCTTCAAATAACTCTGGATAGATTTCTTCTATTCCAGGAAATTCTACTTCATTAGACATGATTCTTGCTAAAGATATACCTATTAGGTTAGCTAACCTGTAATCAAAGGAAGCTTTCTCTTTAGATTTATTTTTCTCAGAATCTATAATAGAGTCTACAATTCGATTAAGTTCTCCATAGGTACTAGTCCAAAACACATCTTCACTTATTCCCTTAATCATACAACCTTTTAAGAAATCTACTAATGATTCTTCGAATGTTTCTTGTTTATCTATGTTATCACTTACTACTTCATCAGAAGATTCAGTGTTGTTTTCTTTTTCATTATGTTTGTAATCACCAAAGAAACCTGAATCTTTAATTAATTGCACTATAGTCATAGCTAGATCTTCATCGGTATTTTCTTCTAGATAAAGGTCTAGTATATCATATACATCATTAATAGAATAATCTCCAATTAAAGCATAATATAAGATTGAAACAGCATCACTTCTGTTCCAACCTTCAGACCCTATTCGACTAATTATAACTAATGGTGATTCACCGAAACGTCTTTCAATTAATACCATTGCTTCCATAGTTAGTCTAAGCTTTAATGTAGTACTATCATTAATGACTAATTCTGTATAGCGCATTTATCTTACCATAAGTCTTTTTTCTCAGGTTCTTCAGGTTCTGCCATTCTTATTTCATGTAATACTTCTTCTGCTGGTCTTTCTTCTTTAACTTGTACATTTTCCATTTTCATGTATCCACTAACTCCTAGAACTTGGATCATTAATTCCATAAAGTCAGTCATATCATGTCCTTCCTCTACAAAAGCATCATATATGTCATATACTTTTTCAATAGTTATTCCATGTTGATATTTTTGTAAAGCAGCGTGGAATATTAATAATAAAGCTTCAAATGATGGTATTTTTCCATCTTGCGCTTCTATTAACACGTTTAATGGGTTAGTTCCTAATCTCTTTTCTAATGCTATTGAGTTTTTAGTGTCTATTCTTAATTTTAATTCTCTATTTTGTACAAATAATGATTTATAGTTTGCCATATGGTTTATACCTCTTTCTATGATTATTTTAGATTATTTAATAATTAGTTTATTATTTAAGGGTAGAAAAGAATTCTACCCTTAGTGATTTAATTAATTTCCTGCTGGAGCGTCACCAGAGAAAGTTATTTCTGTAGATAAAGCAACTGACATAGTGAAAGTTAAAGCAGCATTAACTGCAGCTTCTCCCATAGCAACTGCTATTCTTCCTTTGAATTCGAAAGATTCTTCAGCGTTTTCTCCCATTTTAGGTAATACAACTTTTATAGTTTGCTCTTCTCCTGCTACTTCCATAGCTCTTAATTCTTTATAGTTTATAGAATCAGTAGCTTCTTCACCATCTATTGATGGATCGTATAATACAGCGAATTCTAAGTCTCCATAGTCTTTTATACCATCTATATATTTTCTAGATTTGTCTGCTAAAGTTGTAACGTCTATTTTTTCTGGAGTTGCACCAAGAGCTGGTATATCTGTTACCCCTCTTACTTCTTTGTCTCCAACTAATAATTTAATACCTACTGAACATACTGCCATGATTGATTCCTCCCTAATTTTTATTGTTTAAATATGATTTTATTATGGTTTACAACAGCTGTAAAGTTTAATATTTGAGAATATACTCCGTCTCTATACATCATTTCACCAGAGTAATTCTTTTTGAAACCTAATTTATTACACATAGCTATATCTAATATATTAGCCATCTCAAATAGGTCTTCCGGATTTTCATCATCCGCATAATTAGTAAATTGTATCGTAATATTTGCGTATTCTATTTCAGGTAGTCTCGCATAGTCGTCATTCCCAACCTCGTTAATTATAATGCAAGGAAGAGTATTACCAACTTTAGGAGCTATCCAATATGCTTTTATCTTACTACATAGGTGTAGTTCTTTTATAGTTTCATTAATTACTTTGTATACTGCTGGTTTAATATCTATCATGAGTTAGAACCCCCTAACGCTTTGGAAATTTTCTCTTCTAAGTTATCTTTCATAAACTCCCAGTTACGCATTATAGCTGTTCTTAAAAAAGGATTACCTGGAATGAAGCTATTAAAAGCTGATTGTCCATTCTGATTCTTTCCAATTGTCCCGTGACCGTTTTCAACCCAATAGGCGTATTCTACATCACTACCTATGAGCGCACTCCAAACACCATCAGAATATTCCATTTGCGCATTTATACTCTTTCTAAGTCTACCAGTATCTACGGGGCAATAGGCTTTGGCATCTCTTACAGTATCAATACAAGCGCTTTTAAATTCTTCTTCACATATCCTTTCTAACTGTTCTACAGCATCTTCCATAATAGAATTTAACATTTTGTTGTTGACTTCAATATTTATTTTCATTAATCTATCCTCTTAACTATAAATTGTAAACAAGGTAAGATGGATAAATTCCAGTCTTGTATAGCTTCTATCTCATACATATTTCCGTTAAACTTAATCTTAGTTCCTTTTAATAGTATAGGGGAAGGAGAAGCAATTATTTCGTAACTAATTTCAGTTGAGATACCGTACTCTTGTTGTACTTTACTTTGAGATATTGGGTATACAAAAGCTGGTATAGAAGCTACTAACTTATCTGGTTCCGGTTTAAACATTCCGTACTCATTAGTAGTACCTTTACCAGTAGATTTATAGACAAGTATAGTAGTATTAAATGTAAAATCGAAATTATCCATTAAAAGAATCCTCCAACAAAATGTCTTATAGAATCTATTAAGTAATCTGGAATTTCAGTTACGTTGCTGATTGAGTTTCCATATTCGATACTTAGAGGGCCTTGAGATTTCTTAACTACGTTTTTACCAGCGCTATCTTTGTCTTTTTTGTGATTGAAAAGAGCGATGTCTATGATTTCGTCTTTATATTCTTCTAATACATTAAAGTAAGGGTTATTAACTCTTTTCTGCACAGCTTTAAATGCTCTATTCGCATATCTTATGCCTTGCGCGTCGTCAGGTTCTAATTCAAGAGATTTACAAACCGCTAATTGTATTTCATTAAGTATTGATAAATTTTCTTCCGATTTATAATTAACAATCTCTCTCATTTATATCACCTCTGAATATAAATTCAGATTAAGCTTGTTTTACTAATCTTATTATTCTAGTAGCATCAGTTATAGCCATAACGTTTACAACTCTTAAGTAAACATCATTTCTTCTGCAGTTAGCGTCTCTTTCTTGTTCTACTTCTACTTCTTTTTTGATGAAGCAAGTAACAGCATTTCTGTCCATTATGTAAGCATGTCCAGCTGCTATCATTCTAGAATGAACTACTGGTAATCCAGCTACTTGTCCAACTTGTCCTGAGAATAATAATTCTCCTTGTCTAGCAGCTTTGTAGTCTTCGTCTTTTCTTATGTCAGTTTTCATATCGTCACCAACTAATAAGAATAAACCTTCTTCCATTTCCATATTTAATAATGCTAAAGCGTCTACTACATCATTGTAAGTTAATGCTCCATCTAATTGAGCTTCTATAACTATTTTTTCATCTTCTCCAACTTCTTCTATACAATTGAAGAATTTTTTATTGAAATGATTTTTCATTTCTACAGCAGCTTTTTCTATAGCACATTGAACTGCTAATGGGTCTATCATAGCTTGTTCGTCAAAGTAGTGGAAAGGTTGTTGTTGAACTTTAACTTCGTATTCCTTTTTAGTTAAGCTTACTAGCCCTGCTGCGTCTTCAGAGTTTCCTTGTCCCATAGCTAATTCTTCTACAGTACCTTCATATTTGTAAGTATGAACAGCTTTTTTCATTCCTGCAGCAGTAGCTAAACTATTATCTATAGTCATTAAGTTTCTAGTTTCTAACTTAGTATTTAATATATCTTCGAATCTATTTGCGATAACTTTATTATCATATAATTGATGGTTCATTGACATTTACGTTTCCTCCCTATTTTTCAGTTAATTTTTTATAAAGTTCAGGATCTTCTACGAACAGTTTTTGTTGGTCAGCTAATGACATCTTTCTAAATTCAGTTTTAGATAATCTAGTATCTGGTTTCTCATCATCACTTTGTATTCTAGGCGCTCTACCAGCTAATTTAGTATTAAGAGTATTAGCTATAGCTTGATCCCACATTTCTTTTAATGCTTTTATACGTTCGTTAGTAGATTCAGCATCATTACCTACTATCCATTCAGCAAACTCTTTAGGGACTTCTCTGTTTGCTAATTCTAACTGAGTTTGTTGTAGTAACCTAATTCTATCAAGCTCTGCTCTTTCCTCAGCTATTTTTTGTTTTTCTTTAGCTAGCTCTTCTTTTGCTCGTTCCTCAGCACTCATTTTAGCTAATCTTTCAGCTTCACTTTTCTCTTTGTCCCACTTAGATTTAGCTTTACTGATTTCTTTAGCTAATATTTTATTTAGCTGATCTTGAGTAAATGTTTTTTCAGAAGGGTTGTTTTGAGTATCTACTTCGCTTTCCGGATTAGCTTGTATATCGTTAACAACTTCTTCATTATTTTGATTATTTAAGTTTTCCATTATTTGAATACCTCCGTTTAGTCTCCGAGTAAGAGTAATAACCCAGGTTTTTTAAGGGAACAAGGTAAACCCCATAATAATTATATTGTTTATTCTTTTTATTCCTTATTGCTTTTTAATATTATTAACCGGTAGTAAATCACATCGACCATTAGGATGCAAAGTATAATTTATACCAGGTTTTGCGTCAGCTATTTTGAATATCTTTCCATCCATAGCTTTGCATTTATCACACACTCTATTATCACGTGCTGTTAATATCTCAAATTCTTCTATACCCATTTCTGCATAGCCATCTAACTCAGCTTTAGACATAACCCTATCCATCTCTGTTCTGACTAATCTTTCACAGTTATAGAAGCTAGTACCCATTTGTTTATTAACTCTATTAGAAATCTTTTTAATCCCCTCACCTCTAATTAATCCTTCTGTTAGGGAATCTTTAAGAGTAACTGATAGTTTAGCTTTATTATTCCATATTCTTTCACTATAGTTATGACCTAAGAATTTCTCTTTAATAACTAACTCTACAGCTTTTAGATTAGGAACATTATACATTAACATGTCTATTGTTTTAGTAACCATTCTACCAGCTTCTGATATAGTTTCAGTAACTATATTTTTAATATCAGATTCTTTTACGAAATTAACAACTCTAGCTTTAGTTGTAACATAGAAATTCATAAGATTTTCTGTTAAGGTAGATTCTTCTAATTCAAATAGAGCATTTAATATAGCTTCTATTTTAGCTAATAAGTTTTCAGTTGCTAATTCATTATAAGACTTATTATCGAATTTATATGCTTTGACTTCAGTAGTTATTTCATTAAAGGATTTTAAATATGCTTTCTTAAGTTCATTAACTACAAGTAACGATTCTTTCTCATATATCTTATGTAATTCATCGTTACGTTGTTTCCAGTATTCAGCTGAATTACTCATCTAACTCTTCTTCCTTATTTTCTTCAGGTTCTTCTTCATATTCACTATGAACATTGAACTGATCTAAGTACATCTCTCTATTAGCTTCTAATCTCTCTTTTTCTACTTCAGGGTCTATTATGTTAGAAAGCATTTCTAATATAGCTTCATCGCTAATTAATCCCTTAAGTTTTAATGCTTGATCTATTATTTCATTAGAGTTATCTATAGTATTTCTTACGAAGTTTATTTGTATATCTTTAACTACGTTTATTTCTTCTTTAGCTTTTAACTTAAGAATGTCTATAATAAGTTCTAATCTTCTTAGTAATCCTTTTTTGAACTTAGCTTCTTTAACAGAACATGCATATTCTAATCCAAGTAATTTATATTTAAGTGCTACTCCAGATGCTAATCCAGCAAAACTTTCGTCAGTCATATCTGGTACACCTGAGAACTTGTGTATGTCATTTACTAATCTATTCTTATAGTTTTCTGTAGCTGTATCATTTATATCTTTAGTAACGAATCTAACTCCACCTTGCTCTGGGAAGTTGAATACCTTAAGTTGTTTAAGTTCTCTAGCTACTTCAGGATCTAATTCAGCTCCTACAACCTCTATATAACAATCTGTAAAGTCTTCGAAATCGTTAGCTGTATCTGATTGTGCTTTATCATAAGCGTTTATTAAATCTATAACTCCCTCAAAATCCCCTCTAGCTCTATCGTTATTGTAATAAGGAACGAAAGGAACTATATTAAAGTTGTGTAAAGTTATTTCAGGATCTGCTTGATAACTAGTACCAGCGAATGAATATGTTACTTGTTTATATTGATCCCATAATTCTACGTAAGTAATAGTTTCTTCTTGCACTTCATCGTAATAATCCCAGTGTCTTATTACAGTATGGATATCTTGTTCTATGTCTGGATTAACTAAATATATAATCTCTCTTATATCTACATTAGTAAATCTTATATCACCATAGTTGTCTATATAAATTAATTCAGCAGCACATCCATAAACAGAACATGATTCTGCTAATGAGTTATTTACTGCTAATTCATCATTATAGTTTAATACATCTAATATTTCTTCACTATATGTTTCAGGTATTATATATGTAGGTCTTTTACCCATGAAATACCCTACAGAAGTATTAACTATATATTCTGCGAAACCATGTGATAATTTATTATTATGGTTTCCTTCAGGAACTTCTCTATGTTTTATAACGTTCTTATTATTATACATTTCTTCTAAACGATTGTAACGTTGTATTTCCATTTGATGTTTATCTATAAGCTTTTTAATATAACTTAAAGGTAAAGCATCTCTATATTGTGTAACTACTTTTAACATATCTTTCCTCCTTATATGTTAGTATAAATTATAAAACCCTTTTCCTGTAAGAGTAACTTTATTAGGTTTATTATACAGATCTGAATAAGCATATCTTAAAGCATCCATAGCATGTGACCAGTTATGATCTGTTTTATCAGTATATAATCCAGTCTTCTTATCTTTAAGGTATACATAGTTATCGAACTCTGCAGCTGTATATGGACAATACTTATCTATTACGTATATCTTCATATCTTGTAAGAAACTTATTCCAGCATTAACTGATCCAGTTCCCTTCTTAGCAGCTTCAGCTTTATATCCCTTATTATTTAGATATGCAATAAAATCAGGACTAGCCGCATCGCATCGTATAATAGTTTTCTTTAAGTTCATAGGTTCTATTCCTTGTTCGATATCACTTAATAATGCTCCCCTTTGATAGAACTCATCTATTACCCACATTTCATTTGTAGAAGGTTTATATAATGATAATACTACAGCTGTAGGATCCGTAAACCCTTTATCGGCTCCCGCTTTAACTATAACTTCTCTTTCCTTAAGTAGATTACTTATCATATTAGTTAATTTAATTTCATCTGTTTCTGTAACATGTTCTACGTTCTTATACACCAAGCCTTCATAGTCGCTACCCCATTGCGTTAATATTAAATACAGGTCGTTAATCTGTATCCTTTCTTCCAAAAAAAAAAGAAAGCTGTACATTTCTGTACAGACTAGACTATATCTTCATCTTTAAATAAAACATTATATGGAATTCTACCAGTACCGGCATAATTACTTTTGTTATACTTCTTATACACAACACTGTAACTAAGCCCTTTTTCTTTAGCCACTTGTGAAAGTGTTTTTTCAGTACCATCATTAAAATAAACTTTAATGTTATTGCGTAAATTATTAGACTGTTCAAAATGAGTTGCCCAACAGCAATTATCTTTAGAATAATTACCATTAACATCTATACGCTCTATAGTTGTTTCACTCTCACCATAGTTTCTTACATGTTTAAGATAAGATTCATACATATCCTTTTTAAATTCTTCGTAACTATTCCAAATAACTCTAATTCCCCTTCCGCCATAACTATTGTAATGTGGATGTGATTTTCTAGAGCATCTATCCTGCATTCCTCTAAAGATTGCATAAAAACGAGTTTTACTATCACCATGTGTTGGTTTGAATTGTCCCGTATTAACAACATTTCTACAATCTTTACATGAATCCACTGGTAACTTCTTTCTAGTTAAATAGTCTCTTCGAACTTCTAGTATATTCCCACAAGTACATTCGCATTTGTAGTGTTTATGCTTACTATCGGCTCTAGTTAGTTCCTTTACAGTTAATTTTCCAAATGTTTTACCTATATAATCCATATAAAACCACTCCTTTCAATGTATATGTTACTAACTTAATTATAATATACATTCTTAAGTGTTTTTATTTAAAGATGTCTCCCATTTCCACTCACTTGAGTGTACTCCCCGAAGGGATAGTCGTTGAACGTTCCTATTTCTAGGCTTCGCTGCTGATTGTCCGTGTAGGAGTTTCCAGCAATTAGAGAGATTTATTCTGAGCTAATTTAACCCAGCACATATACCTGAGCTTTTCTAGGATTTCTTATTAACATACGTTCTAGTGATTGTACATAATCATCTGGTAAGAATTTGTTGTCTTTGTAAGTAGATTTCTCATAATAAACATTATCAGCTCTATCCATCTCACAATAGTCATGTAACCAGTGATTAGCACTAATCGGGTTGAACGCCGCGTATATTTGGCAATTAGGTTCATTAGAACGTAAACGTAAATCTAACTGATCCCATATATCTTTTTCTAATTCATATACTTCTTCGACAAATATGTCAGGTAAATCCCTCCAATGATAGCAATTTAGTTTCTTCATCTAATCCTTGAAATATTAATTCACTACCATTAGGAAGCTTAATAATCTTATTATATTCAGATACATCACAATATTGAATTATTTTGAATTTCCCTAATACAGTTTTAAATAAAGGAAATACCGTATTCTTAATAGTAGTACCGTACTTTCTGCATATCATCATTTTACGTTTACTACGGAGAGCTTTTAATATCATTTTTTGAGCTATACCATAACTCTTCCCTGACCCAGCTGACCCCATGAGCACTTCAAAACGATAACTGTAGTCAAATAGTCTATTATATGTATTATCATTAAACATATTGCGACTTATGTTAAGATTAATTTGAGATGGTTTTTTAGCCATATTATTCATCTCCCATTAATTTATCATAAGGAATCTTTCTAGTACCATCATATTCTGATCTATGGTATATCTTTCTTAATCTAGCTACTGGTATATCTAGTTCTCTAGCTAAATCGCTTATAGGTATTTCAGTGCCATCGTCCATTACTACAAATATTGTATATCTAGTATTATTGCATTGTATGATATGCGTTACCCAATGACAATTATCTTTACAATAATTACCATCATTATTAATTCTGTCTATTTCAGTATCTTCTTCCCCATATTCTTCTACATGTTTATAATAAGATTCTTCCATGTCCGCTCTAAAATCCTCATAAGTATCCCATTCACACTTAATACCTCTACCCCCATAGTTGTGGTATCCAGTGGCATTTGGATTATTACATCTATCTAATATTCCCCTATATATACTGTATAATCTTTTAAATGCGTCTCCGTGTGTAGGTTTGAATCTGTATTCTTTTCCGATTTCTATTATTTGCTCATTCTTTATACAACCACATGAATTAGTAGGTCTTTTCTTAGATAATAACATATCTACCCTAACAATACATGTTTTGCCACAAGTACATTGACATCGCCAATAGTTTCTTTTCTTCTTCCTATATGCAAACTCTATAACAGTTAGCCTACCGACAACTAAACCTGTTAAATCTTTTCTTTGTCTACCAGGCATATTATAACCCCCTTTCTATTCGTCATCTGTTATATTAACGTTTATAGTAGTAACATTAGTATCTACAGTAGCTTCTATTTTCTGTTGTTGAGCTGGTTTACCATTAACGCATTCCATTATGTATTGTGATGCTTTAAATTTAAGACTTAAATCATCATCTTGATCCATGAGAAGTATCATTTGGTCTATCGCTCTTGAATAATTTTCTTTTATTTTTTTCATACCATCTTCTTTTATATTAGCAAACTTTTCTTCTATCATTCTTTTACAATCTTCATCTTGATTTACGTACTTATCAACAGTTTGAGGAGATAGATTTAATCTCCTCGCTATTTCTGCTTTCTTCATACCTTGTACTATCATTGTTGATATTAGTTCTCTTTTAATATCAGTTTTAGATTTCTTTTCTTTAGGCATCTATATTGTCATCTCCTTTATCTATATTAGAAAGTGTTTTTAATACTTCAGCATTTTTCTCCATTGCACGTTTTGATGCTTCTCTAAATGCTGCTTTTGCTTCTTCAGATATTATAATCTGTACTTTAGGCTCTTTCTTTTCATTTATAAGTTTATCTTTAATACCTGGGATATACATTGTATCAGATGTACTATCATTCATAATTCCTAATGCTATTAATATACTACAAACTGTATTTACTATTACTGATATACTTTCACTATCTACTATGTATCCTAATTCATTTAATATAATTACTATTCCTGATGCTATAGATATTACTGTACCTGGATTTTTAAGACGGTGTAATATACTAAGTAAAGCTTTTTTAAAGTTATTCATTATAATATCATTCTCCTTTTATGTAATTTTAGTCTAATAGTATATTGTTTAAGTTTTTAACAATTTTTATCGTTTTTTGTATGGTTTTTATATAGTTTTGTGTAATTTTTACCTAAAAATGTATCGTTTTTATATAGTTTTCACAAAAAAAAAATATAGAGAATACTCTCTATATTTTTAATTTAATATTACCCTAGCATTCTATCAACTAGGAATTTGGAAAATTCTTTTTCAAGATAACCATTAGATATTAATTCTGGTATGCATTCTAATATTGTATTAACTCTTTCTTCATATGGTAATAATGCGTAATCTGCGGCTTTTAAATCTTCTTTTAATGCATTATTATTAAGAATATCTCTATCTATAAAACCTAGTTCAAATGTTTCGTCAGTTTTATCGTGTGTAACAATGAAAATATGCTGAAATAATGGATAATCATATCTTAATGATGAGCCTGTTGTTTCATCAACTTCTAATAACTTAATAGTCTTTTTTATAGGATCATACATAAATTTACATGACATTGCTAAAAAATCAAATTCAACCTGAATACGAAATGTACCTGTTGTTGTTTCTTTTAATATAGTGATTCTTTTTTCTGATTCAATTAATTTAGTAAGCTCATCCATATAAATTACCTCCTAATTTAATTTAATTTCAAATTTATAATATACATTTGAAAAATTGGTTGCGTCTTACAAAAAATTCCTTGAGAGTTTACAGAGTTATATACAAATTTTGTAAAAATCTTTCCATTAATGGGTAAATATGGGGTCATAGAAAAAGTTCTGTAGAGAATGACAGTATTTGAAGATTAGTTATCTTTTGATTCTTGTTCCAATTGTAATAGTCTATTACTAATTTCATATGTATATTTATCTAAATACTTAAGCGATTCTTCATGATCTTGTATTAATACATTTATAAATTCTCCTGATTCATTTGAATATTTTTGAAAATCTATTAAAGTTTTTACTGTTTCATCTAATTTTTTTCTGAATTTATCAAGATAATCTACTGATTGAATAAAATCTTCTTTTAATTTACTTAATTTACTATATAGATATATTATCATAATACAGTTAGTTATACTAATAATAAATAATAATTTCATAAACATCTTCCTCCAATTAACAATTTATTAATAATAATTTAATAATAATTTATTTAAATTTTTTTAAGATTGTAAAAACTAAAGAATAATTAATTATATTAATTAATTAGGATAATTAATATATAAAATAATTTAATATAAAAATATTTTTTAAAAATAATTTAATTTACAATTATATATTATAAACAAGATGAAGAAGATCAATCATTAAGAAAAAGACAAAGAATGATCAACTAGATCAATGTGAGTATACTAACTAGAAAATTTGGAAAAATTTTCATTCAAAGTTGGTATACTCACTTTCAATTTTTCACAGAGAAATTTACGCAATTTGGGTAAAATTTGTAGAATTTATTGGAAATACTCAATTCTTACAATTTACCCGTTTTGAGTAAATTTACGCAATTTGGGTAAAATTAAAATTACACATTTTGAGTAATTACTAATTTTGGGTAAATACTCAATTTAAGTAAAAAAAGGAGGTATTTATTATGTTGTACAATGTTATTGCAAGTGTAGAAGAAGTTTTAATAAGAGCTAATGTTAAACCTACCGTCAAATCTATAAAATTATTAAGCTCCATAATTGATCATTTAAAAGGTAGTTCCTCAACCTTAACAATTGAAGAATTGAAAAAAGTTTTAAGTACTGACGGGGGACATCTTTTAGATAACCTTAGAAAACACTTCAATCCTAATTTAGGAAAATTTGTTAAATTAGATAAGTATTATATATTCACACTAACTAATGACGTTTTAAAATTAATAGAAAATCTTTCTCTTACTTCAGAAAATGTATTACCAGAGTGCACACCAGATGACCAGAGTTCTAAAACCTTAACAAAAGAGAGTAATAATAAGGGGGTAACTCTAACTTCTAAAGAGAAACCAACTCTTACAAAACCTATAAAGATAGAGAATATACCATGTGAATACGATAGAAACGATATACACTATGCTGAAAAAAGAGCAGGTTCATTATCAGCTGCAATAGATGCTAAATTAAAAGGTGGATACTCTCCTGAAACTATGGAAGCAATAAAACACATTCATGATAAAGATGATGATTGGATAGAATATTAATAGGAGGTAATTTATGTTAGATAAAAGAAGATTTAATAAATTAGGTACTAATAGAAATGAATATGATGAAGAACCATTTATGGAAGAAGACTATTCAGAATATGATTATACTCAATATACAGAAGAATCATATTTAGATGATATAGAAACTTACACTGAAGAAACTGAATTACCTAATAGCGATGGTAAAGTTTTATCAGATGAATTTATGGAAAATTTACAGAGATTATCTAAAGAATTTCATAAGTTACCAGAAGAAGAAAGACGTAGAAGATTAAAAACAGGCTTAAGGAGAACTGAAGCTGGATTAAGATCAAAAAAATTTGATGACAATTTTTAAGATAAGAGCTATACGCTCTTATCTTTTTTTGATTATAATATTGATTCCACTATAGTTTTTCTAGCTTCTTTAATCAATCTATCGTATCCACCTAATGTTGATAATATAACATCTGGTATTATTTCTGTTATTTCAACTTCATCATATACATATATTGTACTAACAGGAAATTCAATTAACGGATCATGTATGATACGTTTCATAATATAAAAGTCATTTGCATCTATTTCACAATAACTAAATTCGTGAGACCAAAAACACAATTTATCATTAATCCCATCATATACTAATCTGTATGTTGTTGTTAATGCAATTCTATATTCAATCATGTAATACTGCTTATTCATATCGGACATACAATTTATTATTACAGTATCTAACATAAGCATCCTCCTAGTATTTTATACACATTTGTTTTCAATAAAAAGAAGATGTATCCCAATAAGGAATACATCTTCGCATAGCATAGAATCACACATTATAATAGGAGGCCATATTATGTTATTATATAAAGAAAATTCAATTATTTGTTATCAACTTCAAAAGAAATAAGAGATATACATAATCGTATATCTCTTGTAAATATTTTTGGTGGTAAATGCACAAACACATATTTTATACTTTTGTTACTTATTTTTTCTTTTATAATTTTTCATGTCATTTCTTAGTTTTTCAGTGTCACTAAATACAAATACATTATACCCCTCTTTGTATTTATTATTTAGCGTATATAAAAACTGATTACCACATTCGATAAGGTAATCAGCCATATGTTTAGTTTGGATTACTTTTGTCTTCATGTTGAACACCTACTTCCAGATTATATTATAATCCTTAATGATGTGTTCTTTATATCGTTCATAATTTTCTTACAAATTTAAAAAATGATCAACATAAGATTAATTCATTTCATTTTTGTATTATTTTCCATAATATAAATAATACTCCAAATTACGACTTTTATATATAGAATAGACTCTGGTAAAGTCTATTCTATTTTTTATTTTTTAAAAATTAGTAAACATGATATTAGATTTATCATATTTTTTTCTTGAATAGTTTTTTCATGTTATCCTTTCGGTTAAATAACAAGGTTTTATAGTTAAATTTTATGTCGAGTTTCATGCATTGAGAATAAATAAGCCTGGTAAACTTATTTACTTCTACATGCTACCACCTTTTTATAGATATTTATATTTATATTTATATTTATTTGCTAATTAAGATAGACTATTGGGTAGTAGTCTATCTTAAAACTTTTTCAAAAAATATAACAAAAAAATAAATATTAAAAAATATTAGGAGTGAATTATATGATTAAATTTGGAGTTATTTATATTGAGGGAGAAAAGGTTATTGTTGGTTCAAACGGATTCTGTAATAGACATAAGGAGAAAGTACATTACTGTTGTAAACCAATTACAATTCATACATGGGGAATAAGAATAAAAGGTAAAGTATATAAACTAAGTAGAATATTAGCTCATGTATTTATCGATGATACATTAGATATACTAGAAACAAGGAAAAAAAGAGATAGAGTTGTAATATTCCATAATAACAATCCTTTTGATATCCGTATAGATAATATATCAATAGTAAGTCAAAAAGAATCTGTTAATAGACATCATTCTATAGAAGATGAAATTTATTTAGTTGATTTAAATGGGAAAATTGTCGATGGAGGACAAAAAGCAGGGTTATGTGCTAAGTATAAAATTAACAAGGGAACTTTAGATGATACAATAAAAGGTAATAATAACTATTGTACTCTTACAATAGACGATAAAAAAATTAAATGTGTTGTAATACCTTGTAAAGATTACAATAGAGATACTATAAAAGACGTTATAGCTGCTAAGAAAAATGGTAGAAAAACAAGAAAGTTTAATAAGGAAGATCAATTATTACAAGTAGATATTGATGGTAATTTCAAGATAGTAACTGTAAGATATGCAAGAGATTTCTTACAAGAGACTGGCGGACTTAATATGTGTTTACAAGGTAAACGTCTTACAGCAGGGGGATATATTTGGATACCAATAGATGATTATGTAAACGATGAAACTATTATTGAAAGAAAACTTAACCAAGTTAAAAGTAACATGTTCTATGGAAGTAAAATCAAATTAAAAAAATTTTAGGAGGAATTTATTATGTTTGGAAAAAGAAGAATAAAAGAATTAACTAAAGACGTAGAAATATTAAGAAACCTTAATGAAGAGTTATTAGAAAGAAATAAAACATTACGAGAATCGAATGACAGATACTTCATTGAGTATACAAAATTAAAATCACTAATGGAATTTATTCAAGACGAAGAACATATGGCTGAAGTTGAAATATACAACATGGATAATAAACCTGTATACAAATTTAAGACATGTTTAATTAATATAGAGAAAAAAGGAATCATAGTTAGGCTATCAGATACAACATTTGCGGATCTTAATTTAAGTTATAATTGTTGTTACGATGTTAAAGTAAAATTATATACTGAAAGACAAAATTATTCAATTCTTAATACAGATTTAGAAATCTGCTTTGATGATGAATTTAGAGAAATAGAAAAATCAAGAGTTGGAATGTTAATAAATTTTGAAAACTTATTATAGGAGAGTGTTATATGTTTGAAACAGTTAATATGTTAATGCTTATATTTTGGTTTTTTGATGTATGTAATTTACCATTTATGGAAGTATTCGATACAGTTTACCCAATAAATGGGTGGATATGGTTTGGAATATGGGTTATAAATGAAGCATCTTATTCGGCTTATCGGAATAGAACATTTAGAATTAAGATAGAAAAGAATTAATGATATGGAAGTAAAATCAAATTAAAAAATTTAGGAGGTAATATTATGGGCGATGAATTATTAGAATTATTATATAGACAAGTAGCAAGTTATAAACAAAGTAAAAGAAAATATCAACGTTTATTAACACAAGTACCTAAGCATGATAAAAAAACTAGAGACATGTTAAAATTAGGATTAATGGAAATCGATGAATGGGTTAATGTAAAGACTGAACTGATACAGATAAGAGAAAGAGAATTAGAAATTGGTGATGATTATATAGATATAGACAGAAGAAGAGAGAATGTTGAGAAAACTATCAGAATTCAAGAAAAATATAAAAAATAAAAATAACGATTACTACAATTAGTAGTAATCGTTATTCTTTTATAATGCATTCATTACGAAGCTTAATACAGCAGAGAATATAGCTAAACCTATAGAAATAAATACTGATGTTTGTTGTCTCTTAGCATCAACCATGTTGCTTCTTACAAATTTTTCTAATTCACTATTTCTTGTTTCTAATGATCTTATTGATTTTTCATGATTGGAATTCTGTGCTTCAAGATGATCAATACGTGATGACAATTTTTGTTCTTCTATATTGTCTAATTTAGCTTTGACATAGCTCATATCTGAGATTAGCTGTAATAACAATTCTTGAATTTTATTATCATCCATTATTTATATCCCCCCCTATTCTAAGTATATTGGGTTTTTACATATAATATCAAACGTTGGAGTTGATATCCTATTAAGTTCAGGGTCGTATATATGTAATTGAACCTTATGAGTACCTTCCTCATTTAATAATAAACCTTCCTCATTTAAAGGTAGTAATATATTGCCATCTTTAAGAGTTAGATCAGTTATAGTAGTTAATTTAGCATTAGACATATTTACTATAGACGCATCTACTTTGCCTATAGACGAAAGTTTGAATTTAAAACCTTCTAATTTTATAGTAAGAAGGAGACCGGAGTCTCCGTTATATAAGATTATTGATTGTTGTGCTAAAGATGTTGAGTTATTATTTATTTTAACATTAATGTTTTTAAGTATCATTAATTATATCACCTCTTATTTCATTTTTATTCGATTTGTTATAAATAAAATTTAATAGACTATACTACCAAATTCACCCATTCGCTTGGTATGTCTCTGTAGTTAGATAGTCGAATACATCCATTAAAACATCCTGTATATACTGTTACACTAGGATTGTTCCAATATTTATCTGGATCTGCTGAACCACTCATCCATACACATTCAGTAAACATATAACTCATATCAGTTACATTACCAGTGTTTAATTCTGGAATAGTTCTTAAAAAAGAACATTTATTAAACATTCCTTTCATATCAGTTACATTACTAGTATCTAATTGAGGTATAGATTCTACGTTATTACAACAATCAAACATATAACTCATATTAGTTACATTACTAGTATCAAATTGAGGTATAACTGATAGACTAATGCATTCAGAAAACATCCAACTCATATTAACCACACTACCAGTGTTTAATAATTCTGGAATGTCCTCCAAACGTCTACAAGTTTTAAACATATAACTCATATCAGTTACATTGCTAGTATCTAATTGAGGTATAGTCGTTAATGAAGCGCATTCAGTAAACATCCCTTTCATATTAGTTACATTACTAGTATCTAATTGAGGTATAGTCGTTAATGAAGCGCATTTAGTAAACATCCCTTTCATATTAGTTACATTACTAGTATCTAATTGAGGTATGGATTCTAATTTAGTACAATTTTTAAACATATAACTCATATCAGTTACATTACCAGTGTTTAATTTTAAAACACGTTTTAAGTGGTACTGCGAACTTACACTAAAATTAATTGATTCTATATCACTATTGATATATCCATAAATATTATCCCCTAAATAGTGACTATCAGTAGCATAATAATTTTTATTATTTACTTTGAATGTAAAATCTGCTTGGTTATTAGTAGTTTCAATTACTATATCGCATTCTTTACATTCAATATTTAAACTACTTGTAAATTCACCTAATCTAGCATTTATTGTAAATCCTGATTCATTAATTTTAGAAAATTTAAATACATTACTTTCATCTATAATAACATTATCATCCGTGCATGAGAATTCTATTGTATTATCAATTTCAACATTACAATTTTCAGGAATGAGCATATAATCTAATTTAATTGTATTAAAATGATTTTCGTAATACATGGCACTTTCAACATCAGTAATTATAGATATACCGGTTGGGTATACATTTATAGTACATGTATTACTTATATCAAAACACTCGTCGTCGCCTTGTATAGTACAAACTATATTAAATTCACCAGAATTTCCTATAACTGTCACAATACCATTTTCATCAACTGTTGCAATACTGTTATTGCTTGAAGACCAGATTACTGGTATATTGTCTGTAGGGAAAGTCTTAGCTATTAAAGTAATTTGTTGTCCTTTATCGACTCTTTCAGGTAAACTATTCGTAATTTCTACAGAACCTATATTTATAATATAACTATGGCTTGCTACAGCTCTAGGTTTATTTAAAATATTTTCAACAGATGTACAAGTTATAGTTACTTCACCTTTACCTACAGCTGTTACTAATCCATTTTCATCAACTGTTGCGATACTGCTATTACTTGAAGACCAAACTACATCTCTTACCGTAGAATCTGATGGTATAAAAGTATGACGTATTTGTCTTGTTTGAGTTACATAGAATGGTTCATCTGTTGTAGCAAGAATTATATTTGCAGGTAATACTATAACCTCAACAGAACATTCAGCATAAATACTTTCATTAAATTTAGACTTACATCTTACTATAGCGTTTCCAATTGCATTAGCTCTAATAGAACAATTTAACCCGTCAGGTTCTATTTCTATATATTTATTTCCTTCACCAACAATTTCCCAAATTACGTCGTCTTGACATGTATCTATAGGTGATAATGCTGCTGTTATTACTTGAGAATCAGTTCTATCTAATACTAAAGAACTATCAGATAAAATAATTTCTTCTATAGGTAATTTAAGTTCTACGTTGCATGATTTAGTAACTAGAGAATTAATTACTGAAGTACAAGTTATTGTAGTGCTTCCAGTAACATTTCCAACTGCAGTAACAACACCATTGTCGACTTTTATTAGGTTATCGTTACTTGAAGACCAAATTACATCCGTCTCAGTAGCATCTTCTGGTATAAATGAATATTGTATAACAAAAGTTTCATTTGGATGTAAATGACCTTTGGAAGATTCTAATTCATTTAATTCAAATATAATTTCTTTAGGAATTACTATAACTTTAACTTCACAATCTTTATAAATTTCTGGTCTAAGTACTGATTTACATCTTACAGTCACATTACCTTTTTCTACAGCATTAATCAAACATTCAAGTGAATTATCTGTTATTTCGACAAGACCAGTGTCTTTATCAATAACTTCCCATACAACTTCTGTTTGAAACGTATCTGATGGAACTAATTCAGCAGTTATTGTTTGAGAAGCTCCTCTATCAATTTTTAACATGGATGAAGATAAATTGATTTCTTTTATAAATACCATGACCGAAATATTAAATGTCGCTTCTATTTCAGGTTTTATAGTAGATTTACATGATATAATAACGTCTCCTTTAGCTTTAGATGTCACTAAACCATTTTTGTCCACAGTAACTATCTCTTCGTTAGAAGATATCCACTCAATATCTCTCTCTGTAGTGTCTTCAGGAATATATGTTAATTTTAATTGTAAATTTGAATCTCTGTCTAATAATAAACCAGAATCCCCTTCATCACAAGTTATAATTAAATTTTCTAGCGATACAAATGATTCAATTTCACATTCATTATATACACTATTATCATGAACTGATGCACATCTTATTTTTACAAATCCACCTTTTAAAGTAGTTACTAAACCATTTTCGTCTACTGTTGCTATACTTTCGTCACTAGATGTCCAATATACATCTTTTTCTGTTACATCTTCTGGATATAAAGTATAATTTATTGTAGCGGTTTCACCTTTATTTATCACCAAGCTTGTTTTATCAAACTCAATAGAGCTTATATGAATAATAACGTCTAAGTTAAATTCGTCATGTATATTTTCATCATGTTCGGATGTACAAGTTATTGAAACGTTACCTGCTGTATGAGCAGTTACTAAACCATTTTCGTCTACAGTAGCAATAGTATCATCACTAGATATCCATCTTATATTTCTTTGGTTAGTATCAGCAGGAATATATTCCACTCCTAATTGCAGAGTTTTTCCTTTTTCTATAGTATTTGATTCTGATACTATATCAAGGTCTTCTATTTTTACAATAGATGTTACTGTAGTGCTACCATATAGTTCACTATTTATAGTAGAAACACATCTTATAGTAGTCTCGCCAGGTCCAACACCAGTAACTATACCATTTTGGTCCACTGATGCAATACTTTGATCTTCAGAATACCAATAAACACTCTTTTCAGTAGTGTTAGAAGGAGTTAATGCGTATGCAACTCTATATTTTTCGCCACGGTTAACTTCAAATGACGCAGGATTTAATGTTATTTTTTGTAGAGGAGTATATGGTTCTGCTATCGTAACACTTAATTCAGCTTTTATATCGCTATTAGTAGAAGATCTACATATGATTACAACGTCTCCAGGAGCTTTGCCAGTAACAACTCCGAACTGATCAACTGTTGCTATATCTGTATTACTAGAAGTCCATATTAATTTACTAGTATAACCTTCAGGTTCTACAGTACATTCTATTTGAGTTGGAATACCTATTGATATATCTTCCATAACAGATGTTATAGTTATACCAGTTATAGGCACTAATGTAGACTCTGCATTTACGGTTACAGTTATTGTATCGTATATACTATTATTTCCAGATGATTTACATGTGATTATAACAGTACCAGAACCGACTGCAAATACTTTACCAGTATTGTCAACAATAGCTACAGAATCATTACTAGTTGACCAAATTAAGTCTTCAGTGTAATTATAAGGTAATACAGTACAAGTTAATGCAACCGGATTACCACCAGGAACTAATGTTAATGCATTATTAAGTATATTAATAGATTCGATAGGAACTTCTTGAGGAGTACCCCCTCCGCCTGGAGTTCCAGGAATACCTGAATTATTTAGTATGAAATCATTTATTTCACCTTGTAGAGTTGCTAATAAAGCTTTTAATTCATTAATAGCACCCATTGTAGTTTTAGCAGTAGTATTATAAGAAGTTATTTCAGTTTCTCTAAATCCATCTCCTGAATAGATTTCGTCTAGTCTAGTTTCTAACTTATTAAGTCCACTAGATGTTATAAGCATATTTTCTTTCCAAGTAGTTCTATCATAAAATCCTTTAGAAAGATCTGATTCATCTTTGGTAGCACCTTCTAGTCCTATAACTGATGAATCAAAACCAGAAACATCTACATACCCAGAAGTATCTCCATCTTGTTTATCATCATAAGGGAATATTAATTTCTCTACAGTTATATAAAATGGAGGAAGTGAAACTCTACTATTGTCATCGTCAAATAATTGTATTTGAATATAGTATCTTCCAGCCTCATCACTTTCATCAGTCCATTCTTTAGTAATAAGAAGATGAACTACATTGTTGGATACTGTAGTTTTTACAGTTGGATATTTAAAAACTTTTCCATCTGGAGATTTTATAATTGCTGAAGCTTTATAGATATTATTAGCTTCTAAATAGTTTTCTGTACTATTTTGTCCGATTCTGAATTTATATTCTTTAATCGTAATATTAAGCTGTATACCTCTGTCATACATGTATACAGTGACAGGTTCTTTTAATGTTGCGGAATTATTATTTATTCTTAATTCTAAATCTCTTGATATCAAGCTATAATCTCTCCTTTCATTATATTATATTAACTCTAAATTGTTCGTATATTTTAGGATCATAAACACTATATGCTGTTATTATTGCGAAACCAGGTTTAATACCAGTCACTTTTCCAGTACTATTTACTTTGGCTATTTCAGGATTACTACTAGACCATTTTACAGCTTCATATATATTAACGGTACTAGGAGTTGTATTACATTTATATAGATAATAAGAACCGGATGCAATATTGTTATATTGCTTATTAATCACTTCAATCTTAGTTAATTTATTATTAACATCTAATTCAGGTTTATAATCTTTATCCCCTTTTTCAACAGTGAGATTATTTTCTTCTTTATATTTACCAATATCTAATTTCCCGCTAGTTAATTTATTAAACGTATCATATAACTCTATATAGAGTTTTTTTAGTTCATTAATAGCCCCTACAGTAGTCTTACTTGTTGTACGATAACCTGATATTTCGTCTTTCTTATAAAGATTATCACTATATGAATAGAATAATTTCTGTTCTAAATCATTAAGGAATTCTGAAGTTATCACATTTTCGTTATTTATTGATTCGTATGGTTCTGCATTGTCTCCCGCATCGAAATCTATATTACCAGTTCTAGCTATTAAATCATGTACGTAGAATTTAAATGGATGAATATGCATAGTTGAACCATCTGTATCGAATACTTGTATCTGAACTGTATATTCTCCTATCTCAGATTCTTCATCAGTCATAATATCTTTTATTAATATATGAACTTTATCATTTTCAATATTAGTTTCTACATCCGGATAAGTAAATATTTGCCCCTTAGGTGAACGTAAATAAGTTTTAGCTTTAACTATCCCACTCTTTCCTATGATATTGCTAAAGTCTCCTCCGAATCTAAAGTCATAGTTAATAACTTCTACGTTAAGCATTATATTTCTGTCGTATATATAAATACTTAATGGCGATTCTAATATAGCAGAAGTATAACCAACTTTTAGAACTAAGTCTCTATTTATCAATTATTATACACCTCCCGTGTTTTGCAGTATATTAATATTGTTCTTAATCTTAGCTGCCCGTATTTATAAAAATTATAAGGATATATTATATCAGTGGAAAAGAATAAAATACAAAGGAGAAATAGTAAAATGAGATTTATTTATAATACTAATGATATAACTAATAATGAGAAAGTGGCATGTTTAAGAGTAACAACTATAGACCAAACTGGAGAACCTAGTGTTATGACAATACCAGTAGTACTAGATAGATATAAAACTATAGAAAGTTTTGTAGCAACAGTTAACCTTATCGAATGTGAAGATGTTAAACCAGAATCATTAGAAGATATGTGTAACTTTAATATGAAAGATGTAGATTATAAAGAGATATTACAAGACATGGATATCGATTTTCCAGGCGCGTGGGATTCATATAGTGATAATATAATGATGAATATTAGAAATGAAATAAATTTAATACCAGTATTAGAAGAAAATAAATGGAGACAAACATTCTACAAACAATTAGAGAGATTTGCAAAAGGTATAGAAGAATTTGTTGATTTAAATCCTTTGGATTATAAGTTTTTAGACCATAATGTTAATATAATACTGAAATCATTATTACCTGAATTAAGAAATCGATATGAAAAATACATAGAGGAAAGTGCATATTATAATGACACAATTACTCTTAAAATACATTTGGTATGTAAAGAGATATTGAAGGTAGTAGAACATGCAGAAGTAATATATCGTGAAATGATATAGAAAATAGGATACCTGAATGGTATCCTATTTTTTTTATTCTTCTGATTCACATGTACATTCTTCATAAAGATTGCCACATTGATTACAATAAGGTGAAAGTTTCCAATCATCTGGTATATCATTATAGTTGTCTAAGCTAGTACATCCTTGGAAGCATTGTTCAAACATAGTAACATTTGGATTATTCCAGAATTTATCTGGATGTGCATAACCAGTCATAGAAGAACAGTTGTTGAATGTACAATACATGTTCCATATATTACTGTAATCTATATCAGGTATAGCTTGTAAAGAAGTACATCCGTCGAATGTTCCATTTAATTGAGTCACGTAACTAGTATCTAATTGAATTACTTCTATTAAATCCGATCCATTATCAAATGAAATCTCAGTTATAGTATCTTTAGGAGTACAAGTGCACTTAATATATCCATTTTCTAATGTTTCCTCTACAAGACTATCAACTATTTCATCTTGATAGTCATCAGTATACCATCCATTGATACAGATATTTTTACTACCTTTTGTAACATATATTACAGGTGTAATATTTGAATGTCCTGGTTCGCTAAATACTATTGTCATAGAATCACTTATATCAGAGTTATAGGCAGAAGTACACGTAATAGTTACAGTACCATAACCAACTCTATTTACTGAACCATGTTCTACAGTTGCGATAGTCTCATCGCTAGATGACCATAATACTTCTGATTGAGTAGTATCATCTGGAAGACAAATAGCATTAGCATTTCTTTGGTCTTTTGTAGTTTCAAAGAACTTGTATTCCATTTCTATACTCTCTATAGGAATAACTACGCCCTTCCATTCAGCAGGTATTTCATCATAGTTATATAACATTGTACAATCTTTGAAACAGTCTACATATGAATTAACACCCTTCCACCAATAATGTTCAGGGTTAACAGAACCAGTCATAGAAGAACATCCTTGGAACATACGATCCATTGTTTGAACGTTTCTATTGTCTAGTTCAGGTAATCTATTTAATGATGTACAGTTCATGAACATCTCAGTTGCATCTGATACATTTCTAATATCTAGACTAACTATTTCAACTAGATCTTCATTATTAGCAAAGCTTATAGATGTTATATTTTCACTTGGGACGTATTTGTAAGTAATTGTATCTGCATCTTGTTCTACAATGTCAAAATCAGCATTAGCTATATAATTACCATTAAGTGTTAAACCAGAATTTCCTCTAGTTTTGAATATCATAGGTAATACTTCATAATGCATATTCCAGTTAGTATAATCGTCTAAGTTAGAAGCATTCGCTGTAAGTTCATTTTGAAGACAAGTAGTATAGATGTCACCGCTAATACTATAAGGTACATCTCCACCCATTTGTAGGGCATTGTAAATGTCATTAATAATTGTATTAAGAGCTGCAGGACTATTACAATGTATTGATGTTAATGATTTACAACCACTAATCATGCACATACCATTGTAACCCCAATCATATTCAGTAAAATTCCATTCTGACATATCCAATGATGTTATTTTTGTATTAGCGAACATAAATTCAGTATTCGCTATTGGATTATTAAATTTCAATGGAACAACACTTTCCAAGCTAGTACAACCGTAGAACATGTAAGATGGACTTCCTACATAACTAGTATCTAATTGAATTACCTCTACAAGATCTGTATTTATTGTATATACATCCATACCTTCATTATCGTCATAGTAATAATCTATAAATCTAGCTTGATGTATATCGTCAGGTGATGTATATTTACAAACAACTAAACCATTAGTATCAGTAAATAATTCTTCTACTTCGTTTGTTACATAACTATCATTGATTTGTAAAGCTTTAGATCCTTTAGTTTTGAATATTACTTCTCTTGGATTACCTAAAACGATTTCTGGTTCATCTGGTTCAGAAACCTCTTCGAATGTTACCTCTATATGATGTACTACATCTGCAACATCTAGTGATCTACATCCTACCCATACGCTTCCATAACCAATTCTAGTCAATAAACCATTTTGATCTAATGTTGCAACAGTGCTATTTTCATCAATCATCCATTCTATATTACGTTGTGTAGTATCTTCTGGTATAAATGTACATACTAATTGATAAGTATCTTCTGTAGTTGATACATTTTCTCCTAGAGATATACTTTCTAATAGTATAATTCCACCCCAATTACTTGGTAGTTCATTATAGTTACTTAAAGAAGTACATCCTTTAAAGCAATCAGTAGATGAAATTATGTTAGGATTATCCCAATATTTTTCTGGATCAGCATAGCCAGTTAAGTTAATACAACCTTCAAACATACCATCCATCCATTTAGCATTAGTAACGTCTAAATCAGGTATAGTTTGTAATGAAGAACATCCATAGAACATACTACTCATATTTTCAACTTTGCTAGTATCTAATTGAATTACTTCTATTAAATCCTCATTCCAAGCAAAGCTTACACTAGTAATATCTCCATTTGGAATGTATTTACATAATACTGGTTGATCAGTACTTAATAGCATTACTTCGCTAGGAACTTCTTCTACTAGAGCTGTAACATCTTCTCCGTTAACTACTAATTGTTTAGAACCTTTAGTAAGGAATTTTATAGTATTAGCTGGTTCTAGTTTTTCTACAGTCCAACCTTTAGATTGGATAGTTTCCATATCTAATTCTGATGGATCACATGTTGTGTAGATAGTACCATTGTCGTTTCTTCCTAGTTCTCTTATCAATTTATTAATAGTAATGGCTACATTACATGTAATATAAGTTAATAATTTACATCCACTGAACATAGACAATGTATTTTTCACATTACTAATATCCCAGTTAGATATATCTAAAGATACTAAAGAACTACATTCAGTGAACATAGTGTTCATATTTGTCACATTAGCAACATTCCATTTTGAAAGATTTAATGTTTCTAATAAGACGCAGTATCCGAACATACCAGTCATATCAGTTACATCGCTAATATCCCAGTCTGAAATTCCATTTAATGAAAGCAATGATCTACAATTACAGAACATGTTATTCATATTTTTTACATTACTAACATCCAAATTAGACGCATCTAACGAATTTATATAACCACAGTAATAGAACATTTTTTCCGTATTAGTTATATTTTCAGTATTTATTTTAATAATCTCACTTATATTACAAGTAGAATAGCCTGTATTTTTCATTAACGTTATATTACCTGTTGGAACATGTGTCCATATTTTAGAAACATCATTAAATGTACAATTAGATGAAGATAATGTTACACCATTTATGCTATAATTTGTAGGAGCTGCGTTATTGTTAGTTCTAAATTTAAATTCATTAGGATTAGTATAAGTCTCAGCAACATTAATAGTTAATATATTGCTTATTACTTCTTGAGTATCTTTTAATCTAACATACACTTCCACAGTTCCTAAAGCATGTGCTGTTAGATTTCCTTCTTCGTCAATAGCTGCTATACTATTATCAGATGTTACATACTCTACATTATTCTCTCTATTAGCATACCATGGAAGGTAATCACCCATATGAATTTTAGTAGATTTTCCTAATAATACTTCATCTAATTCAGCAGCTATAGTACACTCATCTAATTTTAGTTTTACTCCAACAGGTCTCCAATATTTAGCTATAAGACCGTCAATAACTTCTTGAGAAGAACCTGCCGGTATCAATACATCTCCGTAAGTAGTTTCTGTTCTAGCTGGTAGATATGATATTATTTTATTTATAGTTAAATCGTTTGAATTAGATAAATCTATAAGTCTTAGTTTTGCTATATAACTTGCACTTGGAAAAAAGTTAGAACTTGTTTTAACATTAGTCATATCCCAATCAGGAATTATTAATTCCTCCATGTTTGAACTATAAGCAAACTTAAAAACACCCGTCATATCAGTTACGTTAATAGTATTCCATCCAGATAAATCAATTATTTTACCATCAAAATTATCAAACATATTTTTCATAATATTTACGTTACTAATATCCCAATTGGATAAATCTAATGAGTCTCCTGTGGCTTTATGAAACATACTCTCAAATGAAGTAGCGTTTGGAAACTTTACATCATTTATACCGATTATATTATTGATATTTGCATACGAAAACATTTCGTACGTTCTATTTAGACTGTCAAAGCTAAAATTAGAAATATTTATATTACCCGTAAATTGATCAAACATATTACACACATCAGTTACATTACTAACGTCCCAATTAGAACAATTTAAATTACATTTATTATAATAAAATGCATAGCGCATACTTTCTACAGTACTAGTATCTAGACCACTTAAATCTAAGTCTCCACTCATTTCAGCAAATAACCCAGTATAATCAGTTCCACCTTTAGTTCTTAACTCATAGAATTCAGGTTGCATATATTCTACTGGAGATGTTTGTATCTCATCTATTTTACTAGCATATTGAGAAAAAGGGACGTCAGTATCAACGTCAGTCCCCTTATTTATTATACTTTGTCTTATAGCTTCTTTAGTTTGTATAAGTTTATTAAGTTCATTTGAAATAGTCATCTATATTTCCTCCCCATTTATAGATTTTAATATAGACTCTATATCGCCTAATTTCTCATCTACGTAGTTATTAGTTGCATAACCACTTAAATCTTGATGTTCTGTTAAATACCCTCTGGCTTCTAGCTCTTCTTCATTAATATAGTCACTAGGTATTTCTGTTATATACTCTGGATGAGTATGGTCTATAGGAGCGCATCCACTTAAATCAACCTCTGGAATATCTATATTTGATATAGATTCATTAACATATTCCTTAGAAGCTAATTCTTCTAGTGTGCTACCAAAATCTGTTTTATCTACATATGTAGTTTGAACATAATCCTTTGTAGGATAATTATTCATTACATATTCTGTTGTAGCATACCCTTCTCGAATATCTTTAGTGTTATTATTTATAGTCCCTATAGCGCCTTCCATTTTATTTAACTTATTAGAACTGATAAGCATTCCTGAAGACCATACTGTAGGATTGTAATTACCCTCTTCGTCAAAGACGTCCTCATCTTCCTCTTCAGACATTACCATAGCTAAGTCAACCATCGATTCATCAGCAGTAGCTTCTTTATATTCATCATCAAATACTGGTTCTTCTAATTCCATATCTTCTGAAATTAAGTCACACGCTTCAAATTCAAATGGTTCTAATGTTAGTCTAGGTCTAGTTAAATCTTCTGATATTCCACCATATAATTGTATTTGTATTTGATATATACCCATTTCACTAGTTTCGTCTATAGCTTCTGCTGGTATAAGTATATCTAATCTACCTTCTTCTATTAAAGCTATATCTGAGCAGTATACTGGATCTTCTATTCCATCGTCTTCTAATGGACAATCTGATTGAGCTTTTCTTATTATAGCTCTCCCATACTTTCCTAGTTCTATTAGGTTTTCCGATACAAGTTTATTATTTCTGTAATATTGCTTTTCTACCTTAACTGATACAAGGATTCCCGAATCCCCTTTATATAGTCTAAAGGCATCGGTAAGCATTAATTCTCCGTCCATGAATAGGACATCAACATATTGACGTATCATTATTCACCCTCACTTTCATTTAATTTCTTTTCTAATTCAGCTATTCTAGCTTCTAAAGATAATATTGTTGCATTTACATCATTGACTTCGTTTACAACAGTCAAATTATCATCTAAATCATTGTCACCATCATTTAAATTGTCATCACTAGTGTTAGTACTACAACCTTTATCCGGGTCCAATGCTCTAAGTTCTCTTGTATAACCATTTTCGTTAACGAATCTAATAAAATAGTCATTAGGATTTCCTTCAGAGCCGATGTGTAATTTTTGAGTTCCGTCTCCACCAATGAAATCGATACTATCTCCGTCAATGTAAACTCCGCTATTGTCTCCACTTGTCGGCGCAATTCTAATATTTCTAGTATTAACTGTAGCAGATACTATATTATCAGCGTTAACTTCTATAGCAAATAATTCATTTATATATGCTACTAAAGTTCTTAATTCATCTATCTGACCACTGAATTTATCAACGTCTTTTTCAACTGTATCAACTTTATTTGAAACTTCATCTACCTTATCAGATAATGTACCTGAGTAACTATTAGTTCTATCGCTGTGTTTACTACTAGTAGATTCTATATCTAAACTAGGAGCTCCATCATAATGGCTTATTAATTTCATTATAGGATATAATCCTTCTCTTATTATCTCTATGTCTATATCAGTTGTTTCATTACGCTGACTATATCCATCAAAATGTACCATGTCACCTAACCATAGTCTAGGATCACTTAATACTACAACTCTCATAGGTTTATATATGACATCTTTCATTTCATTGAATATTGCAGTAGCTCTTTCTTTTGTCATAAACGGATTGTCTAAATCCATAACATATTTTGTTTCTGTAGGTTGCATATCACCTAATACTATATCGTCACCCTCATATTTAGATATACGTATAGTCATACCACCTAATTGAGACGACGCTTCGCAGTTATGAATATCAGGGAAACCTACTTCAGATAATCTTATATGTTTATCATATAACTGTTTACCTTCAGAGTCCACACCTTTAGATAATTTCACTAATCTTAATTCATTTTCATGATCTAATATAGCATTACCTCCACAGTACGCTGCAATGTACCCCAATAATTGAGATTCTTTCATTTCAAATCCTATTTCTTCTTTCTTCTTACTTCTAACTTGATTGTTTTCGTTAGGAGTTTCATAAGGATCGTTAGGATCAGTTTCTTCTGTAGTATTGTAAGTTGCTATAAGATTATTTTGAGCATCATATGATGGCGAAGAAAGTTCAGCAGATCTAGACATTAGTGAATAAGACGCAATTTCCGTAACGTCATTACTCGTTGTTACTACATTTGAATACCTATCATTCTCAAAATTCCACATAAGATCTTCATACAAAAACTCATTCTCAGTTGTTGGGTCTATTAGCGTATGAAATCCTTGAGCATGTCTTATAACTTCATAATATGGAGCCCATGATTTTTTATTTGTGCAACAAGAACCTGCATGTTTTATATTATAAGATGCCCCAGAATCATTATTATTCATTCCTTGCATGTGTGGGCGTGAACATGAATTATAAATACTACCCGTACTTACAACAGGAGGCGCTGTAAGATATTTATATTCCATTTCAGTCAAACTATCAGTTCCATAGAATTCTATTTTAATTGTTAAAATTACATTTCCATCAGTTATTTCTTCTAATATTGTATTTGAATTTTCTCTGTTAAAGTACAACATAAAATTCGCATCGGAACGAGCTCCTTGCGTGTCAATATCAGGAATATTTGCATAATCAAAAGTTCTATTGTAATTTTTGTCTGTTATAAAATAATTTGGTATACAAATTTGATGATGATATATCATTCCTTCATCATAATTGTATGGTTCTTTTAATTTTATTTCTGGTATATCATTACTTCTTCCGTTACCACCGACAATAATGCTGCTATCATCAGAACCAGGAATTCCATGTAAACTAGGGGTAATACTATCAACACCGTCCCATATTCTTTCATTTTCAATCTTTATAACCGCATAATTGGCATCAAATGAATGACAACATGGTAGGAAAAAATAAAGATAATTTCTTGAATAAGTCGGACTATCAAAACCATAATCATAGTCGGAATGCGCAATATCTAATGACTTAACTCTTTTACCATTAATAACAGCATATGCATGAGGTCTCCCATCTGAATCTGAAACTAATTCATATGTTTGTGTACATATACATTTTCCTTTTTTAAATTTCCCCCCACCACTAGTATCTGTTATATCCCAACCGGATAAATCACTAGCGTATATTTTTGGATCTGATGAACTTTTACCATTAACAAGACAGTTGCTGCCCCAATATTTTTGCATTAATCCTTCTTTTGTTATATCTGGAATGTTTATTGTTTTTACATCAGTTCTAGTTGCACCATCTAGTAATGTAGCTGTAGCTTGTACAGTAAAATTACCCGGTTTTTTAGGAAAAATACGATAGCCTCTGTCATACGAAAATGGTTCTATTGATGCAACATCCTTACCAGATATTACTTCGGCTACAACTTTAATATCGCTGTTAAATCTATGTCCTTCAGTCCCAGAATTGCTTGAAGTTGTATCTTCTGGTTGAACCGACACCCATAACGCCATTTCCCTATCAGAAGACGATACATCAGTATCACCAAACTCATCCCACTCTCTATCCATAAACAATGGAGTTCTATCAGTTACTATTATCATTTCGTCAGTAGATCCCTCAGGAGGTTTTGGTCCCTCAGGTTTAGTACCTCCTCCTGAATGGTCACAGTCACAACATGCTCCTGGATTAATAGCTGGAGAACTACCACTACTAGTAGGAAAATGGTCTTCTATAGGAGTTATTGGATCTGGCATTAATTCATTTTCCGGATCTTTTTCAGGAGGTGCTACATAATTTTCATACTTAATAGGTTTTTGTAAAACATCGTTCCAATATGGGGCAAAATCCCCTTTATAATCATCGGATAGTGTTTTTATATCGGGATATTTACTAGTAAGTTTATTAAGAATGTAACCTACCGTAGTAGACTCACTATATACCTCGCCTTCAAAGTTACAATCTTCATCTTTCATATAGTATAATCTATCATAACAATGATAAGTCTTTACCGACATATTCTTAGCTATACTGTCTACTAAATAAGTACCATAAGGTACATTAAGTGTTTTTTCTTTATTTTCTCCATCTAAAACTTGAAGCCCTATTATTGGTTTAACTTCCTCTCCGGTAGTTAAACCTGATTCTATCGTTGATGAATCGTTAGCTATCATAAATGATAGTTTCTTATATGGAGTTAACCCTATTATCCAGTCATCTATACCCATATCCATTTCGAATTCTAGTTTACCCATCATATTAGGGTCTAAGGCTCTTCCACCTAGATACATTTGTAAACTAAATATTCTTCGACTTATTGATTCATAAAGGTTAGCACCATTCAAAATTTCATCTCGTGTTAAATGGACTATATATTTATCATAAGCTCTATCATCAGAGCTATTGTTAAATTTATACATTATATCACCTCTACTTTTCTATAAGACTACACGAGAAACTTTCATATATTGCTTGATTGTTTTCATCATATAAAGCCATAACTGGAGATCTGTCCCCTACATAACATACCATAAAATCTGTATCATTTAAATAAGGATCTACAAACTGAACTACAAAGAATACATTATCCATAGCTTGTAGTATTGATGATAATTCATCTCCTGACAAACCTGACCATTGACATTCTAATTTTCTTTTTACACCAATTCTATCTCTCTGTAATTCACATGTTATTGATCTAAAAGAGTTTTCTGAATCTATATCTGTTCTTGTATATGTTATTTCAGCAGGTAGTACTACTTCTTTACTATTTATTAAAAATAAATCTGGTCTAAATGATTGACTTCCATGTATAGACATTAAATACACTTCCTTTCCACTTAATAATGATTTTGTTTTGCTAATATGAGATAATGACATAAATAAGGTATAGTCCCGTTAAGAACTATACCTTTATTATTATACTCTTAATAGAGTTCTACCAACTTGTCTTTGGTATTTGTTTATAGCATCTATAGAAGCTCTAGCTAATTCTCTTTCGTTTAGTTTTAATACTACATCTTGTTTAGCAGATGATTGAGAACTTGTAGAACTAGATTTCTTATCTATAGCATGTTCGTTAATTGTGCTAACTAGTATACTTCCTAGAGTTTCAGCAAATGTTTTAGCAAATGTACTATTTTCTAGAGGAACTACTACTTCTGCCCCTTTTTCCCCTACACCTGCTATTGGAGAAGCTCCTAAAGTTGTTGGAGAGTTTACAATACCTCCATTAGCCATCCATTTAACATTAAACTTAGGATATTTAAATCCTAATGAAGATTCTTTAGTTTCCCAAGAAAAAGAAGGTGTTTTAATATCAGGTAATTTCCATTCAAAGTCAAATGCATCTGCAACTTGTCCAGCTATTTTTGATACACCACTAACTACTGTATCATCAAACTTACCAGATATTTTCTCACCTATTCCCTCAAATACGTCTAATATAGAATCTCTAGCATCAGTCATAAGTTCTTTAGCTTTTTCTCCTAAGCTTGATAAAGCGTCTGTAACTATAGTGAAATCGCTAATACCTTGTGCTAAACCTTCTATTAAGAATCCACCTATCTCAGCAAATACTGTTGAAGGGGAATGTATTCCAAATAAGCCTTTGAAGAAGTCTATAATGAATTCTCCCGCTCCAGCTAGTAACTCTGGAATAGCGTTTATACCGTTCCATATACCTTCTACTAAACCAGTTATTAAATTCCATCCGATATCTAACATTCCAGTTGTTAAATCCCAGAATAACTCTGTTATATTACCTATTAAAGATCTAACAGCCTCTCCAACTCTCTCTCCATCACCTGTGAAGATACCAGCTATGATGTCTATTACATCTTTGAATATAGCAGTAACATTGTCAATTAAAGTTACAAATGTTTCTTTAACAGCGTTACAGAAGTCTCCTAGAGGAGCTAATATAGAATCAACAAGGTTTCTAAATCCTTCACAGTTTTTGTATAATGCAACAAATGCAACTCCTAAAGCAACAATTGCCGCAATAGTAGCAGTTACTGGATTAGAGAATAATCCTATCGCTGTTGATAAGCCACTCATTATACTTCCACCTGAAGATATCACTCCAAAGAATGTTTGAACAGCACCTACACAAGTAGATATTACTCCTGCAAATTGAGATACGAATCCTACAACATTAGATATTACACCTGCAAATGTTGTAACTATACTAACTACTTTAGTTATACCTTGGAATGCTAAGAATCCAGCTACGATAGCTTCAACTGCTGGAGCTAATGGTCCAGAAAGTATTTCTAATAGACCTTTTAATACATATGATAATAAATCTAAAGTTTTAGCAGCTAATTCAATAGTAGCTTGTCCTGCCCATGAATTTAAGAATCCAGTTACAGCAGATATCATGTCAGATCCTAATGTAGCAGCAAAATCAGCTAATATTAATACACAGTCAGCCATATTGTTGATAAAGTCTGATAAACCATTATCCATTGCAAGACCTATAGAATCTCCAATAGTTCTGAATGCTTCACTAATAGATTCTGCTAATGTAGTAAACGCTTCTATACAACCTTTAGCAGCCGGATTAGTTTCTGGATTGATGTGTACAAATAAATCTTGTATTGCTCCTGAAGTTATATCAACTATTCTAGCACCTAAGTCTAATATAGCAACTATCATATCTCCAATAGCGTTAGTAAATTCTTGTCCCAATATTGTTACCCTATAGGCTTTTTATCCTATAGTTCTATATGTCGCCATATAGTTCAGCATACATTTTCATTCATCAAAAAAAAAAACGAGTGATGAATGTCCCACACTCGTGGAGGGATTATATTT